>OHCS01000889.1_pt1 | contig 14681 bp, 11 predicted proteins | sample 1566741 | NCBI WGS metagenome assembly OHCS01 (sample SAMEA3879604, study PRJEB24766) | human gut metagenome | biome: human-associated habitat; feature: feces | place: USA | collected 1985/1987 | reverse complement strand
CGGGCGATCGCCGTATCTCTCGACATCGACGCGGTGCGCAGCACCGAGGCTCCCGGAGCCTCGGCGAGCAACCCCAGCGGCCTCAAGGCCCCGGAGCTGGATAAGATCGCCTATCTCGCCGGGCGCAGCGTTAAGGTAAAGTACCTCGACATTATGGAGGTCTCGCCGCTTCTCGACGAAGACCACCGCACGGCGGCGCTGGCCGCCTCGGCGCTCTTCTCCTTTTTCCGGGGACTCTGCGAGAGGTAATAAAGAATTACCGTTAAATGAGCGCGGCGGCCTCAAGATAGGCGGCCGCCGCCTTCATATCGAGAAGATAGCCGCCCTCCGCGGACGGGGAGGCGACAGAGACTCCAAACCAGTGGGGAACGGGCGCGGAATATGCCGTCTCTATCGCGGGCGGCGCGGGCAAATTTCCAAGATAACGCGGCGCGGCGGCGAGCGCCTCCGTGAACTTCCCGGAGGGATATCCTTCGCCCCTACGCCAGAAGGTAAGCCCGCCGAAGGATTTCCAGCGGTTTATCAGCCCCAGCTCCATAAAGGCCGGTTCCCCGGCAAAGAGGCGCAGCCCCAGCCTTCGTTCCGTTTCGGCCAGGAGGCCGCCGACGGATACCGGCCGCCACGCAGGAAAGAACTTCGCCGCATCAGCGATCAGTGACCTGATTTCATCCGAAATTTCCAGCCGCATACCGATAAAGGCCGAAAGACGGCCGCCGTCATACGGCATACCGAAGAAGGCCTCAAAGCCCAGCCGCCCGCCGCGAAGAGAGTCCAGCCACGCCGAAAGTTCCGGTTGTTCGGGATTTGGAAGCTCATAAGGAACATCCCTTCCATGCGTATCCATCGTAAGTCTTTTAAAATCCTCCACCTTACAACCCTCCGGCAAAGGAAAACTATGCCAACTCCACTGTGACATCGTATTGAAAGGAACAAAAGTCTGTAACCCGGTAATATCCACAGAAAAGGCAAACTCTCCGTTACCTACCTGAGCCGGACTCCGGGGATTGGTCTTCGTTGTCACGATACGATGCCTGTCAACAACAGCTTTGCGGTCGATCTTCGCCTGACCGCTTATGCCTACACTTGCAAACAAAACACAAATAAGAACACTAATCAGTTTTTTCATTGAGAATCAATTTATTATTAATAACCTGGATTTTGCACCAGCGAACCTTCACTCTTATCTATCTCCGTACGAGGAATAGGAACCAGTTTATGTTGCTCTAAAAACGACCGCTTCAATAACATTGTAACTTCATATGTTTTAGTACCATCTGCCTGCTTTTGAATATTCATTGCCAATAGGTCCCTATTCTCTGTTTCATCAGCAATACACCATCTTCTTACATCAAAAAAGCGATGTCCTTCAAAAGCAAGCTCCACACGACGTTCATTCCGTATCTTATCTCTCAGCTTTTCGCCGGAAGCGGTAACAGGCGGCATATTCACACTTTGACGGGCACGTACCTTATTAACATATTCACGGGCTTGTTCCTCATTGCCCAACTCATACATGATCTCTGCATAATTCAGATAAAATTCTGCTAACCGGAAGAATATCCAGGGATTTTCAGGTTTTACGGATGACCCTGAGGGCGGAATGGATTCGACCATGAACTTTTTAAACGCATAAGCCGTCTTCGAGGCATTCCATGAACCGATGCTACTCTCCGGTGAATCAAGTCCGCCGTGCCAGGTTTCTGTCTCCCGTCCGGCCCACATAGAACCATCATGCAGGATCGAAGCATCCAGACGCGGATCACGTCCGGCATATGGATTCGACTCATCATAGCCGGAAGCCGGATTTATCTTCAACGGCAATTCCTCATTCAGATATGGTAATTCACCATTTGTCATCTCATAAGCATTCACCAGATTCTGCGTCGGGTTCTCTCCGGTCCATCCATTTGAACCATTCCGACCGTTAAACAGCATAAAGTCGGTAGAATTGGCCTGCGTAAAGTAACGCGCAAAGATTATTTCATCATTATCTTCCAGGAAGACAGACTGATAATCATTACCCAAACTATATCCAGCATCCAATACGGCCTTTGTCGCTTCTGCCGCTGCTTCCCATTTTTCTTTTGAATGGGAAGGATTATTCTGCTCGCTGGCAGCATATAATAGAACTCTCGCTTTTAAAGCCTTACAAGCATCCCCTGTAGCACGTCCCAACGTTTCACTGCTCGATTTTGCAGGTAACCAAGTCATCGCTTCATCCAGTTCTTTTGTAATGAAATCCACACAATCGCTATAAGAATCACGTTTCACCTTATAATCCTGATTCAACTCGAACAAGTCTGTGATCAGGGGAACATCGCCATAACGCCAAATCAGATTCGCATAGATCCAGGCACGGATAAATTTCATCTCGCCTTTCATTCTGTTTTTTAGATCTGTCTCAACCGGAGCATCATCAATCCGGTCAAAGAAAACATTGATCGTACGGATGTTACTATATGCAGACTTCCAATAATTAATCTTCTCTGAAATACCCGTTACGTTATCAGAAGTCATTTCTCCTTTTTGAATCACCCAGAAATTAGCCCAATTATGAATACAATAAGTTTCGTCACTCGCATCACTTAACATATGCTGACTAAATTCATGATTGATAGAATTATAAGAAGCATTCACATAAAGTTCTATCAATGCACTGTCTTCCCATACATCAGCATCCGAAACTTTATCCAGAGGTTTCATGTCCAGCACATCACATGAGTTCAAAGCTAAAATAGCCACTAATATATAAATTATCTTTTTCATATCAAATAGTATTTAGAATGTTACATTTACGCCAAAGTTATAGGTACGCTGTTGCGGGTAATACCAAAAGTCTGTTGTTTCCGGATCAAATCCCAATTCCTTCATATGATCGTAAATAATAAAGAGATTATTGGCACTAAAAGAAACGCGCAGATTCTTTACCCATAACTTCTCACAGATAGAAGCAGGTAGCGTATAACCGAATTCCAGATTTTTCAAACGAAGAAAACCGGCATTCAACAGCCATTGGGTCGAAGCTTCCGTATTATTATTCCACATACTCGAACTACCTCTCGGCATAGAAGCCTTTGTATTTTCTGGTGCCCACCTATCCTTGGCACGCCATTCCATAAAGTTTCCCAATGAATAACTCATTACCGGAAAATAACTTCCGAAATATTGTTTTGCATTCTCCTGTCCCTGGAACAGCAACGAGAGGTCGAATCCCTTATATTCGAAATTCGCATTAAAAGAATAAACTATTTCAGGAGTATTAGTCTGGTTCACACGGATACGGTCCCTTGAATCAATCTGACCATCTTTGTTGACATCTTCATAAATGATATCTCCCGGTTGTGTATTCAATAAATGAGGCAATGACTCTATCTGCTCTTCCGATTCAAAAATACCAATTGCATTATAGTACAATCCCGATCCGATCGGGCGACCGGTTGCATACTGATAGGGCTCAGCCGCAGGTTGCTCATCACTGAAAACAACTTTATTACGAGCAAAAGACACATTAGCAGACAACCGATATTTCAGAGGATTTGAATAGTTCTCATGGGAAACGATCATTTCAAAACCTTTATTATCTACTATACCGAAATTCTCATCCGGCAACTTCAATCCTGTATAATCCGGAATAATAGCAGAACGCTTCGTCAATATATTGGAACGTCTGGTTTTAAAATAATCAAACTCAATTCCTAACAGACCATTCCATAAACGAGAATCAAAACCAATATTGGTTGTCTTGGCAACTTCCCAGGTGATATTAGGATTGGGTACACCGTTTTGAACTAACCCGGTTACATCATTCTTCCCTATTACATAGTTGCTACCATAACTATAAGTCGTCAGATACTGATAAGCTCCAACCTGATCGTTCCCCATTTTGCCATAAGAGCCGCGTATCTTCAGGTTATCCAGGAAAAGCAAATTCTTCATAAACGGTTCTTCCGAGATTCTCCACCCTAAAGAAAAGCCAGGGAAGAATCCATATCGTTTGTTTTCCGGAAAATTAGGAGATCCATCCCGACGGAAAGTGAACTGGGCCAAATATTTCCCAGCGTAATCATAAGACAAACGTCCGAAAATATTTTGCCTCGCCGTTTGTGACGAACTCCCATCATTACTTTGTTTGTTTTTATCACTGCTTCCGGCAAAGATCTCCGGTATTGAAATGGAAACATAATCCCCTCTATAGGCCTGAAGATAATTTCCTTTTGTTTCACTTTGTTCATAACCGACCATGGCACCAACATGATGAACACCAAAGGTATGATCATAGTTCAACTTTGCAGTCATGTACAAATTAGTCGGATTCTCATACTTCTCAGAAAGATTGGCCTTATCGCTTCCCATACCGGAACGTCCTTTATACAGTTCACCTGTCTTTTCATCCTTATAATAAACATAATCAGGTGTCTGAAAATCTTTGGTAAAGACATAACCTGCATCATAACTGGCACTACCGTCCAGCCACAAACCTTTCACCCAAGGGATATCCAGTTTAAAAGAAACCGTACTCTGAAGAGCTGTAGTCTTTATATCCCGTGTTCCACCAGCGTCGCTTACCATATTCATGATATTTTCACTTCCCCGGTTTGGCATTAACTTGTCCGTCCCGGGCCAATAAGGCTGCCAACTGGGCAAATATAAAAAGATATGACTATATGTCTCATTCGTCGAGAAATACGGATAATGATTATCATCGACCTTTCCTGCCAGGTTCATTCCTACCTGAAGATATTTAGTAACCTGAACATCAATATTGGAACGTAAATTATATAATCTGACATCTGTTGTCCCATTTTTATAATGTCCGCTCTGATGTGACTCACCCAACGATAAATAATATTTCAAACGTTCATTACCACCTGATACTGACAAATTTACACGATGTTGCGGAGTTAACTTCTTGGTGATAAAGCCATACCAGTCCGTATTCGGATAATCTGGATCCGAACCGTTTCTGTATTTTTCCAGTTCTTCTGCAGTATATCTCGGAGCACGTCCTTCTCCTTCCTCTATTTCATTATATACTTTAGCATAAGTATAAGAGTCTGCCATCTTTGGTGTACGCGTCGATTCCGAAAATCCCTGATTATAAGAGAAACTTACAGAGGGTTTCATGGTGTTCCCACGTTTCGTAGTCACCAGTAAAACACCATTGGCAGCTCTTGCTCCATAAATCGCAGCAGAGGCATCTTTCAACACTGAAATATTTTCGATATCATTGGGATTTATTTCGCCTAAACCTCCACGTTCCACACCATCGATCAGGACTAAAGGAGAAGAGTCGCCCGTCGTACTTTTACCACGGATAAAAATGGACGGATCGTCTCTGCCAGGCTCTCCTGAACGGTTATTTATAATAACACCAGGTAAACGTCCGATCAAAGAATTGGCTACATTAATCGACGGACTTTTCATTACCTCGTCCCCCTTCAATGAAACAACAGATCCGGTAACAGATATCTTTTTCTGTGTACCATATCCTATAACGACAATCTCTTCTATTTGTTTTGAATCTTCTTCTAATTGAATAGCTACCGGCTGCCGGGAACTTGCAGAAACTTCTTTCGGGTTATAACCAATATATGTAACCTGTAAAACAGCATCAGCAGCAACCGATAATTCAAAATATCCGTTCATATCTGTAACCGTACCATTGGTTGTTCCTTTCTCAACTACATTCGCACCAATAATACCTTCTCCACTATCGTCTTTGACAAATCCACTCACTTTTTTCAGAGTCCGTTCCATTGCTTTTTTCAGGATCAAATGATTCCCTGAAACTTCAAAAGAGATTTCAAGCGGAGGTAGAACTTTATCCAATACAGATTTCAGAGCCTCATTATTAGATGTAACAGAGACAGGCAGATCCGAATTGATCTCATTATAAAAAACAAATGTATAGTTTGTTTGTTTTTCAACGGAAGAGACAAGCTCTTTCAAGGTACTATTCTTTAGCGACAATGTCACTTTCACGGATTGGGCAAATCCTACATTGGTAAAAATTATTGATAATAACGTAACAATTAACGTTTTTCTTATCTTAAACATCTTCTTAAAATTTAAGGTTATAATAAAAATCGTATCTTTGCCCTTGAATATAAGCTCCCTATTCTATTCATTACGATGAATAGAATCTTCGAACAAGAGTTATATTGAAGGTCGCAGGCATTATGAATAGCGGTTCATAATGCCTCTTCTTTACTACACCAATAGAAAAGTAAAGGGGGGAATCTGTTATTTATATCTTATGGTCACCTCCTCTCCGTTTATTTTATAGTCTATAGGAGTTATCTGGTTGATCAGATTCAACATCTCAGTCAATGATTCCGTTTTCAAAGTAAACCAATAAGAATAAGACGGATTTTCATTTTCCAACCTGATCTTAACCCCATACCAACGCTCTATTTTTCTAAAGACATCGTAAAGGGATTCTCCTTTAAACTGTAATTTATTCAACATCCAGATATTATAAGCCTCTGCATCAAAAGCGGAAACATTCCAGCTAATATCCGATTTAGCGATCAGCAATTTCTGTCCCGGCACCAATCTGGTCAGTAAATCATGCTCCCGACTGGTTTCTACCGAGACACTCCCCTTTTCCAGAGCCACTGAAATAAAAGAATCGGTAGGATAATCAGTCACTGAAAAACTTGTACCGTGCACCAGTACATTGACCGTACCGGTATTCACAATAAATTTATTATTCTCATCATGTACGACATCAAAATAAGCTTCACCTTCCAATTTTACCAATCGGCGTTTTTTAGAAAAGTCTACCGGGTAAGTCAATTTTGAATCGGAATTCATCCAAACTTTCGTTCCATCAGGCAATATAAGCTGGGATTTTTGTCCGGAAGGAACAATAAATACAGCCTCCGCAGCCAAATAATTTCCATCCGAACGGTAATAAGCAGAAAGCCAGACAGAGAAAGAAAGTCCAACCAATAAAGCAATTGAAGCTGCAACAGCAATGGCTTTATAAAGTTTCTTCTTAGTATATAATATTGTTTTAACAGGTTCATTGATCCGGGACAATATGTTTCCCCACATCTTATCACTATCTGGTAGCACGAACCGGGAAAAATCAGCATGTGCAATTTCCCATTCATGTAGATATTCCTGATACAATTTTTCATTCTCAGGTGATTGGGCACGCCACCTCCTCACTTCCTCTGATTCTTCTACGGAAGTTTGGTTTACGAAGTGTTTCGCCAATAATGTATGAGGTATTTTCTGATCCATCTTTTTATATTTCTATATAATAGACACATCCCATCAAAGAATACCCTTAAAACAAAATAATATTTTTTCTGATTTTCGAATAATTATAGCAGAGTTAGCAAAAAAACGAAGATATCCCCTCCTTCTTTATAAGATGAAAGCATCTTTTCTCTTATTCTTTTTAATGCGATTCCCATCTGGGCTTCAACAGTTTTGACTGAAATACCTTTCTCTTCCGCAATTTCTTTATAAGTTTTTCGCTCATCGCGGCTCATCAAAAAAATTTCCCGACATTTTGGAGGTAGAGCTTCGATCGTATCCTGTAATAATAAAAAAAACTCCGCCCGGTCAATGCAATCCTGCGCTTGTCTTTCCTCCAATTCCATTTGAGCCCATCGCTCCAATATGATCGTCCGCGTATGTTCATTCCGTAGATAATTCAACATCCTATTCCGGGCACTGCTATACAGATAGGTTTTGAGATAAGTTATATTCAAATTGTCAGATTCTTTCCAGAGGTATACAAAAACATCTTGTACAACTTCCTCAATAGCTTGCTCATCGTGAGTATAGTAATTGAGAAAATAGCATAGTTTTTTATGATACTGCTTGTATATGCTGCGGAACTCCTGCTCACTCATCTCCTTAGTTATTAGACGAGCAAATATACTATATTATTTACTTATCTGAACCGTTTCTCCAGTTCTTCGTCAGTCAGCATGGAAATGATCGTCTTTCCGTCGGGGGTCAGGTTGGAATCCGGGCAGGAGAACAAGGTTGCGATCAGGTGATCCATCTCGTCGGCAGACAATGTTTTACCCGGACGGATGGCTGCAGCTTTTGCCAGAGACAAAGCGATTGCTTCACAGATCTCTTCATGTACTTCACATCCTGTCTCGATAGCACGGTTGACAATATCCTTTATCAGAACCAGCTGGTCTACATTCTCAAGTCCGGCAGGCAGGCCGTTGATCGCATAACTGTTATTTCCCAGATTCGACAAGTCGAAACCGATAAAACGCATATCTTCCAACAGAACAGGCAAGACAGCTGCTTCTGCTGCCGTGAACTCAATGATTTCGGGGAAAAGAACCTGCTGCGATGCACCTTTCTGCTGTCGCATATTATTCAGATACTGGTCGAACAAGATACGCACATGCGCCCTGTACTGGTCGATCAGGGCCAGACCGGACTTCAATGAAGTAACGATATAACGACCTTTGTACTGATAGCATGGAGTAGTCGTTTCGGCAAACAAGGCTTCGCCTCCAACAACAGAAGCTACCGGTTCCGGCTTCTCATCAGCATCCGTCTCAATCACCTCTCCCATCATTTCCAAATCTTTACGCACGGCATCGCGGTCGCTTTCAAACCCCTGATAGAGTTGTGACCAGTCGAACTCCGACTTCCCGGAAGACGAAGGGGATGGCGAAGACGGAGAATAAGAAGACGGGGCAGAAGATGCCTTGAAAGGATTATAACCCGAATCAAGCTGCACGGTCGGTGCTCTAAATCCGTCCGGTTCTTTGACCGGGTTGTAAACCGGGATGTCTATCGCATCTTCCACATCAAAATCAATGGTAGGGATAGCACTCGACTTTGCCAGCGCCTCACGGGTTGCCGCCATCAGTATCTGCCAGATAGGCTGCTCGTTCTCAAACTTAATCTCGGTCTTAGTCGGGTGGATATTTACATCGATCGTAGAAGGATCAAGCGTGAAATAGATAAAATAATTGGGTTGTTCGCCGGGAGGGATCAACTGTTCATAAGCCTGCATAACGGCCTTATGAAAATAGGGATGCTTCATGAAACGTCCGTTCACGAAGAAATATTGCAGTGCACCACGCTTCTTGGCAGAGTCGGGGCGACCTACAAAACCGGAAATAGTGACCAGCGAGCTTTGTGCATCCACAGAAAGCAACTTCTGGTTCAGGTTCTTGCCATATACATTTATAATACGCTGGCGGAGACCTGACTCCGGTAAATTAAATATCTCGGTATCATTGTGGTTCAACACCAGGGCTACCTGCGGGTTGACCAGGGCGATACGTTCAAATTCATTGATTATATTACGGAACTCCGTTTCATTCGATTTCAGGAATTTACGGCGCGCGGGTACATTAAAGAATAGGTTCTTGATCGAAAAAATACTTCCCTCTGTACAAGCATCGGGGCTAATATCTTCCAATGTGGAACCGGCGATGGATAGCTTCGTACCCAACTCAGTTCCTCTCAAACGGGTACGCAGTTCCACATGGGCTACCGCAGCGATAGAAGCCAGCGCCTCTCCGCGAAATCCCATCGTATGGAGGGAAAACAGATCTTCAGCCGAAGATATCTTGGAAGTAGCATGCCGTTCGAACGCCATACGGGCATCCGTTTCGGACATACCTTTCCCGTCATCGATCACCTGTATCAATGTCTTACCCGCATCCTTAATGTTCACTTGGATATTGGAAGCGCCAGCGTCCACCGCATTCTCGACCAACTCTTTAACGACAGAGGCCGGACGTTGAATCACCTCTCCCGCCGCGATTTGATTGGCGATATGATCCGGAAGTAAATGAATGATATCGCTCATTACCAGAACAAATACCAAAAGAAAGCAGCCAAGACAGCCAAGGCTACCGCCAGTTTCACATTCTTATACTTACGAGCCCGGGAATCCTCGCCCCGCCCCACGCTTCTCTTCAAATGTGAGGTGCCTTCAATAAAAGTTCCCTTGATATGCGGCTTATATTCCTCCAACGATTCCTCTACACCCATTTCACGTTTGACCTTACTTATACGTTCCTCCAAGGCTTCCTTATGGGGGTCCCAATAAATAGGCTTATGATCATATTGACGCGGTTTACGCATGTTATAAAACGAGAAAAGTGCCATAGCTTTACCTATTAATTATGAATACGACGCTAATGTACGAATTTATTGCTTCTTTTCGGAGCATCTTGAGCTTTTCTTTTCACGACCTGATAAATATCATCCTTATCTTTCGGACGGATATAATCAAACCAATAAAAGTCTTTCAAGTATTTCTGGTCGGGCTTCAAATCAGGAATAGGGGTCATCGTACCTGTTGGAGTCGGCCAGATCTTCAGTTTATCCAACTTATTGTCTTTTAGCCAGATCGTAAGGAAACCGCTCTTGGTCTCGTTCATGCCGACCATCGAACCGTCCTTCTCCAATGGGAAGAAAATCGATTCGGCGTTGCCCGACACATCGATCTGATTCACGACCTGTCCCTCGAAATAAGCCTTCAAGTCATTTCCCTTTAATTGATTGAACGCAGTAGAATCGATTTGCTGTATCGCGAAAGCGAATTGCTTCACGTGAGCGAAATCGATCGAGCTATCATTCATAAATATCAAGATCGTATCCCCATAGATCTGATACTGTTCATTCCAAACGATAGGGTCCGTATACATATATAATATAGAGTCTCTTGTATTAAACTGCATCGAATCGCAAACACCTTGCATATCCGTCCGATAGAAACGGACGCCGTAATAAGCTTTTACTTCCCGGTAAAGGGAGTCCACCGTAGTCATCTTCAAGGTATCACCATGCAGAAACAATGTATCCCCTTGGCTGAATTCCAAGAAACGGGCGCTATCCGTAGCGAAAGCATACTCGGTCTTCTCATTGTAAAAGCCATATTGGCCTTCCAGCATGACATGCTGCGCCGTGTCTTGCAGACTCATATTACCGAACGCTTCCCCAAAACCCAGTCAAGATACGGTCGCCGGAAACCACCTGAGAACGATCCAATAGCAAAGAGGTATTATTCACGGTATCGTACCAACCCCTGGAAGAATAGATCGTGCCGCTATCCGACACGATAATGGATGGTCCGAGTATCGTGGCGATCTTCGAGTCCGTATTATAATGCAAGGTATCGGAATACAACGTGAATTGCTCATTCTCCAGACGGACGCTATCATTGAAGATAGCCAATTTCGTACTAGGCGAATATTGCCCGTAAAAAGAAGAGAGCTGATTCAAGGAATCGACAATCAGACCTCCGTCGAAATAATATCCGATATCCGGGATTCGCTCATAGTTCAAGCTATCCGTAAACAAGGTAACCTGCCCATTCTCCATGCGGACATTCTCCCGCAAATAAGCGATCTGGGTATTTCCATCGTAAAACAGGTAATTTCCATACACGAACAAGGTATCCCCTTGTTCCATCCGAACATTACTAAACGCTTCCAAGGAATTGGTCTGCTCAAAGAAATATGCGCTATCGCAATACATATACGAACTATCATGGCGAAAACAAACATCACCATTCAGTACTTGAGCCTCGGCGTTCCTCTCCTTATCGAACGAAAGCGTATTCGCATGCTCCAAAAAGACCTTCGTCTTCTTGGGAGCGACACTATCTTTGGCGGCTACCACCGTGCTATCTTGCGTTTGCGCAAATACGCCAACCGATAAAGCACACGATAAGAGCGCTAGAAATAACCTGTTAATTAGTCTCATTCCTTAATCCAACCCGGATATTTGAAATCACAATTCCTCCAACCGTCACTAATACGCACATAGGTTGATTTTTGTTTCTTCGTGATCCAGTCGTTCAATAATTCCTCACGTTTCTTAGCCTCTACGATCGCTTTCAAAGCTTGGAAGTCATCGGCCAAATTCGCCTTATGTCCTTCCGTCCGAGCTTTCAGCTTAACAATAGCTACTACCTCTTTCTGCTTGTTCGTCAACATGGTAAAAGGCTTGGAGATCTCTCCGACTTTCATGCCATATACCACCTTACCGATTTCCTGCGGAAGTTCTTGCATCTCGAACTTAGGGGTTCCCATATTGCTGCTCTCGTAATCTTGGTTTACCATCAAACCCTTATTATTACGTGTATCCTTGTCATAAGAGACGAATGTAGCGGCTTCCTCAAACGTGAACTTATTCGCCTGCAAATCATTGTACAATGAATCCAGACGAGTGGTAGCATCCGCCAACTCCTTATCGGAAACCTTCGGTTTCAATAAGATATGGCGGCAGTTGATACGGTCTCCACGCTTCTCGATCAATTGGATGATATGGTAACCATACTCCGTCTGTACGATCTGGGAGACACGTTTCGGGTCTTTCAAGTTGAACGCAACGTTCGCGAACTCCGGCAACAGCTGTGTCTTGCTCATGAAACCTAACTCCCCTCCTCGAGACGCCGAACCCGGATCTTCCGAGTACAAACGAGCCAACGTAGAGAATTCCATCTTACCGGAATTAACTTGCTCCGTGAAATCACGTAAGCGGGCCTTGATGGCGTCTGTTTCCTCAAACGGAATCTTCGGTTCCAAGGTAACGATTTGCACCTCTACAGTCGTAGGGATGTTCGGCAGGCTATCCTGAGACAACTGGCTGAAATATTTACGCACCTCGGAAGGTGTCAGCTTGATCTCGCCGATCAATTGATGCTGCATCTGTTGCACTACCTGCTGCTCCCGCACCATCTCCTTACGCTCATCCTTGATCTGGGAAAATTTCTTACCGAAATATTCCTCCAATTTCTCGCGAGACCCGATTTGGTTCACAGCCATGTTCATCCATTGATCCACGCTCTGGATCACTTGGTTCTCGTTCACGGTAATACTATCGATCTTAGCTTGATTCAGATATAGTTTCTGTATCGCCATCTGCTCCGGGATCACGCAATACGGGTCGCCATCCAAACGGACCCCCTCGTTTTGATTATACAAACGCTGCGTCTCAATATCCGAACGTAAAATAGCGTCATCTCCTACCACCCACACAATTTCATCGATCACATTGTCTTGCGCCATTACAATGCAAGAACAACAGGCAAGAAAGAATACACTTAAAATCTTTTTCATCATGTCTACCCATTTATAAAATTAGAGATCACGGCTCGGAATGGAATTCCACGTCACCGCTCCGGATCGCATCGTTATATAACTCGTCTTCAAATTTTTTCAAGAATTCAACTTTTCGTTGGTTGACCAGCATTTCCGTGACGTGCGAACTGGCATAATCATATGGCTCCACACTGCCGGAAGGTAAATATTCCTTGATATTCAACAGATAACAATAACTGCTATCCGCCACCTCAACATACTTATTCGCCTTCAGAAACGCATTCGGATTCGACACATGGATCGGTATATTATCCATTACCTCATCGAAATCAACCCATTTGTCGTAAAAGTACTCATAAATCGTGGCATTTTGCACACTATACTTCTCAATTTTTTCTAAAGAGGCCACATCTGTGGATTTGTACCACTTTTTGACATCGGTAAGTCCCGGGGCATCAACCGGGATTTTCAAGAATAATCCCTTGATCAAGCCTTTATCCAAGATAAACTTTTTCTGGTTTTCCTCGTAATAGTTTAATTTATCACTTTCCCGGATATCAGTTTTCAGCTTCTCCTCCACCAATCGTTCCTGATAACGGTAACGAACCAAGGAACGCCTGTACTCCTCTACCAATTTATCGACCTCCTCTTTCTCATCCCCTAAGTTACGCAAAGCCACATCGTACACCAATACATCCTTTACCCATTTCTTGGTAAAGCCCTCGGCCAGCAACAGACTATCTGCGGAGGAAATCCCCCGGGGTATTAGCTTATTCACCTCCGAACGATTTAGGGTACGTCCTTTCACGCTAACCAAGACATCCGTAGTATCAGCTGGCTGAGAACCTTTACAGGCACCCAACAACACAACGAACGTTAGGAACATGAAGACTATCCTCATATCTATCTTTATTTTATTTCTTTAGTTTCTTCAATAATTTCCAGTTGACAGTCACCGGATATTTTTTATTCAAATCCGCAATCCACTTCGCTTCCAACACCTTCTGCTGGGCGGAGGGTTTGCTCCAGATCTCCCGGTTGCTGACCTCAAACAACAGAATCCCATCCCGGTACTCCTGCATCAAATGAGGGATCTCCGGATGTTTTGTCTCCAGATTCTTACGCTCGGCGGTCGTTACGATATCGCGGATAAACAAATCATAGATCTCTTGCATAAAATCACCCGCATACGTTTTTGTCGAGAACGGACAACGTTGGATATAATAAGCGAACTCCGCTTGCGGGAAATCCTTTCCATCCAATTGCATAAGCGTCTTGTTCATATCCTTCGCTTTCTCATAAAACGCCTCGTCCGTGGGGAAACAATCATTACATAACGCTTGCAGCTCCGCATAGGCTTCCGGATAGAAAACGTATCCGTATTCTTTTTTCATACGATCGTCGAAAGCTTTATATAACTCGAAGTTACGTTCACCCTGCCCCATACGTCTCGACAAAGCTTTTTCCTCTTCCTCAAACGAAGGGCGTCCCTTCTTATCGATCAACTTAATGATATGGTAACCAAAACGAGTTTCCACCACCTCGGATAAATCACCCGGCTTGCTCAACGCAAAAGCGGCTTGCTCAAAAGGCTGGACCATCTCGCCGATCCCGAACCAAGGTAAT
>OHCS01000865.1_pt1 | contig 15004 bp, 7 predicted proteins | sample 1566741 | NCBI WGS metagenome assembly OHCS01 (sample SAMEA3879604, study PRJEB24766) | human gut metagenome | biome: human-associated habitat; feature: feces | place: USA | collected 1985/1987 | reverse complement strand
CTCCTCGGCAGATACACGCCAACCTCCGGACAACGCCCAGAAGTTACCCCAACGGTTCTCGGCGGCAAACTTTGATGATCCCTCATGACGGATTGTGGCAGAAACCATATATTTGTCATTGTAAGAGTAGTTGGCACGAGCATACAATGCAAACAGGCGCTCTGTGATATTCTTACCTGATCCCATGGCAGCCTTACCATCTGTCAGATATGAACCCGCACCTAAGTCCCAATATTTCAGTCCCTCAACACCGAAGTCATAGTTCTCAGCATTGAAATTCTCTCCATTCTTCTCGAAATAAGAGTAACCAGCAACGGCATTCAAGCTATGGCCACCCTTGAACTCCTTCAGATATGTGAAGTAACCCTCAGATGTAAGGTGCTCAGTCTTTGAGAACTCAAGTTTAGCCCAACCGCCACGGTTGTTTGTCACCTCATCGCGGTGGTAACGAGAGCGGAACTGGTGGAGCTCCCACTGACGGTTCTCGTAACCCAATGTCTGAGAATAGCTCAATCCCTCAATGGGCTTGATGTTCAACTTCATTGTAACCTCAGGCTTGAACCACTTGTCCAATCCCTCATAGTCGGTCAACATACGGTCGGCTACGATATTATAGTCCAATGTCTCGCCAGTCCACACATTATAGCCTGTCGGGCTTTCCGGGTCAAATGGCGAACGAGTCGGGTTATTATACAACGCCTGCTTGAAGTTTGCCTTCTTATCCTCATCCGATCCATCGGAAGTACGAGCAGTCTGACGATAATCCACGATCGGACGGATCTCTAACCAACCATCGAACAGCTTAAAGTTTGCATTCAAGCGTCCACCATAGTCCTTACGGTTATCCTTAATCGTGATGCCTTCGTTGGTCTCATAGAAGAAAGAGGTGTACACTTGTGCGTTCTCGGTACCTAGCTCCAAAGAGAGGTGATGTTTTTGCGAGAAGTTATCCTTCTGCAAAAGAGCGTCCCACCAATCAGCGTTCTGCCCGTAATCAGTGATATTCACGTCCGTACGATTGCGATATTCATCGGCGGTCATCATATCCGGACGGCCATAGTTTTGTTTCTTCGAAAGCTCAGTACTATAATTCAATTTTACTTTACCATTCGTGTTAGAACCACTCTTCGTTGTGATCAAGATCACACCCGAAGCAGCACGTGTACCATAGATCGCACCAGCGGAAGCATCTTTCAGCACATCGATAGATTTGATATCGTCTTGGTTCAAGGCACGAATATCACCTCCCGGGAAACCATCGACAACGATCAATGGAGCCTTACCAGAGTTGATAGAGGTCAAACCACGCAACTGGATCGTGGTCGTACCATTGGCACTACCATTATTTTGCAAGATCAAACCGCTGATCTTACCTTGCAAAGAGCTGGTGATATCGGCACCACCCACACCCTTCATCATATCGCCGGCAGACAATGAGGTAACGGAGCTGGTCACTTGCTTCTTCTCCATCGTACCGTAACCTACGACCACGACCTCTTCAAGAGCCTGGGAATCTTCCGACAACGTAACATTTATAACACTTTGACTGCCAACCGGGACTTCCTTGGTCGTGTAACCGATATAAGAGATTTCCAAAACAGCGTTTGCGGGCACATCTTGCAACGTAACCGAGCCGTTCATGTCGGTTACGTTACCGATAGTAGTTCCCTTGACCAACACGTTCGCGCCGATCAACTCACCCATTGAATCTGAAACCTTAACCGTAATAGTCTTACCATTTTGCATGACCGATTCAACATTCGGTCCGTAGTTGTGCGAGGGTTCCACAGCCGCCAATCCTTGAAAGGAGGCCATACATAGGAATCCCGTGGTAAGCATCATAACACTTGGTTTGAACAAGCTTAAACACAATTGCTTGCTCTTCTTACTACATTTTTCCATCTTTATTATTAAATGGTTATAATTAATTGAGATTAACAATATTCAAACACCAAAAACCTACTTTCTGCTATCTCTGAGCGCAGTCCCTAATAAAAATGACTAGCTAAAACGTTCGTTTAGACTAGTCATTTTGATGGATGGGATAGTGCATTTGACACAATTTTAATATTGGATGTAATGTGTTGATTATAAGTCTTATTACTAATAGAATCGAAAAATGATTTAAATGAATGTTGCTTAATTTAAATTAATGGTTAACTTCGCGGACGACTAGTCTAAACGAACGTTTAAACCAGTCATTTTCACATTTATTATACTATTGAGTATGATAAAAACCATACCTTTACTCCCCCAAAGAAAGAATGCAGAAACCATGAAACTACAAATCATCGATACCGGCTACTTCTACGCCGACGGAGGCGCCATGTTCGGGGCCATTCCTAAAAGCGCTTGGAGCCGTCGCTATCCGAGCGACGAGACAAATGGTTGCGTGCTCGCCATGCGTAGCCTTGTCATAAAAACAGATGACGGACGCATCGTCCTAGTAGATAACGGAGCGGGAAATAAACACTTAAAACAACTAAGTTATTACCGCTTCTTCAACTTGATAGACCTCGGCACGGAACTACGAAACCGGGGAATTCAACCGGAGGAAATCACGGATGTTGTCCTCACCCATCTCCATTTCGATCATTGCGGTTATACCACGCAAAAGGATGAATCTACCGGACATTTATTTCTCTCATTCCCAAATGCGAACCACTGGGTTAGCCGCAAGCAATGGGAGAATTTCCTTCATCCGAACGCCTTGGAGAGAGATTCCTATTTCATCGAGAATATGCAAGCCGTCGCAGACGCTAATTCCTTACGGCTGCTAGATGCCGACACATCGATTTGCCCCACTATAGAGCTACGCCTGTACGATGGGCACACTCCGGGACAAATTGTTCCCTATATCCATACGGAGGACCGGACTTTTGTCTTTGCCGGGGATGTTATCCCCCTTGTAGCCAGCGTATCTCCGGAATGGATCTCGGCTTACGATACGTATCCGATCACGTCATACAACGAGAAACTGCGCATACTTGCTGAAGCCTCCCGAAAAGGGCAAGCGCTCATCTACTGCCATGACGCTTACATCCGCTGCACAACCGTAAAACGTGTGAATACATATTATAAGAAAGACAAGGAAATACCTCTCAAGAAGACGTTTCTTTTCCCTTAGTCCCTAGCCCTTTTCCCTTTAGACCTTAGGTGTTTCTTCCATATTTCTTAGACATTTCTTATAGAAGTATTCATCATCCACCAGCCGTTGCATGATCGTCTACCAACTGTTGGATGATCATGCAACAACTGGTGGACGATCATGCACCAGTTGATAAATAGTCTCTATATATAGACAAAGTCCCTAAGGTTATCGCATCAAAAGTGTAAAAGCATTAGATAAAACGGCTAATTCTTTTTATCTTTGGGCAGTGATACTGAATCAATTATTGTTTTACGTTCTAAACTCTAAACACATGAACAGCCTAAGCAAACTAGCGCTCGTCCTGACATTTTGCACGGGAATGATCGCTTGCTCCGGTGGTAAGGCCGTAAAAGGAGATTACGGAGTAGTGCCTTTGCCACAAGAAGTAACATTGACGAACGGAAATCCTTTCGTCCTAAGTCCATCCACGAAGATATTTTATCCGGAGGGCAATGATAAGATGAAGAAGAACGCCGAGTTCCTCGCTTCTTATATCAAGGAAATCACGGGCTATGAATTAGCAACCGCTACCGGCCAGCCCGGTAAGGGGATCAGCCTCGTTATCGACCAAAGCATCCAGAATCCGGAAGGATATCAACTGACCGTTAGCGATAACGGGATACGGATCGCCGGAAGTACGGATGCCGGCGTATTTTATGGTATCCAGACATTACGTAAATCGATCCCGGCCACGGCCCAAGGGATGAACGTAGAATTACCGGCAGCTACCATCAACGACTATCCCCGTTTTGCCTATAGAGGCATGATGCTGGATGTCAGCCGCCATTTCTTCCCCGTGGATTCGGTAAAAACGTATCTCGATATCCTTGCCTTGCACAACCAAAATACGTTCCACTGGCATCTGTCCGATGACCAAGGTTGGCGTATCGAGATCAAGAAATATCCGGAATTGACACAGATCGGATCTAAACGCAAGGAAACCGTGATCGGCCATAACTCCGGAACATATGACGGAAAGGAATACGGGGGCTTCTATACACAAGACCAGATTCGCGATGTCATCAACTATGCCGCTGAACGCCATATCACGATCATCCCGGAAATCGATATGCCGGGACATGCGGAAGCCGCTCTGGTCGCTTACCCGGAACTAGGCTGCTTCGGCGACACCATACAGGTTCCCGAAAACGGCTTTACACAAAATATCTTCTGTGCCGGCAAAACACATACACTGGATTTTCTGAAGAATGTACTCGATGAAGTCTGCGAACTGTTCCCCTCCGAATATATTCATCTGGGAGGAGATGAAGCCCCCAAAGGGAACTGGGATACATGCCCCGATTGCGGGCAATGTATCAAAGAACACGGTTTGAAAGACAGCCACGATCTTCAGCTCTGGTTCTCAGCACAGATGGCCAACTATCTGAAAAATAAAGGAAGAAAAGCAATCTTTTGGGGAGATGTCGTTTATCAGGATGGTTATGCGTTACCTGATAACGTAGTGATCCACTGGTGGAACTGGCGGGGACATAAAGACACCGCATTCAAAGAAGCACTCAAAAGAAATCTTCCCGTTATCTGCGGAACCAATTATTATACCTACCTGAATTTCCCTGTCACTCCCTGGAAAGGATATGAGGCGGCGCGTACATTCGATATCAAAGATGTATATACCGACAACCCGTCTTATAGAAAAGAAGATTCGCCTCTCTTGTTAGGAATGAGTTGTGCCCTCTGGACCGATTACAGGGTAACAGAAAATATGATCGACCGGAGGCTGTTTCCCCGCATTCTGGCTATCGCCGAACAAATGTGGAGCCGGAGCGAACCGGAGAGTTTCGAACTGTTTTACCAAAAGGTAAAAGACAAAAAAGAATGGTTTGAAAAACAAGGATATATGTTCGGACCAGGATTAAAAAGCGAAGTAACCGACGATTTCAGTTGGGACTAATTAAAGTACAAAAAGATGAAAAAAACGAATTTGTTAGTAGGGCTTTTCTGTATTGCAGGTCTGTCTTCCTGCCAGAAAGAAAAGAGCAAACCTAACATTATATATATACTGATGGACGATATGGGCTATGGCGACCTGCAATGTTACGGCCAGCAAAAAATAGAAACCCCGAATATCGACCGCCTGAGAAATAACGGGATCAAACTGACCCAACATTATACAGGATCGCCCGTTTCCGCTCCGGCCCGCTGTGTACTGTTGACCGGATTACATTCCGGACACGCACAGATCAGGGCGAATGATGAAATAGCCTCACGGGGAGCGATCAACAGCCACGACTCGATGTACGTCCATCCGGAACTGGAAGGGCAATATCCGTTAAAATCCGGTACCATGACAATCGGCCGGATGATGCAGAATGCCGGATATACGACCGGTTGTTTCGGAAAATGGGGATTAGGTTATCCCGGTTCGGAAGGTGTCCCCGGCAAACAGGGTTTCGACCAGTTTTACGGATATAACTGCCAGAGGCAGGCACATACCTATTACCCTCCGTTCTTATGGAAAAACGATCAACGCGTATATCTCGATAACAAAATACGGGACCCCCATCTGACCAAACTGGATGAAGGAGCGGATCCGTACGATGAAGCCAGTTACCGGAAATTTACCCAGAATGAATATGCCAACGACCTCATCTTCGACGAAATGATTCATTTTGTCGACCAGAATAAGGAGCAACCGTTCTTCCTGCTTTGGACAACACCTCTTCCGCATGTATCCTTACAGGCTCCGGAACGCTGGGTCAACTATTATGTCGATAAATTCGGAGACGAAGAGCCCTACACCGGTAACAAAGGGTATATGCCATGCCGTTATCCGCATGCAACCTATGCAGCGATGATCAGTTACTTTGACGAGCAGGTCGGAAAACTGGTCGACAAATTGAAACAGGAAGGATTGTATGAAAACACCCTGATCATTTTCACTTCGGACAATGGACCGACGTTCAACGGCGGTAGCGATTCCCCCTGGTTCAACAGCGGCGGATTATTCAAATCGGAATACGGATGGGGGAAATGTTTCGTCCACGAAGGAGGAATACGCGTACCGGCTATCGTCTCCTGGCCAAGTAAGATCAAAGCAGGAACGGAATCCGACCATATCTGTGCATTCCAGGATGTAATGCCGACACTGGCAGATATCGTTTCCATCGAATGTCCTCCAACCGACGGGATCAGTTTCCTGCCGGCACTACTCGGAGAAAAAGACAAACAGAAACAGCATGCATATCTTTACTGGGAATATCCTGACCCACAAATAGGGAATAAAGCGATCCGCATGGGGAACTGGAAAGGGATCATTACAGATATCCGCAAAGGAAATACGAGAATGGAGCTGTATGACCTGGAAAACGACATTCAGGAATTACACGATGTAGCAGACAAACACCCGGATATTGTTGAGAAATTTAATCAATTGATGTCGGAATCCAGTACACCACCGGAAAACCCGAAGTTTGCTTTCTAAACTCAAAAGATAGTAGTTTTATACTTTTTTTTCTTTTTAATGGCAAACGATCTTTATCTTTGTATCCACATAAAGAGACAATAAATCTACCTATTAATGGATTTCGCCACCGAAAAGGGATACATAGAGGCAGTCAGCAGGGGCGATGAACAGGCATTCGAGTCATTGTTCCTGCATTATTTTCCACGTATTAAAGGATTCATAAGCGGTATCCTGCAAAACGAGGAAGAAGCGGAAGATATTTCCCAGGATATATTCGTATCCATGTGGCAGAACAGGGATAGATTGAAAGAGATCGAGAATCTGAACGCCTACCTGTATCGCATTGCCAAAAATACGGTATTCCGACATATCGAACGTTCCCTGTTATTCAGGGACTACCAGGAACAACAAACCAACAATGCTTCGTTTACCTCCACAGACAATGACAGCATAGAAGAAGAGTTATATGCCAAAGAACTGGAATTTCTTATTTCTGTCGCCGTTGAAAAGATGCCGCCCCAACGAAAACAAATCTACCGGATGAGCCGTGTGGACGGATTATCCAATGATGAGATTGCAGCACGCATGTCTATCAGTAAACGGACAGTCGAAAATCACCTGACGCAGGCACTGGCAGACATCCGAAAAATAATCGGATTCTTTATTCTTACATTTTTTTAAAAAAAAGTTCATTTTTGACTGTGTGTACTTCCTGTCTCACGTATCATATATACAAAACAGGAAATATATACGCATGTCAAAAGCATCTAAAATACTATATAATCTGGTCAACCATACATTTGATCCGGCACTCCGGACCAAAGTATGGCAATGGCTGGTTCACCCTTCCAATCAGAAAGAAAAAGAAGAGGCTCTTCTTTCCATATGGAACGAATATCCGACAGGAGCAAATGCAGAGACTTACCGTTCACTGAATGCAACGAAGAGAAAAATCAACCAGGATAAATCTTCACAGAAACGCTACAGTCTGATACATAAATTGGCAAGAGCCGCCGCCATTTTAATCATTCCTCTATTATCCATTGCCGGATCATATCTGTATATCCGGTACAATACATACGATCCCGAACTGATACAATGTTTCGTTCCGGAAGGAGAAAAACAGGAACTGATACTTCCGGACGGTTCGAAAGTAAATATCAATTCAGGAAGTCTTCTTATCTATCCGAAAGAGTTCAGGGGGAAAACCCGTACACTTTTCCTGACCGGAGAAGCGAATTTCACCGTCAGGAAAGATAAAGAACATCCTTTTATTGTTAGCACCAGTTACCTGAAAGTAGAGGCTCTCGGTACCAAATTCAACGTACAAGCCTATTCTGAAAGCGACAAGATCATTACTACATTGGAAAATGGAGCCGTCAGGGTGGATAAAATAGAAAAAGATGACAACTCGTTCATTTTGTCTCCCAATGAGCAATTGGAATATAACTACAAAACCGGTGTCTTTGAGAAAAAAATCATTGATGCAACCAGCTATTCCGGCTGGATAAAAGGTGAACTAAACTTTATAAATCAGCCTCTCAAAGAAATATTGGCAACCATTCAACGAAAATATGCCGTAGATTTTGTTATAAATCCACGCTTATTCACACCGGATCTATATACCATAAAGTTCCGTCAGTATGAAAGTATCAATACCGTCATGAAAATCCTGACAATGACTGTCAGCGGATTGAGTTACGAAATTGAAGACAACATAATTACTATTCAATCACAAAAAAAGAAAGGAGCTAAATAACAAAAAAAGGGACCGGAAAAAAATCGCGACACCTTTTCCGGACCCCCGAAATCAACCAACAGCATTTTAAAATCTTAGGGATCTTAAATTTAGTATTCATTGATTTAATACGCAAAAGTATGAATTTAAACTATCAAAAGAGTAAGAAAGCACTCCTAAATTTTCGTAAAATATTTATCTTAACATCGTTAGCCCTATTCACCAGTACTATAAGCTGGGGGCAAAATCAACGCATTACAATTACCGGAAACAATAATACTATCTTGAAAGTATTTGAAGAGATAGAAAAACAAACCGGCCTAAGTATTGCTTATAATCAGACAAAACTAGATATCAATAGAAAAATATCACAAGATTTTAGTGATAAAATCTTGTCTTCAGTCATGACTGAAGTTTTGAAAGATACCGGTTTTTCTTATAAAATTGAAGATAAACACATTGTAATCGTTCCTGCTCGAGCAGAACAAACCACTCCGGCACAAAATAAAAACAACCCGAAAAAAATATCCGGAGTTGTTTTAGATGCCACCGGATTACCAATCATCGGTGCCAATGTCATAGTAAAAGGTACCACTACCGGTTCGATAACCAATCTGGACGGCGCTTTCTCTCTGGAAGTTCCTGAAGGAAGTGTTTTACAAATTTCTTATATCGGGTATCTTACAAAAGAAATACCCGTAAAAGGAAATAACACGAATTTTGATATCCAATTAATGGATGACACACAAGCACTTGAAGAGGTGGTTGTCGTAGGATACGGTTCACAAAAGAAAGTAAACGTGATCGGTTCTATTGCTTCTGTTGACAGCAAAGCGCTCGAAGCACGTGCCGTACCTGATGTTTCCAACATGTTGACTGGCCAACTTTCTGGCGTTACAATCACACAAGAAAGCGGAAACCCAGGACAGGATGCCGGAACAATTCGTGTTCGTGGTGTCGGTTCTTTCGGTGCCACCCCTAGCCCGCTGGTATTAGTAGATGGTCTTCCCGGTTCATTAAGTGATTTAACACCTACCGATATAGAACAAATTTCAGTACTGAAAGATGCATCCTCTTCTGCAATTTATGGTTCACGTGCCGCCAATGGAGTTATACTGGTTACAACTAAAAAAGGTAAAGAAGGTAAAGCCCGTATCATTTATAACGGTTCTGTCGGAATGAGCCAGGCAACAGAATTACCGGAATTAGCCCGTTCTTATGAATACGCCGAGTATTATAACATGGCCATAGGAAAAGAAACATATACTCCGGAAATGATTCAGAAATATCGCGATGGTTCCGACCCGGACAATTATGCCAACGAAATGTATCTGGAAGATTTATTGGGTGGTCACGCATTGCAAACCAAACATGAATTGAGTGCCAGTGGCGGTACGGAAAAAATACAATACATGGCATCTTTAGGTTATTTACACCAGGACGGTTTACTGGATAATAACTACTACAATCGTTATAACGCCCGCGTAAACCTGAATGCCGAACTGGCTAAAAACTTAAAATTAAGTGTGCGCTTAAGTGGTATGGCTTCCGATCGTCACGAACCTTCAACACCGGGTTCAATGGATGGCGGCGGATATAAAAGTATTATTTCCAACGCTGTACGTTTCCCTGGTTTAACACCAAGTTACCTCTCGACCGGAGAAGTCGGCTTAGGCCCTAAATTAATGGGTACACCGGTATCATGGGTTGATTGCGCCTCTTTCTATCGCGAAGATTATGATAAATTCAAATCGAATGCCGAACTCTCTTATCAACCTATCAAGGGATTGACTTTAAAAGTTATCGGCGGTTACAATTATACATTGAACCATACCCGTAATTATCGTTGCGACATGGAACTTGCCGGTGGAAAAAGTACTGGCCCTTCCAGCTTGACAGACGAGATGAAACGTACTGTTTACAAGACATTCCAGGCTATTGCCGATTACAACACGACCATCGCAGGAAAACACAACCTGGCTGCATTAGTTGGTTATACATGGGAAGACGAAGGCCAGCAGACTTTATCCGGCAGTCGTAATAATTTTCCATCAGATGATGTTCCTTATCTGGGCGCCGGCGGAGCAGACGGACAAACAAACGGTGGTGGCGGTTACGAATGGGCTATCCAATCAGTATTCGGCCGTTTAACTTACAACTTCGACCAACGTTATTTGTTCGAAACGACCATGCGTTACGACGGTTCTTCTCGTTTCCCAACAGATAGTAAATACGGTTTCTTCCCGTCTGTAGCCGGGGGATGGCGTGTTTCTGAAGAACAGTTCTGGAAGGAAAACGAAAACTTGTCTTTTGTCGACAATTTGAAACTCAAAGCATCTATCGGCGTATTGGGTAACAACAATATTGGTAACTACCCGTACCAATCTGTTTACACATTGGGACAAGCACAAAATTATGTATTTGGTGGTGTATATACACAGGGAGCAGCAGTAACTACTTATGTAGACCCGACACTTAAATGGGAACGTACCCGTACAACCGACTTCGGTATCGAAACGGCTCTTTTTAACAATAAATTAACATTCAACGCCTCATACTTCTATCGTAAAACAACAGACATCTTATACAAACCGTCCGCCAGTTATTCTTCAATCTTCGGTCTGAGTGTTTCTCAGGTAAATACCGGTGAGGTAGAAAACAAAGGTTGGGAATTTGAAATAGGACATCAAAACAGACTTGGAGATTTTAGTTATCATATCAATGGTAATTTCTCCATTATCAACAACAAAGTATTGACACTCGGTATGGGGAACGTTACTCAGAACAACGGTATGGTCGGTAACGGTAGTGATTTGTTTATCGACTATCCAATGCAAATGTTTTACGGTTATAAGACAGACGGCGTATTCCTGACTGACGACGAAGTAAGCGAATGGTATGACCAAAGCACAATAGCCAAAGGCTCCAAAGCCGGAGATATCCGCTATGTAGATACGGATGGTGATGGAAAAGTAACCACCGACGATAAAGTTTATTTGGGCTCACGCATTCCTAAATATACATTCGGTTTAAGCCTGGGTGCAGAATACAAAGGTTTCGATTTCAGTATGCTTCTCCAAGGTGTTGCCAAAGTAAAAGGTATGTTATCTGTTTATGCAGGTCATGCATTCTATCAGGAAGGTAACATCCAGAAATGGCAGATGGAAGGATGTTGGAACGTTCAACAAGACAATCGCTATCCGGCATATCCACGCCTGGAAGTAATGTCGAATGCCGGTAGTAACAATACGCTGACTTCCGATTTTTGGGTAATAGATGCTTCATATCTGAAAGTACGTAATATCCAATTAGGTTATACTTTGCCGAACAGACTTTGCCAGAAGTTCGGTTCAAGCGGCCTAAGATTTTACGTATCTTTAGACAACCCTCTAACCTTCAAAGGTTATCGCAAAGGTTGGGATCCTGAAAATACCAGCAACAACGCTCAGTACTATCCTACCATGTCTACTTATACTCTTGGTCTAACATTAAAATTCTAGAATCTTATGAAAAGATTAAAATATATCGCCTATACAGCTTTATGCGCATCGTTATTCTTATCTTCATGCGACCTGGAACGTTATCCGCTAACAGATTTATCGGAAGAAAATTTTTGGGATGCTGAAAAGAACGGTTCATTGGCTTTAACTAGCTTATACAGGGGCAATATCACCAACGGGTTGGAATATTCCGTATCCGACTTCTGGTCGTATCATGGTCTCCTGTTCACAGAACATCTTACAGACAACGGATTTGACCGTCGCGGAGAAAACAATCCATTTTTCAAAATCTCCAGCGGGCAGCTACAGAATGACAACAGCTTCATTTCCGGATACTGGAGTTCGGCTTACAAACGTATCGGTATGTGCAACCGTTTCCTTGCCGGAATTGAAAGTGCAACCGAGTCAGAATCAAAAACACGTATGATTGCCGAAGCTCGTTTTCTGCGTGCCACACAGTATCATTACCTGGCTAGTTATTTCAAAGATGTTCCTTTAGTTACAACCGTTCTCACCGGTGAAGAATCAAACAACGTCACGAAAGAGACGCAAGCTAATATTTTAAACTGGTGTGCCACAGAATTTAAAGAAGCGACCAATGATCTGCCTCGTTTCAGTGAAATAAAATCATCAGAAACCGGACGTGCATGCAAACAGGCTTCACTGGCATTCTTGGGAAGAACCTATATGTTAATGAAAGAATGGGCTAAAGGAGCTGAAACATATAAAGAGATTATCGACCTGGGAGATAATGACCTTCACAGTAAATACTCAGAATTGTTCTATCCCGGAACCGGCGTAGGCAATAAAGAGAATATCTATTATATTGCTTATCTGGAGAACTATTTCGGTTGTGGTTTGCCACAACACGGATTGTCAGCCAAAGACGGAGGTTGGAGTTTATCGAATCCTACCGCCGGTTTGTTCGAATCATATGCTTTCACCGACGGAACACCTTTCAGTTATGATGATCCACGTTTCAATCCGGATAATTTAGGTGAAAATCGTGACCCGCGTTTGGATTACACCATTTACTATAACGGTTCTACATTCATGGGAAGCGAATACCGTATGCATCCAGACTACGATGCATCAAAGAAAGAGCGTGTAGACTATTCCTCGGAAGCGTCCAAAACCGGATTTATGTGGCGTAAATATTACGATGAAAATCCGATCAATGATTTACAAAGTTATAGTGCCGTTACCCCGATCATCCGTTATGCAGAAGTACTGTTAAGTTATCTGGAATGTATGATTGAAAGCGGACAATCTATCAATCAAAACGTACTGGATGCAACAATCAACAAAGTACGCGGACGATCCGACGTCAAAATGCCTGGGACAACAGAAACCAATCCGGATAAATTGCGTAAAATCGTCCGCAATGAACGTCGCATCGAGTTGGCTTACGAAGGTATCCGTTTTTGGGATATTATGCGCTGGAATATTGCACACGAAGTATTGGTTGGTGAGATATGGGGTGCACCTTATCCTGGCTCTACAACTTATGCGGCTTCTACTAAATTCGTAGATCCGACAGGCCACTACCGTTGGTATGCAGGCCGTCGTGACTTCCGTAGTCCACAGGATTACACATGGCCTATACCATTATCCGAACAAAACATCAATCCGAACTTAAGATAAATAGGTTAATTAGGAAGGGAGGGATATCGGTTATTTATATTCCGGTATCCCTTTTTCTTTTTAAAGTAGACAATATCCGTTAAAAATACAGCGTACTGCAAGGCGGATATAGAAAAAATGCAGACCTTTAGTTCCTAAACAAAAATATCATAAACTTATATATACTTTAAATATTATGAAATCAAACGTATTGATCGGTCTCGGACTGGGAGCTTTCTTATTCTCCCCCTCCACCTCTCATGCCCAAAAGGCGAAAGAGGCAAAGACCCCGAATGTCATTTTTATCTATGCCGACGACCTCGGTTATGGTGACCTAGAATGCTATGGAGCAACCCGCGTACAAACGCCAAATGTAAACAAACTGGCAGACAGTGGTATCCGCTTTACCAACACACATGCAACAGCAGCCACCAGTACCCCATCCCGTTATTCCCTGCTTACCGGAGAATATGCCTGGCGCAGACCCGGTACGGACATCGCTGCCGGTAATGCCGGAATGATTATCCGCCCGGAACGCTATACCATTGCCGATATGTTCAAAAATGCAGGCTATACAACAGCTGCCCTGGGTAAATGGCATCTGGGACTGGGCGACAAGACTGCCGAACAGGACTGGAACGCTCCTCTGCCTGCCGCATTAGGTGATTTAGGATTCGACTATTCCTATATCATGGCAGCGACAGCCGACCGTGTTCCCTGTGTATTCATCGAAAACGGAAAAGTGGCCAACTACGACCCGTCCGCTCCTATCGAAGTAAGTTATAAGAAACCTTTCGAAGGCGAACCTTTAGGAAAAGATCATCCGGAACTTCTATATAACCTGAAGCATAGCCACGGCCATGATATGGCTATCGTAAACGGTATAGGACGTATCGGTTATATGAAAGGCGGCGGCAAGGCTTTATGGAAAGATGAAAACCTGGCAGATTCCATCACGACACATGCCCTCGATTTCATCAAAGCAAACAAAGATAAACCCTTCTTCATGTATTTCGCGACAAACGACGTACATGTTCCCCGCTTCCCGCACGACCGCTTCAGAGGCAAGAACCCGATGGGATTGAGAGGCGACGCTATCGTGCAGTTTGACTGGAGTGTCGGACAAATCCTCGACGAACTCGACAGGCTGGGACTGAGAGAAAACACCTTGATCATCCTTTCCAGCGACAACGGTCCTGTTGTGGATGACGGTTATGCAGATCAGGCAGAAGAACTGCTGGGCGATCATAAGCCGGGCGGTCCGTTACGCGGCGGTAAATACAGTGCATTTGAAGCCGGAACCCGTATCCCTGCTATTGCAAGCTGGCCGAAAGAAATAAAAAAAGGCCAAGTCTCTGACGCATTAATGTCGCAGGTTGACTGGTTCGCTTCACTGGCAGCACTGACAGGTTCCGTCCTTCCCAAGGGAGCAGCCCCCGACAGTTACAATTATCTGGGTACCTTGTTAGGAACAGACAATGCCGACCGTCCCTGGGTGATCGAACAGGCATCCGACCATACGTTATCTGTCCGCACAAAAGACTGGAAATATATTGAAACCAGCAACG
>OHCS01000851.1_pt1 | contig 15153 bp, 9 predicted proteins | sample 1566741 | NCBI WGS metagenome assembly OHCS01 (sample SAMEA3879604, study PRJEB24766) | human gut metagenome | biome: human-associated habitat; feature: feces | place: USA | collected 1985/1987 | reverse complement strand
GACCCCTCTCAGATCCCCTATGGTTCGCAGGTTGTGATAAACGGTCAGGTTTACGTGGCGGAGGACTGCGGCGGAGCGATCAAGACAAACTGTATTGATATTTACGTTGCAAGCCATGAAGAGGGCGAAAGCAAGGGCGTGTATTATACAGATGTATATCTGATACAGTAAAAATAAGGTGAACAGATCCGAGTATCAGAAAAGACAGAGGAGAACATACAAAGAGTATATTTCCTCTGCCTTTTTATTTTATGCGTTTTCCAGCGCTTTTTTCAGGTCGTCTATAATGTCGTCCACGTTCTCGATTCCGATGGAAAGGCGGATCATTCCGGGAGAAACGCCTGCTTCCGCAAGCTGTGCATCGTTCATCTGGCGATGCGTATGGCTTGCCGGATGAAGCACACAAGTACGGGCATCGGCCACATGAGTAACGATAGCAGCCAGCTTCAAGCTGTCCATAAACTTGATAGCTACCTCGCGTCCGCCTTTCAGTCCGAATGACAGGACACCGCATGAACCGTTCGGAAGATATTTCTTTGTCAGTTCGTAATATTTATTTCCTTCCAGATCCGGATAGTTTACCCAGGCTACCTTGTCGCAATTCTGAAGCCATTTAGCTACGGCCAGTGCATTTTTACAATGCTGCGGCATACGCAGATGCAATGTTTCCAGTCCGAGGTTCAGCAGGAAAGCATTTTGCGGAGACTGGATAGAACCCAGGTCACGCATCAACTGGCTGGTAGCCTTGGTGATATATGCCAGTTTCCCGAATGTCTTTGTATAAGTCAGGCCATGATAGGAGTCATCCGGCTGGCAGAGGCCCGGGTATTTGTCTGCATGCGCTTCCCAGTCGAAGTTACCGCTGTCGACGATACAACCTCCTACGGCAGTCGCATGTCCGTCCATATATTTGGTCGTAGAATGCGTAACGATATCGGCACCCCATTCGAACGGGCGGCAGTTGATCGGTGTGGCAAATGTATTGTCAACGATCAACGGTACGCCATGTTTGTGAGCGATACGGGCAAACTTTTCAATATCCAGTACCATCACTCCCGGGTTGGAGATCGTTTCACCGAACAATAACTTCGTATTCGGGCGGAATGCCTTGCTGATTTCCTCTTCGCTGGCATCCTGGTCGATGAATGTACATTCGATGCCCAGCTTTTTCAGGGTAACAGACAGCAGATTGTATGTTCCGCCATAAATACCGGTTGCACTTACGATATGGTCGCCGGCTTCGCAGATATTGAAACAGGCAAAGAAGTTGGCAGCCTGTCCCGATGAAGTCAGCATTGCTGCCACACCACCTTCCAAAGCGGCGATCTTGGATGCTACGGCATCGTTGGTCGGGTTTTGCAGACGGGTATAGAAATAACCACTCTCTTCCAGATCGAACAGTTTCGCCATCTGTTCGCTGGTCTCATACTTGAAGGTAGTACTCTGATAGATAGGCAGAACGCGAGGTTCTCCTTTTTTAGGCTGCCAACCACCCTGCACACACAAAGTTGCCGGCTTGAATGAATTGCTCATATTATTAAATGTTTGCTATGTAATTATATTCTGCTGACAAAAGTAAAGAATAGTTCGTTCCATTAATACAAATCTACGATCATTTATAAAAAATAGGGTACTGTTTAAAAATAATCTTTACCTTTGCCTCCGGTTTTGGTGTCACAAATCCAGTTCTACGGAAAAGTGATGAAAAGGGAATCAGGTGAAAATCCTGAACAGACCCGCTGCTGTAAGCTCCGCCAAAGTCGTTGAACACAACTCAATCCACTGTTCGCAATGAATGGGAAGGACGTTCAATGACGGAGTAAGTCAGAAGACCTGCCAGAATCAGTAGTTTTAAGCTTTCGAGGAATAAGGCTGAAAAACATGTAAGTAAGGACTTGACTGTATTTGGTAGGGAGTTCCGGCTGTTCATGTGTTCCATTCTGTTTTGTCGAAAGCCTGTCGTTAATATATAATGTTTTTGATGGGATGAGAGGTTTCATACATGTATTTTTGTTGTTTATTTGTTTGTTTCCTGTAAGTCTGGCGGCGCAAGGTAGGGTCACGCTGTCCGGAGAGGTGAGGGGAGAAGATGGTGCTCCGCTTCCTATGGTTACTGTTGCCATCGAAAATACGACGGCAGGGACATACACCGACGACCGGGGGCGCTATTCACTAAGTCTGAAACCCGGAAAGCATACTCTTATAATTACCTTGTTGGGTTATAATACAATAAAAACAACTCTCGATATCCGTAGAAACAAAACGCTTGATTTCGTTATGGAAGAAAATTCCGTAACCCTGAATTCTGTAGAAGTGTACGGTAAATCGAAAACACAGAAGATCAAGGAAGGTGCTTTCTCGGTAAATGCCCTTGACGTAAAATCGCAGATCAACTCGTTGAAGAATCTTACTGATATAGTGAACCGGACGACCGGAATAAAGGTCCGGGAAGAAGGAGGAGTCGGTTCTGATTTTGATCTTTCCATCAACGGGTTATCGGGTAATTCTGTCCGTTATTTCATTGATGGTGTGCCATTAGACAGTAAAGGTAGCAATGTGACGCTTGCCAATCTACCTGTCAACCTGATCGACCGGGTGGAGATTTATAAAGGGGTGGTGCCTGCCTTGTTGGGAACGGATGCATTGGGCGGTGCCGTCAACATTATAACCAAGGCGGAGAAGGAGAACTTCCTGGATGCATCTTACAGTATTGGTTCCTTTCATACACACAGCGCCGACCTGAATGCGCAGTTTGTGGAACAGCGCACAGGTTTGATTGTGCGTCCTACCGTTGGCATCAACTATTCGAAAAACGATTACCGGATGAAAGATGTGCAGATGCGTAACGAGACAGGCGATCGGTTTATCAATGGCAATCCCAAACGTTTCCATGACGGTTATTTCTCACTTTTAGCACAGATAGAAGCAGGAATAGTAGGTAAATTTTGGGCGGACGAATTATTTGTGTCGGCTTCCTACTCCAAAACAGACAAGGAATTGCAGACAGGCTCCGTACAGACCAAAGTGTATGGCATGGCGGAGCGTAATTCAGATGCGTGGAATGTGTCGGCGCGGTACAATAAACGCAACTTTCTCACAGAAAATATGACATTGAAGGCGACCTTATCACACACATGGGATCATTCCATCACCGTTGATACCGCCTACCGTAAATATTATTGGGACGGTGGCTATATCGTGAGCCAACGTAACGAAATCAGGGGCGGCGAACCTACCATGCGCCACTATAAGCGTCCGTTGACTATCGTGCGTGCCAATTTGGATTATCAGCTGAATGAGCATCACGGCTTTAACCTGAACTATAATCTGAGCCGGACAGGCAACGACCGCTACGACGATTTAGACCAGAGTTTCGAGCCGTCTAACGATGCGGTTACCAAGCATATCGTCGGACTGACTTACAGCCAATCGCTTTTCGACGGCAAGATGCAGAACGTATTCTTTGCCAAAGACTACGTGAACCATCCTAATATCCGGCAAACCGATCAATCCACCGTAACCGGCTCGGACAAGGTACAAGGTTCGACTACGAAAAACTATTTAGGATACGGAGCCGGACTGCGTTATACGTTCTTCAACCCGTTGGCGGTAAAGATTTCATACGAGCATAGTGTACGTTTGCCTATTGCCCGGGAACTGTTAGGCAACGGAACGACCGTCTATGCCAATGTGGCGTTAGAGCCGGAGAAGAGTAACAATGTCAATCTCGCCTTGTTCGGTACATGGCGTCCGGCCGCCCGTCATACCGTCTATTACGAGGCAAACGGTTTTCTGCGTTATGTGGACAACTATATACAAACTTCCGTCATCGAAAAAGAAGGTATGTTGCAGTATGTCAACGATCCCGCTGTCCATATCAAAGGTGTGGAAGGTGAAGTCAGCTACGACTGGGACGGACGGTTGCAACTCATGGCTAATGTCAGCTATCAGGATGCCCGCGACCAGCAAGAGTTCAAAGAAGACGGTAAACCCTCGGCCACATACAACAACCATGTACCTAACCGTCCCTGGCTGTTCGGCAGTGCGGAGGCGAGTTATACGTTCCGCAATCTTTGGCAACAAGGCGGCAAGTTACGGTTAGGTTGTACGTTCCAGTGGGTACATTGGTATTTCCTGACCTGGGAGGCATACGGCAATTATGATACCAAGGCGCGCATCCCTTCGCAACATATCTGCAATGCCAATGTAACGTACTCGTGGAAACGCGACCGCTACAATATCTCATTGGAATGTGCCAACTTCTTGGATGAAACGGCTTACGACAACTATAAGCTGCAAAAGCCCGGACGTGCTTTCTTTGCGAAATTCAGGGTATTCATTAATTAATCATATAAATAAAGTAGAAAAATGAAGAAGTTCAAATTTGTATTACTTGCCTTCATGACAACTATGATGGCGTTCTCATTCACCGCTTGTTCGGATGACGATGACGTTGAAGAACTGACCGTGACCGGAGTCACAGTCAATCCGACCTCCTTGGAACTAAAGGTGGGAACAACAGGTTCTTTAACCGCTACAGTCGCTCCCTCCAATGCCGCAGTTACATCCGTTACATGGAGCACTTCGGATGAAAATGTCGCTACTGTAGACAAAGGAGTTGTTACTGCCGTTGCAGAAGGTGCTGCCACAATCACCGTTAAAACAGACGACGGCGGATTTACAGCGACCTGTTCCGTTACGGTTACAAAAGATGCACCGGCTTTCGACGAAAGCAAGTACCATTTCGATTTGTTCCTGACCGTAGGTAAACATGGCGGTATGAGTAGCCAAAACAAAACTGTCGTTAATAGCATCGGCAAGCTGACCGCAGATATAGGCACCATCTCTATTAAAGGCGAAGGAACGGAACTGGGCGAATATTCTATGGAGAGTATCTCGAAAGGTAAATATTATTACCAGGTTCCTTCAAGCAACGACCGTTTCGTGAAATATCAGATCAAGAATAACCAGGTGGTGGAAGTAGCATCATGCCCGTTCAAGACGAATACTTATAAAGTACGCTCATATACGCATGCGTGGCTTGACGATAACACACTCGTTATCATGGCTGCCAGTGGTGATGCCAGTAAAGTCCTTTGGAGTAAGCTGAACGCCGATAATATGTCGATTATGGAGGAGGGTACATTGGATATTCCACTACCTGTATCTGAAGTGGAAGGCGAAGAGACAAAGAAGTTCTCAACATCGGGTATTCTTACCTATAATGAAAAGGCAGGAAAATTGTACTACTTCTATTATGGGAAAAACGGTGTGTCCGGCAGAGGAGGTAAGACTACAACAAAATTTTATACAGCAGTCCTTAACCCGGCCGATTTGACGAAGGTTGAAAAAATCACACGCAATTCGCTTGCCGATGAAATGGCCGGAAGTGCTTACGGTGAATTGATGCAGAACTGTGTAATGTATGATGAAGAAGGTAACCTCTATCTGGCTGCAACCGTAATTAAAGATGATATAGAAGAAGGCCATCTATTGCGTATCAAGAAAGGGGAGACAGATTTCGATCCTGACTACGATGGGTATCCGAATGCAGACGGTAAACTGCTAACCGTCCAGAATCTGGGTAACGGTAAGGCTTTGGCGTATGCACGCAACGATGCGGCAGGTACTGCGATCGACAGTTACAGCCATTATTATTCCATCATCGATCTGGCTACGGGCGAAAGAACACGCCTGGTTTTTGGCGGCAAAGAACTCTCTTACAGTGGCGGCCGTTTCTCTCAGCGTTCTGTCGTGTTCAATGAGAAAGCATACATTGGCGTGAATACCGAAGCTGATGCCAATGCCATCATCTACATCTACGACACCAAGACTGGTACTGTAGAAAAAGGTGCGGAAGTGGCTGGCGAATTCTACTTCGATATGATCCGTGTAGTAGAAAACGATTGATCTCTTTCAGGTTTCAGCCGGTGTGATCCACCATATTTCAAAACCTTTGGCTGAAGGGTGCGCATTGCTGATTTGTATTCCGACCGATAGGCATTCATGTCCCGGTGGATAGTTACCCGTCGGGTAACGAGTAGTTATCCGTTTACAAGGTATAGGTGTTTTGATTTGTAAATAAGGGACTTTTGATTACAAAACATATATGTTTTGAAGTCAAAGGTCCTATGTTTTGCAGGAGGTTGTCCTGGTCCGGATTTTCGTATACATCTTTTATCATTTCATCCCTTCAGGGCGGCAGTTTGATTAGTAACCTGTTGAAGCGTCTGAAGGCTGAAACCTATAGATTGAAGTTGTATCTGTTGCTTCGATTCGGCATATTACAGATTCAAATGTAGGACAGTAGTGTCATAACAGATAGCACACCGTGTTAGCCGTAGTAACACTATAGTGTTGGTATAGCCAGGTCTATAGTTCTGTAAAGGCATACGGCAGTTTGCGGGTTCCTCCCCATCTTGATGTCGCAAATTGCGATTTCAAGATTATCCACTTATCGGCATTGGGTTGAAGCATAAAATCCCAGGAAATCGTTTTATGTTTCATAATCTTCCGGAGGTTTTGCTCTTTATCAATACCGGTTTCCCTAACGGAGGATATGATTTCTGAGGTTTTGTTTTCGTAGCAGACCAGGGGGTAACATGATCGGATTGCATAAAGTCGTCAAACGTACATGGTTCTCCTGCAAGCCTTCTGATTCTATCAACAATCGCCCAACGACTGGGGGCATTATAATAAGGAATATTAATATCCATGCAACTGATTTCTTCGGGGCGCCAAACCCCTGATTGATAAAGATAAGCACCTTCGTAGGCTCCTACATAAGCATACTTTTCTTTTCCAGTGAAAACACTCCATGGGACCTGGGACAAATCATTTGTCGAAGAGACATTTCGATAGCAACCGAATTTTTGCCAGAGGCGTATTTCTGCCTTTACGCCTTCTGAAGCCTTTTCTTCATAAATAATATATTCATCTGCTAAAAGCCCGAAAGCATGTCCTCCTACTTCGTGATGTACCAATCCTTTGAAATCAAAAGGAGGTGCTTCTTTGCTGATAGGGCAGGCTGCAATACAAAATCCGTTTGAATAGAGATGGGCCGTTCCGGCATATTTACTGCTGTTCAGGAAGAGGATCGTGGTCATTTCTACGACACCTTTTAATTCCGGGACCAAATTCAGATAGACATCGCAAATGCTATCGTTCCAATTAATATTAGTGCCTTCTCCGTATATCGATCCGAAGCGGTTATCGATCGTAATACCCGGTATCTCCCCGTTTACGCCCGCTTCTTCCGATTGAGCAAATATTATATAAACATTAAAATATTTCCGGTTTGACTTATAAGGTTCTATACTGAAAAAATGCTCCATCGCTTGGTTTGCCAGATTCTCATATCGTCCGTCTTTCACCAGATCTGCTTTGGTGAACCCATCTCCCATAATAGCAATATTTACACCTTTGCCAGCTGATGCCGTCTGCAAACGTACATATTCACCATCTGCGTAATAAGTTAGTCCGTCTTCTTGTTGTATGACACGGACTGTTTTGGTTAGAGCGGAGGATTTGATATTGATATTTGCTTCACGCCTGACTTTTGCTTCATTAGTGGAGACTGAGACAAACAAGAGTTTTGAATCTTCACTTTTTTTTATCTGGCACCAGGACGCCGTTTCCGGTTCAATGACGTACGTATATTCGGGATTGTAATTGTGATCGGTATGCGTTGAATTGATGGAAATTACCCCACTGCCGCCCTCTGGGGCAAAATCTAGTTGTTCAGTGGATACGGTGATCTGGAGAGCTTCCTGTGAAACAAAAATCGTATCGGCAGCAGAAACATCTGTTGCCTTAATATAGATAGCTCCTTCTCGCATTTCAGGTTCAAGATTCTCTCTGACCGTTAAGTATAATGTGTCTGTCGTTATTGCTTTCGTTTCGGAAAGTTGGAGCCAACTCCGGGCTTCCGGAGATATGCTGACTGTATAGTCTACATTCCGGTCTATCGGAAAGGGCCATCTACCACCTGGTTGCCCTATATACCACCCTCTGTCGGACACAACAAGTGTTGTCTTTTCCTTTTGAGTGATCTTTAAACTCTGAGTGATCTTTAAACTCTGAGCGGTCTTACCTGCACGAAACAGGATTTCGGCTGTACGTTCTTGATCCGTATTATTTTCGGCAAACATAATATGTACCGAAGAGGTGTTTGCATCTCCCGACATTGTATTTAAGGTTACCCATGAGGAATTGCCGGCCGGCATTACTTCCGCAATCCATACTGAGTTTGTATGGATGTCAATGGACTTTTCTTCTCCTTTAGCCGGTATGTTCAATTCAGAAACAGAGATTGTCAGAAACTCTTCTTCTTCCTTACAACTAGCTAAACATAGTAATAAACAGAAAAGGAAAAAGAAAATATTTGTGCAATAGTAAGACTTTTTGATATTCATATGGATGGTACTTCTATTTGTTTACAAAGGTAAATCATTTATTTGATTGTGCAAGGACGGGTTGGAATTCAATCTTACCCATCGAGTTTGTCTGTAACAATCAAGACACTTTGATAACAGGATAGTTCACAGATAAATAATAGAACTTCTCACTTCAATATCTTCTTTTGTAAAGCCCTGAACCAGATAAAGGAAACGATTCCTTTCAGCATGCTGGAGATACTGATTGCCCACCATACACCGACGATTCCCAATCCCATGGCGGATAATACAATAGCCATCGGTATACGCAGCGAGTTGAAAGTAATGCTGATGATTGCAGGAGGAACCGTCCGTCCTGTTCCGTAGAACAAGCCCTGCATAGTGATCTCCAGCATCATGAACAACATCGAGTATCCGTCTATCCGCAGGAAAATACCTCCGGCCTCGAAGGCTTCCTTCTGGGGGACGATCAGTGAGAAGACTTCGCTGCCGTAAAAGACGAATAATAAGGTACAAAGGATACCGAATACGGTGGTCATCTTCAATGTCGTGTGATAGGCTTCCAGCACCCTGTTCTTTTCGGAAGCTGCATAGTTCTGGGCGACGAAAGCACTCAGTGCCGTGCTGAATCCCTGGGAAGTGTTCCAGGCTATCGCTTCAATCTGTCCTCCGGCGGTGAGTGTCATCAGGCCGATATGTCCACCGTAAGTGGAGGCTGTGCGTGCCATGAAAATGTTGATGATGGCAAACAGCGTGTTCAGCATGGCTACCGGCAGGCCCAGTTGCAGAATCCTTTGTGAATAGTTTTTCTTTAGTCTGACGAAGAAGGAGAATCCTCCCAGTAACCTGCTTCTCCATTTTAACTGATATACAAAAATGGCACATACCGTGGCTTGCGATAACCAGGTTGCCCAGGCGGCTCCGGCTGTTCCCATATCGAATACAAAAATGAATACCGGGTCGAGTATCATATTAATGATAAGTCCCGTTCCGCTGATGTAAAAGGGTATTTTACTTAGCCCTGCCGCATTATGGATGCCGGTGAAGGCTGCCGAGAGGAATATAAAAGGAAAGGCGGTCGATACGATCCGTAAATATTCGACAGCACTTTCTGCAATAGGAGCTTCCAGTTTATAGACACCGATGATCGGATGGGCAAAGACAAAAAGAAGCAATCCCCAGCAAACAGAGATAATCAGGGCAATGGTGAGGTTGTGGGATGAATAATTCCGTGCATCTTCTTCATTTCGTGCACCTATACTTTGTCCGACACTTACTTCCGAACCGACTTTATTCAACAGAGAGATCGAATTGGTCATCCAGGTCAGGATGCCGACAGCTCCGATGGCGGCAACGGCTTCACTGCCCAGACGCCCTACCCAGGCCATATCGGTGATGCTGTAAGCCATTTGAATAAAAGAAGTACCCATGATCGGCAATGCCAGATTGAATAGCTGCCGTTTGATAGGGCCTTGTGTCAGGTTTTTTGTTCCTTGCATGTTCTGTCTTATTTGGGTGCAAAAGTAGGAATAAAAAAGGAGAACCCGATATTGGATTCTCCTTCTGATCTATGTTTCTTTATCTGATTAGAAATTGATGTTCACTCCGATCATCGCACTGAACTTCTGTAACGGATAACCGTAGTAAAGTTCGTATTTCTGGAACAGTACGTTGTTCAGTTTCAAATACAGGCCGAAGGTATCGTTGATGTTGTATGCTCCGGTGAGGTTCAGTTCGTTGATGTTGTCCATCTTTACGTTCTTTTCCCCTAATCTGGCTTCACGTCCGGTAGCCAGGTAATAGTCCAGGGAAGCAGACAGGTTATTGATCGGGCGGACTGTCACGCCGGCTGTGATCTCCATTTCGGGCATACCCCAGGCTGTAGCATCTTTACCGGCTAAATTAGTTTCTGAATATTTATCACTGTATTCGGCTGTCCAATTATTATAAACGCCTTTCAGGGAGATTTCAAATAATTGCTGGTAACTATATTTCAGGTTGGCACCGACCAGTAACTGTTTGGTGTCTATTTCATTCATCATACCGCAAGCGGAACCGAAGTAATCTTTGTCACCGTAAGCAAGTGTCGGTACAAAGAAATAGTTATTGCTGACGATTTTATATCCTCCGAAAACGTCGAACCAGAAACCGGGAGCAACGCCGCTCTTGATACCCAGGATACCATCCAGCCAGTTGCGGGAAGGCGTCAATCTTTCCAACGGATTGGCATAACGGTTGATCCGGTTCACATCATACATACTGTTGGATTGCAATTTGCCATCGGCATTCAGGTATAGTACAGTTTTGTCGGCAACTTCGACGTCGGCAGAGATGTTGGGGGAAGCCATAAACTTCTTCTGCTCGCCGCTGAAGAACATTGCATTTACCCCTAATTTTACATGCCAGTTGTCTCCTTCTATCTTGTAGTAAGGATTCAGGGTGGCGGCAGCAAAGTTGTCGAAGTAGGTTGACGGATCTTTTGTTTCAGGTGATTTTAGTTCTGAGGGCAGGCTGTAATTGAAATATTGGAAATTACCGTTCAAGCCAACACGCTGATTGCCTCCGAAACCGGAACTTAACCCGAAGTCAAGATTGAATGTCCCTTCCGACGGGGCATCGTGCTCTTTTGAATATCCGTATTTGTAAGAAAAATTGGTGTAGCTGAGATCGAGCAGGTACCCGACAGGAGCATCAGCTTTGGACTCTACGCCTACGTTCGCCTTAATGGTTTGGGCAACTTGGTTGGTTTCCATGTCAGCTGCGGGGAGAGTAGGGTTTGAGGAGGTGATAGGAGTAAGGCTTTCTATTGGCAATCCGTAATAATTAAATCCGGAATAACCATATTTAACTCCCATCTTCAATGCCAGCTTATCGAAGTTATGTTTGAAGTTTAATCCACCCATATTATCGTTCAGCTTCGCCTTAACCTTTTCATCCACTTGCAGGTATTTTACTTTTCCATTCGTTGAACGGTGCGAGAACCAGATATTCAATTGATCCTTGTCCGTGCTGAGGATATGATATCCCAGGTCGCCGTTCAGATTCAGATAGGTACCGCCGCCGAAGTTGAAATAACCGCGGCGCTTGTTGTACTGAATATCTGTCATGATATTACCTGAAGGAAGCAGGCTGATCTCTTTTGCCGGGTCGGCTGCAATTGTGAAATTGGCATAGTCGATCGGCATTTTCTTTACTTCCGGTTCCTTGATGACCGGAAGGGTGTTTACTTTGCTTGCATCCTGTACGGTCGGGTCGTACTCGCGTTCGAGCGTCATCTCCCGTTCCAGATTCTGTTTCTTCGAAGTATCTTCCTGTGCACTCATTGTGGCGGTAGTCCCAAGCAAGGCTACGACACACAGCGCTTTTACATTATATATAGTCTTCATTGTATTCTATTATTGCTTTAGTTTACCTAATCTGTCCTCAATCATAGCGGCGATTTCGTCATCACCCTTATAGTTGTTCTTCAGGTTGTTCAGATAAGCACGTGCCTGAAGGTCGTCGCCCTGGCGGATATAAATATCGGCCCAAAGGATGAAACCGCGTGCCAGCCAGTACTGGTGAGGCGTGCCGTTCTTGGCGAAGTCTTCCAGGATCTTTTCCGCATTCTTATCGTCGTTGGTATCGTAGAAGTACTGGGCCAGCAGGTATTTGGCTTCGGCACCGTGTACTGTACGGGTGTCTTTGCTGAGAATTGTCAGGTCTTCGACGGCTTTAGCCGGCTGTTTGTGGTCGATATAGGCTTTAGCACGGATATAGCGGGCTTCGGCTTCCACTTCGGGTGACAGTTTCGGATCTTTCAGCAATTCGTTGGCTGCCAGTTGAGCTTCCTCCTGTTGTCCGGTCTGTAAAGCACAACGCATGATGCCTAAACGGGCAGCTTGCTTGTTCTCCGGATTTTCGGCTATGATCTGTAAGCGCTTGAAGCTTTCCAGCGCAGCAGGGAAGTCCTGAGTGAGGTATTGCATTTCTGCCGTGCGGGCCACCGATTCTTCAAGGAATTTGGTATCTCCGCTCTCGATAACCGATTTGAAACGCTGAAGTGCTTCGTCGTATTCTTTCTTGCTAAAGGCGATGCTTCCCAGATAATAGTTCGCATTCGAACTGAAAGCGCCTTCGGGGAAGGTCTGCAAATAGTTGATCAGGCTGCGGCGTGCTTCTTCGTTGTTGCCACGGTTGAAGAGTTTCTCGGCGGCAATATAGGTAAGCGAATCCTGTTCGCCGACTTCCAGACGGATATTTCCACCCAGTGAGTTGACGTAGTTGGCATACGAATTGATGTCGTTCAGGTCGATGTAAACCGACTTTAAGTCTTGTAAAGCCACTCTGGCTTCTTCGCTACCCGGATAATTGCTGATCACTTGCTTATAGGCTGTAGCCGCTTTTTCGGGTTGGTTGTCGTTGAAGTAAAGCAATCCTAACTGGATGCCGGCTTTACGGGCAAGGCTGCTTTGCGGGAACTGCTGTATCAATGTCTCGAATGCCTGTGCAGCTTGTGAACTGTTTTCAAGCAATACATAGGTACGTCCTTTTTCGAACAATGCATCGTCCACATATTGTGATTCCGGATAATCGCGGAGCAGGCGGTCCATTGCGCTGATCTTCCCCCGGTAATCTTTCTGCAAGCCCAGCAGGAAGCCTTTCTGGTAAACGGAATAGTCGCCGGCAGACGGTTGCAATTGGGCGGCATGTGTATAGTTTTCTTCAGCCTGTGCGAACTGGCGGTTCTGGTACAGGCAGTCGCCGATACGGTTGTAAGCATCTGCCAATGCCGGTGCCTGCTGGTTGTTTTCCAGATTGATATACTGGCGGAAACGGTTTTGTGCCTCTCCGTATTCTTTGAGTTTGAAATAACAATATCCCAGGTTATAATGGGCCAATGCGTACATATCTGTATTCCGCTGGCGGATTCGCCGCGCCAGAAATAAGCGTCATTGCGCGATTCCATATTATAAGAACCCAGGTTGATAGCCTTCGAGAACAGGTCGACCGCTTCATCCAGCTTCATGTTGGTGAAAGCCTGCGTTCCCAGCTGGAACAGAATGTCCTGTTTGGCTTCCAGTATCTTGGTGCTCGGATGATTGATCTTATTGATAGAGTTGAGAGCTGCCTGGTAGTTCTTGGTTGTCAGGTAGACTTCCACCAGGTAGTCGTTTACTTTGTCGGCATATTGAGAGTTCGGGAAATCATTCAGGAAATCTTCGAAGATCGTAACAGATTCGCCGAATCCGGTAAAGGCAGTTTCATGGATCAGCAGCGCATAATTGAACATGGCTACTTCCTGAATCTGTTTGTCGAATGAAGAGGTTGCCGCAGCCTCGAAAGCCATACGGGCATTGTTCTTGTCTTTCAGTTTCAGGTAAGACTGTCCGAGATAGAGGTAGGCATTCTGCGAGAGTGCGTCGTTTTCGCGTACTGTCTGCGACAAGGCGTTTACGGCACTGCTGTAATTCCCTTTATTGAAATAGCAAACACCCAGAATGTACAAATCTCCTCTTAACGGGCTGTCGGTCGACGATACATATTTGCTCAACATGTTGGTCGCCTTGTCCTGGTTGCCCAAATGGTAATAGGAATTACCCAGGATACGGTACACTTCGCTGTTATTCTTGCTGTTCGGATAGGAGGAAAGAAGTTCTTCCCCTTCGCTCACTACCTTTTCATATTTATTCTGAATGAAATAGATCTGTGTAATATAGTACAAGGATTGCTCGCGGTAATCCGGCATCTCTTTCAGGCGGCTGAACTCTATCAGCGCGTTATTGTATTTGCCGGTTGCATAATCGATATAGGCCACATAATAGGTGGACGCTTCACGGTACTTGGTACCGATTTGCTGTATCCGCGAAAAATATCTGCGTGCCTTATCCATCTCGCCGGTCTGCAATAATGAATAGGCCAGCCAGAAGCTGTAAGCCTCCTGTTGCTCCGGACTGAGCATGTCTATATCCGATTCGTTGAACCAGAAAATAGCTTTTTGGTATTCCCCGCGTTCGAAATGAATGGAACCGATCAGGAAATTCACTTCATCGCTATGGCGTGAAGCCGGATAATCTTCCAGATAATCTTTCAATAGTTCGTCGGCATTGGGACGTCCCTGTTCATAAGCTGCATATACGATCATATAGTCAGCTTCCTGGATCAGGTCGGCATCTTTTGCATGCTGTTTATAAGCTTCCAGCTTATCGATACAACCCGGATAGTTCTTTAAACTAAACAATTCTTTACCTTCTATGAACAAACGGTCCGGTGCCTCAAACTGGTACGACCGTTGCCCGCTAGCCACATGACTTCCTACCACCAGGCACAGTGGAATAAGTATTCTTTTCATCGCTCCTTCGCTTTAATGTACAGATATTAAACAGTCTCTGTTATTTCTAAGTTGCAAATATAAAGAATAACATACAAAAGCTAAGTAAGTTATTAACAAAAAGAATTAATATTTGGAATCATAAACAAATATCTTATGTTGCAAAAGGTGCTTGCGATATCTTTGCAGTGCATGGAAACCAGGCCCAAAAGAAGGAACCTTTGCCTTTCTGGCTTTGAACGCCGATCTTTCCATTCATTTTGTCGGTGATGGCTTTGCAAATGGAAAGTCCTAACCCTGTACCCTGTGCAAAGGTGTCGAACTTTTCAAACCGATGGAAAACGCGGGGCAGATTCTTTTCAGAAATGCCGATACCTGTATCTTTTACATATATCTTTATTCCATTGTTTTCATATTCATACCCCATGGTTATGTCACCTTCGGGTG
>OHCS01000847.1_pt1 | contig 15179 bp, 9 predicted proteins | sample 1566741 | NCBI WGS metagenome assembly OHCS01 (sample SAMEA3879604, study PRJEB24766) | human gut metagenome | biome: human-associated habitat; feature: feces | place: USA | collected 1985/1987 | reverse complement strand
TTACCCGCCGGAACCTTATCCTCATTCATCGCCAGACAAGCGGAACATCCCGGTTGACGAAGGACGAAGCCGGCCTCGGCCAAAACCTTGTCGATCCCCTCGGCACGAATCTCCCGCTCTACCTGCCAACTGCCGGGAACCAGCCAAACCGTTACATCATCCGCTTTCTTCTTTCCTTTCACCAAAGAGGCGAAAGCACGGAAATCCTCGATACGGCCATTCGTACAGCTACCTAAAAAGACATAATCCACTTTCTTACCCAACATAGACTCGCCTGCCTTGAAGCCCATATAATCCAAAGACTTCTTATAAGAGATACGGCCTGCCTCGGGCACGCTTTCTAAGGAGGGAATATCTTTGCTGATACTCATACCCATGCCCGGGTTCGTACCGTACGTAACCATCGGGTCGATATCCTCGGCGTGGAAAACGATCTCCTTATCGAACTTAGCGTCCGGATCACTATATAGCTGACGCCACTCGCTCACCTTCCGCTCCCATTCCTCGCCTCTCGGGGCAAACTCACGGTCTTTCAAATAATCGAAAGTAACATCATCCGGAGCGATCATACCGCCACGGGCACCCATCTCGATCGAAAGGTTACAGATTGTCAAACGTTCCTCCATGGTCGTATTACGAATCGCCTCGCCAGCGTACTCTACGAAATAGCCCGTAGCACCGCTGGTACTCATCTTACTAATAATGTATAAAGCAAAGTCCTTCGCCGTAACGCCCGGTTTGCGTACACCATCGATCGTGATACGCATCGTTTTCGGCTTACGCTGCATGATACATTGGGTAGCCAAGGTCATCTCCACCTCGCTCGTACCGATACCGAAGGCGATAGCGCCCATGGCACCGTGCGTAGAAGTATGGGAGTCGCCACAAACGATCGTCATACCCGGCTGCGTCAAGCCTGTCTCCGGACCTACCACATGGATGATACCATTCTTCGGATGTTGAAGACCGTAATACGTCAAGCCGAAATACTTCGCGTTCTCTTCCAAGGTATCCACTTGATTCTTGGATATAGGGTCCTCGATAGGCTTATCTTGGTTCAATGTCGGGATATTGTGGTCCGGCATACAAGTGATCTGCGCGGGACGGAAGGGCTTCAATCCACGTGCACGTAATCCGGCGAAAGCCTGCGGGCTAGTCACCTCATGACAATACAGACGGTCGATATACAATTGTATGGTTCCGTCGGGCAACGTGTCCACCACGTGTTTGTCCCAGATTTTCTCAAATAATGTCTTGCTCATTGTCTTGTCTATTTTTAGTCTACTATAAACTTATTGATGGCGTCCACGAAAGCCTCCACGGAAGCGGCGATAATATCGGTATTCGCGGAGAACCCATAATAGGTAGCCCCGTTATACTCTACCTGCATATGTACCTTGCCCGTATCATCGCTACCTTTATTAATGGCTTGAATCAAGAATTCCTGAATCGTCATGTCACTATTACTAATCGCTTTTTTCACCGCCTTGATGCCTGCGTCAACCGGACCGTTACCAGCCGCGGCCTCGTATTTTCTTACTCCCGACAAATTTAAACAAATACTTGCGACTGATTGTACTCCAACACCACTAGTTACCTGTAAATATTCCAATTTAATACGGTGTGTGGCCGTACGATCCTTTCCGACCAACATCAAAACATCATCATCATTAATATCTTTCTTACGATCGGCCAGTTTCAAGAACTCATCATACACCTTGTCCAATTTCTCCTGCTCCAGATCCACACCTAAAACATGCAGGCGATGCTTCAACGCCGCACGACCGCTACGAGCAGTCAATACGATCGCGTTATCATCGATACCCACATCCTTCGGATCGATGATCTCGTAGGTTTGCGCATTCTTCAAAACGCCATCTTGATGGATACCGGAGGAGTGAGCGAATGCGTTACGTCCGACAATAGCCTTATTCGGTTGTACCGGCATATTCATCAAGCTAGAAACCATACGGCTCGTACTATAGATCTTATTCGTCGTGATATTGGTGATGATATCACGTTCTTTATGGCTCTTGAAAACCATGGCGACTTCTTCCAATGACGTGTTACCCGCACGCTCACCGATACCGTTTACGGTTACCTCCACCTGACGGGCTCCGTTCAACACGCCTTGTACGGTATTCGCGGTAGCCATACCCAAGTCATTATGGCAATGAGTGGAAAGAATAGCGTTATGTACGCCATCCACATGTTCCATCAGATACTTAATCTTCGCCCCGTACTCATCCGGCAAGCAATATCCTGTCGTATCCGGGATATTCACTACGGTAGCCCCGGCCTTGATCACGGCCTCCACGACACGGGCCAGATATTCATTATCCGTACGCCCGGCATCCTCACAGTAGAATTCTACGTCCTCCACGTACTTTTTAGCGTATTTCGTGGCGGCGATCGCACGCTCTATAATCTCCTCTCTCGTGGAGTTAAACTTGTATTTGATATGAGAATCAGAAGTACCGATACCCGTATGAATACGTCCTCGCTTAGCGAATTTCAACGCCTCGGCTGCCACGTCGATATCTTTCTCCACCGCACGGGTCAAGGCACAGATGGTCGGCCAAGTCACGGCCTTTGAGATCTCAACCACACTCTTAAAATCCCCGGGACTGGAGACAGGGAAACCAGCCTCGATCACATCAACACCTAGCTGTTCCAACGCCTTAGCTACTTGAATCTTTTCCACTGTATTCAACTGGCATCCCGGAACCTGTTCACCATCACGTAAGGTGGTGTCGAAAATAAATAATCTGTCTGACATAGTTTTTATCATCTTAAATTTGTTAATATTCTTTTGTTCATTCATAAAAAAAGCCTCTCTCACAAGGAAGTGAGAAAGGCTCTTTCATCTATCGTAATGCTCGCAAAGCATACAGTCTCACTTCCTATCCCGTTCCCAGAGTAGAATAATGTTTAGAGAAATAATGAGACTATTTGCTATATTCTGTTTCATTGTCATTTTTATTTAACGCTGCAAAGATACAGCCTTTTTCTAAACCACCAAATATAAAACGATATTTTTTACACATATTCTCTTATAAACTGAAAGAGGAAAGGCTTTCGAATTAATAAATCATTACTCAAACTCCCTTCCTGTAATAGTCCCCCACCTATCCTACCCTGATAATCGGTATATCCAGCAGGAATGCGATTTTCTCCAGTTTATCTACCTGATGTCCAAGCCCTATCGCACAATGATGGGAAGGTCCCGCCTTGCTCCAGGCGTCGATAAAAGCACGGGCACCACAGGCAAAACGATAGCGGCTGTTCGTATTTCCGATCTTCAAAGTCGGTCCTTCCACCGACTCCCCTTCGGCTGCCAGCAGGAAAACACCGTCTTTCCCTTCGCAGACGGACAGTAAAGTAACAGGGCCATGTTTGACCGTCATCTGAATAGACAATCCTTTACCCGGTTTGCCATGATAAACCGGAAGCGGCACCAACCGGACTTTTCCTTCCGCTATGGCAAAATGAGCCGGACCGTCATGCCCCAACATAACGATATCATCCTTGAAGTCGAGGGCATAAAATTCAGAGAAAGAGCCGCCTGCGCCCAACAAAGACAGGATCTTCATTGCCTGTACATTCTTCACTTCACATTCTCCGGCAACAGGGATCTCACGTCCGGTCAGCAACGTGTTCCCGGCAATGACGGAAGTCACAATATTCTCATAATCATTTCCGACATAGCCTTCATAATAATAGGCCATCGAACCCAGGTCGTGCGCCTCGATCAGCCTGTCGAGGGCTATGGATGTCCGGGCGGCACGTTCCAGCTCACCGGCTTCGCATTGCTCGTCGATCTCAAAACAAGCATTGAATTCATCCAGTTTGTCTTTTACATCTTCATCGGTAACATTGTCACGGTAGGCTTTCAGTTCGCACATCTCCACAATTTCCACATGCGTACCGAAAACAGACGACTGCCGGGTCAGGTCGGTATACACATCGAGCATCCCGCAATAATAATGGCCCAGGATTCCCATGCGGTTATTCTTCATCCCATTTACCACACGGGCGGCATCGATCCAGCCGTTTATCTGCTTCCACACATATTCTTCCTGCAAATAGCCACTTACGATTTCATAAGGAATACCGGCGCGGTTGAACACGCTGGCAAATTCAGGGACGGAACAGGCCTGGCAATGTGCCAACCATTCACCGGTCATTTTCCCCCTGTCACCCAATCCGTTTATATATTCATAGTCGATTGCCGCAACAGGCTGGATATTCAAGAGAATAACCGGGACCTTCACACGCTGGGCCAACGGCAGGACCGTCGAAGATAAAGCATAAGTAGAGATAAAGACAAACAGAAGGCTGATCTCTTCTTTCTTCAGATCTTCAGCTGCCTCAACAGCTTTTACCGGGTTATCAGCAATCCCGGCGTTAACGACTTCGGTGTCCGGACGGGACATCTCCGATGCGATCCAGTCCTGGTACCCGCAAAGACGTGTGTATAGTCCTTCAAATTGGGGCCAATACGTATCCAGGCCCAGCCCAATCAGGCCGACTTTAGTTTTTCCTGTTTTCATGGTATCTATTTTTCTATTATAAAATGTTATCAATAAGGAATACGGACGAATGCTTTTCTACCGGTAACGTAACCGTTGTCGTTTCCATGCCGGAAACACGTTTATGTTCATATGCCACCTTCATCCGCTGTCCGGTATGAGGGTTCAATAAGACAGGTTTCAGCTTCCCTCGCAACACGACATTTGCCTGATAGGGTTGATCTTTCAAATTGGCAAAATAATAAACAGACTGATTTTTCAGTTCCTTATGAATGTAATTCAATTCATGCCCTGCTTCAAAGGCCACGTCAGGAACAGGATAGGAATCCTCGATTGCAGTCTTTAAAGCATCCGGTCCAGGTTTCTCTACGAAAAAGGCTTTACCCGCAGTTGCGTAGGAAGCATTGACACCTAATATACGGGAAATGATGTCTTTCACCTCCTTGTCCTGTCCCGGTTCTACCGATTTCTCCGGCAACTGGGTTGTAAATATGACATTCCCCCCGGATTTAAAGAAAGACTCGACCTGTCGTAAAGCCGTTAACGATATTGTTTTTACTCCGGGAATAATAATCAACCGGAAAGTTTCTTTGTTCACCTGGTTGTCGAGGTGCAACAATCCTTTTTTCACACGGCATTTTGTAGATAAGACCTCCGGATGCAGATAAGTGAAATCACGCCCGAGGGTATCAGTCAATAAAGCCGAGACATGTGTATAATCCGTATTCGGGATCATTACCCCGCCTTCATAAAATCCCAGTTCCCCATCCATCACATGTTCTCCCTGAAGAGATTCGATCGGATAAAGGACTGCTATATCGGCGACATGTCTTCCTTCCTGCCGCAAAATATAGTTGAGACGGGACAGGAACTTATTAAATGCCGGAAGTGAATCGCGGTACAGTTCGTTCCGCCAGGATAACTCAGGCAGGAAAGTAACATTCCGATCATTATACCAGACAGCATGTGGGATAAGCGTATTGACCCCTTTCGTATATTGTTCCATGGCTATGTGGTAAAGCTCTTTTACACTGATATTTCCCATAGCGCCGTATGTTTCGGACATTACCTGGCGTTTGTCCCAGTTATAGGCAGAAGAAGAAACCACTTTATAAAACAATTCGGTCGGACGACCTCCGCCAATTTTGTCAATACCGGGAATCCCCATATATTTCCCGCATAACATCAAGTCACCAGAAGTACCCACCGGATTTGCAATCTCTTCCTGATCCTGATGACCGGTAGAGTAAATGCCATGGGCAGAAGCCCATTCACCGATTATTTTCATAAAACCTTCGGAATACAAATGGGCACGCAAGCCAAACAGACGGTTCCGCGCAGATTGCGTTTCCTCCCCGATGTCATACCATAATGCCGGATACAGTAATTCGGGAGATTCCCCGTAACGAGAGATAAATTTCTCGTTAAACGCGTCTGTCCAGATACGTCCCTTAGCCCGGTACAGGGTCGGTTCATCAAAAAAAGTTTCTATGATCGTATTCCCGAAATAGGGAGAGAAACGGTCATAATATGCCTGATGAGTTTCTTTTACAAACAGCCTGACGGCTTCAGGGTCCAGATAATCCACATTCGGGTCGCCATCTTTCACACAGACGAAAAACATGATCTTCCAGGCTCCTTCCGGAACTTTCCATTTGAGTTTACCGGAACGAATATATTGTTCCAGCGAAATCCGATGCTTCGTCAGCGTGTCCATTGCAACGACCGACATCAGTTTTCCGGCAGGAACGACCTGTTCGAATGATTCGCCGACAGCTACTTTATACTCCATTTTGTCCAGCCGCTTGATCGTGGCATCCGGATATTTGTTCATGAAGCGAGGTACCCCATCCGCGTTGATGGCTCCCATACTTCCACTCGGAAAACCATACTCATCATACAGGGACATATGCACATCCAGTTTCTTGGCTTCCTCTATAATCTTGCTATAAAGATTAAAATAATCGTCTGACAGATATTCCGGCTTGAAGTCTTGCCCGAAAGGAAGGATTGCACAACCGCCATACCCGTCTTTTCGGATCATCTGACGGAATTGGTCCAGCAATTCGTTTTCATTGACCGTCGCATTATTCCAAAACCACAAAGGAACAGGCTTATATTTATTCTCCGGATTTACAAAAGCTGACTCACTGACCTGGGCAGATACTCCAAACGAGACAAAACACATACATATGACAAAGAAAATACCTTTCATTAAAGATTCTATTTAGGTTATACCAATGATCACCGTTTTTATGATTGTACAAATATAGAACCTCTGCTTCAACAGGTTATTTTCAAAACTGATTCTATTCTTCCTATTTTTGATAGTTCAGCCGGAGGATGTTTCTCCCATCTATATGTCTTATTTGGTTATTGTCAGCTTATCCACCTCTTTCCCCTCCATGTCCAGTATCCTGATGTTTAATTCTTTTGCGCCTGCTTCCGCTTTCAATACCGTATTATTGGAGTTTACAATAACCGGAAAACGAACACCGTCTTTCGGTTCATTCCGCATATACTGGTGAAGGTGGCCGCAAAGCATGAGATCGACACCGGCATTATTGAGTAAGGGGATAAACTTTTCGGCAACTTCCTGCTCACCATGCCAACCACCGAACGGAGGCATATGGCAAACTACGACTTTAAACGGTGCTTCTTTATACTCCTTGCTTTCAAGTACCTTCTTCAACCATTCCGCCTGTTCCGTACGATACTGGTCATAGACTGTTATGCCGGCATATTCAAGATCCGAATCCGGTTTATCTTCGCCACTGTCCAGGATAACAAAGCAGACAGGTCCCTGGCGGAACATATAATAGATGTGCTCCTGTTTCGGAGAGAAATAGTCCTGGAATGCGGTAGCAAAGGAACCGCGGGTTTCATGGTTTCCACGGGTATAGTACATCGGTATCTCGGAGGCGAAAAGCTCGGTTGCCTTATCCATAAAGCCTTCGAATATTTCCTTTTCATTGTTAAAAATAGAGACCATATCGCCATTGAACAGAAACATATCGGTCTTTTTCAGATCGCAATGGGAAACCAGTTTTTCCAGCACATCACTTTTTCCGTGGATATCGTTGACCATGGCAAAGTTCACGGATTGCCTGCCATGATCGCTGGTCAGGAACGTCAGCGGTTGCTTGCCGTAAACAGACGTTGCCGCCACATTCCCGTAAATCACCCGCCAGCCGACATGGCTTAACACTTCCTGCGAATACACCCGGTAGCGATAACGTGTGCCGGGCTTTAACCCTGTCAGATGCACAGAATGGACGGTAGAGGTCAGCTTGATGCCATTCTTCGCATTAAAGAACTTCGGACGTTCCGTCTGATAATAATGAGTTCCGTCATCAGGAGCCAGTTCCACCCAGCCGATCGAAGGCTTGTTTGCAGTCCATACAACAGTGACTTCATTTTCTCCCAGATTTTGCAGATAAGGGGCATGCGTTATCTTTATATCATCCTGGGCATAAGCAGAAAAAGTGATTAATACAGACAAAATAAACAGCAAACTGATTTTATTCATGGTATATCTTTTTAAGTTGTTAACGATCTCCTACAAAGATACATTCTTCATTTATTCCGGCAAACCCCACCGGGATTAAATCCCGTTATCTACAGGAAAGAAGCACACCTTCACAGACACGCCTCTCCTTTTATGACTGATTAAACTATACCAAAAGAATTTGGTCCATTTCTTATCAGATATGAACTATCCTGTCCCCGTGCTTGACACGGGGCCGCAGAAGAACAGGCAGTATCAAAAGATACATATAGGATACGGTTTGTGCTTTTGCGATCCCGTGTCGAGCACGGGAACGGGATAGTTCAAATATTTCTATATTGAAACATCCTTTTGCTGCGGTTGCCTTGTTTACTATTGATGATTTACTTTTTGGGATATAAAAGCCAAGTCCTATCCGGAGAACATACTATTGGATACAAAGCGTCAGGAGAGTTCCTGGAAGTTAAAGGATTGTCAAAATGATATTTTATGTATGTGCTGAAGGAATTGTACGGGCAAAGGGAAATGTCGATCTGTTTTTATAGAAATCTCGCCGACTTACCTTTGTTCGCTTTGACCTGATTGTTGCAATATTCATATCACAAAAAATGTATATTATCTATGATTGTTACCCATATACCACATCTATTCATAATTTATTAACATATTGCTATTTTACACACACATCAAAAAGCGGTTGCTCTGGAAATAAAAACTGTCTAAAAACATATGATTTTCTTTTTTTTTTAAAAGCACTAATTGAGGTGTTTTTCTTCTCTAAACGAATAAAAACTCCACTACAATAGAAATTTATCTCAGTTTAAACGAAATTGAAACCCGTTTAAACTAAAATTTTCTTGGGTTTAAACGAGATAAAAAATCGATATCAGATATCTGTTATGTTAATAAATGTATGCTTCCCTTTTCTAGAATGAACAAATAAAAAATAAGTCTGTTTCCTCCAAAGGCCATTTACACTCATAATATTCATATATCATTCATTTTTATATCATTTTGATTTTGCCGTCTGTTTGGTTACAGGAAGTGAAGTTTCCATACGACTCTGATTTGCATCGACCGTTTCACTGATATCATGTTCACTATTATCGGTTGAAAGAGAAACTATTTTTCGCAATGACATACGTTTACTGGTAATTCTGGATCAGGTGAAAATACTGGATTCCACGCATCGCCAGCGCCTGACCTTTGATGTGTTTTTTCTGTGGTACAAATATTATCAGGCAACTCTTTCCGATATTTATTATGAGAGATAAACCGGATTTATTTTCTACCAACCCTTTCGACATACGAAAAAAGAAGTAATCTGGAGCCGGAAGTAATCGAAAAGATTGCCAAAGCATTAGATATACCCGAAGAAGCAATTACGGAACTAGGCGAAGCCACTTCCATTAATATCTTTTCCGGCACCTGGCAAGATAATGCTAATTGCCAGAATTATAATCCTACATTTACCCCCTTAGAAAAAGTCGTTGAATTATACGAACGTTTATTGAAAGCGGAGCAGGAGAAGGTGGCCATGTTACAGGAAGTGCTAAAGGACAAAAAGTAAAACAGTGAACATCAAATGTTACAAATAAAAGAGAGGGAGGCATGTAATAAACACCTTCCTCTCTTTTATTTATTTACAACAGATGAAACTTACTGCCCGCTCCACGGATTCTGATCTGATTCGGAGATCGCATCATTATTCAGGATTTCCATTTGCGGGATTTGGCAGAAGAAACGGTAATCGTTCGACTCCAGCGTCCCTATCGGTTGCGGATCGAGCGCATTATATCCGTTCAGATACTGCATTCCCCATACATAATGTCCGGCAGGATTGGTGACTGATTCACCGATACGGACCAATCTCTTTTGCAGGCGCACCAGGTCATAAAAACCGGCTTGTCCTTCACAGATCAACTCTTTACGGCGTTCTACATAGATGTCTTCCAGTAAAGCTTCGCCACCTGCATTGGTTGTCGGGGTAGCATTACGCGCCACCTGCAAACGGTTCAGCAAATTCAGAGCCTCGCCGGAGTTACCCTTTTGGGCAGCAGCCTCCGCCATAATCAGCAGCATTTCGGCTCCGCGCATCAGGCAGACTTCCGGACGGGTGGCACTTTGAATAACGCTTCCGCCGTCTTCACCATAATGCTTGTATTTGTCGAAAGCCCATTTTGTATTGATTTCCGTATTCGCATTGTTCGTACGTTTCCAGAACTGGTAACGGTCTTCTTTTTCTTCAAATAGTTTCACAAACTGCTCATCCACGAAGTAGTCAAGGAACGAGTAGATAGGACCATCGGCATAACCCTCGCCGTAGCTGGCATCCTGGTTATACCAGAAATTGAACTGCGTACTACCGCCCAGGTTATTATCGGCGGTATATTTCATGGCCCATACCACTTCCGCATAATTGCCGGAGATCATATCGTCGAAACCGGAACGGTATTGTTCGCGGGTCATCAACTGGCTGTGCTGGTCGTAGACGATCTTGGCTTCGTTGTAAGCGCCGTCCCAGTTCTGCATCACCAGGTAAACACGGGCCAGGATTCCCGAACATATTTTGGAGTTAATCAGCCACATATCGTCCGGATTATAATCGGCAAGCAATGTTTTAGCCGTCGTCAGGTCGGACACAATCTGGGTATAGACTTCCTCTACGGTAGAAAAACCTTTATGGGATTCATCATCGGAAGAGGTACGCAGGATCACCCCACGCTTGCTTTTGGCTATCACATAGGTCTGTTGGTAATTCTGGATCAGATGGAAATACTGGATTCCACGCATCGCCAACGCCTGGCCTTTGATATGTTTTTTCTGTGTTTCATCACCGGCGGCGGCATCCACATTGGTCAGGATGATATTGGCACGGTTGATCACATTATAGCACATCGACCAGATTTTTGAGGCATTTCCGTCAGCCTGTGTTTTTGAGTTGGAATACTGGTATGCTGTTACCTGATCGCCTCCCATATTAGTATGGCTGATCACGTCGGCACCACTCGCATCAACATACATCTGGAATCCGGGAAGACCGGCATACACACGGTCTCCTTTATCAGTATTAAAATACAGCTGCTTATAGGCTGAAGTCAATACTTTTTCCAACAGGGAGACATTCCCCAGTACATCTTCATCGTTTACTTTCACGTAGGAGCTGGTTGTCAGGTCGTCGTTACATCCGGTCAGGGCCATACCAGCAAAAACCAGGGACAGGAAGGATATATTTATAAATCGTTTCATAAATATCATTTTTTACGTTTACAATGTGATTTGAATACCGACCATATACAGTCTTCTCGAACCCTGAATACCGTTATCGGTTTCAGCATTACCGTTATAACTGTTACCCATTATACCTGTTTCGGGGTCTGTGTAGCGTTTTTTGGCAGGACCGAAAGTCAACAGGTTATTACCGGTTACATAAACACGCAGGTTTTCTACCAGGGCCTTGCGGGTAAGGCTCTTAGGCAACGTATAGCCTAATGTCAGGTTTCTCAGACGCCAGTAGTGGTTGTCGAATACGAAGTTATCTGCATATTTTACCGTCGCGCCATACTGGTTGTACGACCAACGTGGGATAAGCACATCCGCATCGCCCGGCTGACGCCATCTGTCCTCAACCAACTCCTGTATCACACCGACGCCCGGACGGTTCATGATACGTTCTTTATATGTATAGTCCGATATTTTGGAACCATAAGAATAATAGAACATGAACGACAGGTCGATCCCTTTGAACTGGAAGTTATTGGTGATAGCACCGAACACTTTGGGAATCGCGGAGCCACAGTACACAAAATCGTCTGTCGTTACTTCTTCCTGCTTTTCCGTACGTTTCCAACCGCCGTTACCATCGCGGATCAACCAGCCGGGTACTCCGGTTTCCGGATTAACACCGTCGTACTGGGGAGCGATAAATTCATACAGAGACTTGCCTTCCTCCATCTTGTAGGTACAGGCGGTACCAGAATAAGTGTAAGGACCTGTAGGCAAATAAGTCACCTCATTTTTCAGCGTACTCATGTTGGCATCGATATCCCATCTGAAATCTTTCGTTGTAAGGATATTCGCATTCAATGTGATTTCAATCCCGCTATTACGCAGGTCACCGATATTCATATTATACCCGGATGCACTACCAACCTGGGCAGAGAGAGGCAGTTCCTTATAATACAACAAGTCATGGGAAGTACGGGAATAATATTCCACTGTACCGCTAAGTCGGTTGAATACGGAAAAATCTAAACCGATATTCCATTGCTGATTACTTTCCCACTTCAAGTCCGGTGTCGGATAGGTAGATGGTTTTAAACCGGATTTCAGATACAGGTCATCACTTTCATAAGTACCCTGGTATCCGTAAAGGACTTCATCCCCTGCCTTACCATTCGATTCACGCACGATCAGCTTATCATTACCAGTCGTACCGTAACTACCACGCAACGAAAGGTTATCAATCCATTTCAGGTCTTCCATAAAACCTTCTTTCGATATTCGCCATGAACCGCCTGTCGACCAGAATGTACCCCAGCGATGATCGGAGCTGAAACGGGAAGAACCATCCTCACGAAGTGAAGCGGACAAGTAATACTTATTCAAGAAGTTATAATCGACCTTACCAAAGAACGAAAGCAGAGAGTATTTATCACGTCCGCCGGAAACACCGAAGTTCTTGGTGGTATTCGATAATTCATATTTACCCAGTTCCATGATACCTTCACCCCAACCTTGTTCGTAGTGGGAGTCCCAGGTATACCACTCATGTCCGACCAGACCTGAAATCGTATGGTCACCAATCATCCATTCACCAGACAATACATTATTCCAGGTGGTGGAACGTTTATTGAAATTATAACGGCTGGCATAACCACCGTCTGCCAGTATAGAAATACCATAAGGTGCAGTCTGTCCGCTGCCATGTACGGCGGAAGTATATTGCATGGTACGATACCAGTAATCGTCAATATTCAAAGCCGAACGGAATTTCAGGTTGAAAGGAAGAGTAAACTCTGTATTTACCTGGGCAGACAGGATATGCCCCATATTGTTATCGAAACTGTCATCGTTCGGATTATCCCAATAATCACCCGAGTTATTCAGGATATGGGCACCAAAGAAGTTATTGGTATATTTACCGTAACTGTACATCCGTTCCCCTGTTTTTTCAGAAACGACCCAACCGGTATTATCTTCATTACGTAACCAGGGTGAAGACAAAGTTGTCGTAAAGTTAGCCGCACGGCTGGCACCACCGGAAAGGTTCTGGCGATGACGCGAATAAGAAAGGCTACCGGCCACTTTCCACCAATCGAACAACTCTGTACTCAGGTTGGTACGGAAAGAATAACGTTTATAATACTGCCGGTTACCATATCCCTGGTCGTCCAGATAACCGCCGGAGAAGAAATAGGCTGTTTTTCCACCATTGGCCTGACCACTTATATCCACACTATAATCCTGGCGCAGTTTACGGGAGAAGATAGCTTTGTAGACATCCCAATCATCTTCATCCCAGACATATTCCAGATTAGGATTCATGTAAGGATTCCCATTGCCGTCATGCAATACGTAATTTTCATTGATATGTCTGAACGGAGTGACATAAATCAGATTACCATTCGAATCTTTTGTAGCCTTTACCTGTTTGGTCAATGCCTGTGACGAAGCATAATCGCCCGCCTGTTGCATATTCATGCCGTCATAAAGAAGGGCATCATAATACAAGGCATACCAGGTATTTTCCAGCTGCTGGTACGGATCGGCTTTTTTCGGATTCTTGACAGCATTATCCGAAGTACCCCAACCTCCGCGGAAGTTAATACGCGGTTTTTCTGATTTACCCCGCTTGGTTGTAATCATTACGACGCCGTTTGCTGCACGCGAACCGTAAAGCGAAGTGGCCGCCGCATCCTTCAGCACCGTCATCGATTCTATGTCCGTAGGATTGATCTGATTCAGTTTTCCATCGTAAGGCATCCCGTCCACAATATATAACGGATCAGCCTTTCCGGACATGGAAGCAATACCACGGATCTCCACACGGGCATCAGCTCCGGGGTTACCCTGTACATTCACAACATTCACACCGGCACTCATCCCCTGCAATGCTTCCGCAAAACCGGAGCCCATGATCTTTTCGAGTTTTTCAGCTTTTACAACGGAGGCCGATCCGGTGAAGGTTGATTTCTTAGCCGTTCCATAGGCTACGACAACGACTTCATCCAGGTCCTGTGTCGCATCACTTAATTTTACATTTAAAATAGATTGTCCGTTCCAAGTGATCTCCTGAGTGGCCAGGCCGACAAAGGAAATAACAATAACCGCTCCCCGCCGAACATTATCCAGCGTAAACTTTCCATCGATATCGGTTATCGTACCGATAGTGGTTCCTTTCACTACAACAGAAGCTCCGGCGACAGGTCCCATCTGGTCCTCTACCAGGCCGGTTACCTTATTACCCTGTTGTACTACCATCGTTTCCGGACCTGTAGGATTGGCAGCAATCGCACCTGCCGCACCTAATAATACAGAAATCATTAGTGATCTAATTAGTTTTGAGTTGGTCCACATAGCTAAATTCAAGTCTTTAATTAAATAAAATTAATCACAATAGCGTTCATTTCATTAGAGGTTACACTTTTCTAAGATAAAAGTGACTGGCATACATTTCAATAAAATAAAGTTAACTAAAACAAAGATATACTGATCATTACACACAACATTCTTCTATATTTCCACTCTACAAACTACAGTATCTCCATCAGCAAATATAACTTATCATTATTTAATACAAGCATAATTATGTATATTTATTGCTCTAATAAATATATTTTAACCACCATTTAATTGATTTTTTTATCTAAAATCCACATTCAAACAATGACATACATATTGGGATGAAAAATCAATAACAGTTGCAATCAAAAACATTTTTTAACCATTAACGCATTACATAAACCATAAAAAAACGGCAACCCGAAAAGCCGGATTGCCGTTTTTATATCACAAAATGTTTAACTATTAATGTATCACCATTTATTAGTTGTTTTCAGGACGAAGTTTACGAACAACAGCACCTGCACGCCACATTTCACTTTCGCGAAGAGCAGCCAGTTCTTTTTCCAGACCTT
>OHCS01000812.1_pt1 | contig 15857 bp, 9 predicted proteins | sample 1566741 | NCBI WGS metagenome assembly OHCS01 (sample SAMEA3879604, study PRJEB24766) | human gut metagenome | biome: human-associated habitat; feature: feces | place: USA | collected 1985/1987 | reverse complement strand
TGCGAGGTATTCCAGGTAATGGCTTCTATTTGTCCTCCGGTAGTGAAAGCCATAAGTCCGATATGTCCCCCTTGTTCCGAAGCCGTACGCGAAAGGAACATATTGACAAAGGCAAACAAGGTATTCAGCGTAGCTACCGGAAGCCCGAGCTTGAATATACGGTGGGTGTATTTCTTTTTAAGACGGGTAAGAAAAGGGAAGCCTCCCAGCAGATTGTCTTTATACCGTAGCTGATAAATGAAAATACCGAATACTGTAGCTTCGGATAACCATGTGGCGAGGGCTGCACCCACTGTTCCCCAGCCAAAACCGAAGATAAATAACGGGTCGAGTATGATATTCATTATCAATCCGGTACCACTGATGTAGAAAGGTGTCTTGCTTCGTCCTGCCGCATTGTATATTCCTGTGAAGGCGGCCGATAAAAATACGAAAGGTAATCCTGTTGAGACAATACGTAGGTAAGTTACGGCATTCTGTGTGATCTCTTTCAGTTCGAATATATGCAGGATAGGATCGGCAAATAGAAATAACAGGGCTGCCCAGCATACAGAAATGAGCAGGGCAATACTGATATTATGCGAAGCGAATTGCCGTGCATCTTGTTCGCTACGAGCCCCGATAGATTGCCCTACGCTGACTTCAGAACCTACTTTATTCAGCAAGGCTATGGAACCGGACATCCAGGTGAGTATACCTACTGCACCGACAGCAGCAACTGCTTCGCTGCCTAAACGGCCCACCCATGCCATGTCCGTCAGGCTGTACGCCATCTGGATAAAGGAAGTAGCCATAATAGGTATCGCCAGATTAAATAACTGGCGATTGATAGGCCCTTTAGTCAGATTCTTTGTTCCTTGCATTCTTTACAGTCTCTAAATTTCGGGCTGCAAATTTACGGATTATTTGTTAATAACCACGCTACCGGTCGCTTTTCTGTCTATATCGTCCTTGCAGGCACTTAATGAAAGACAGGGAACAGGAGACTGGGTCCTGTTCACACCTGGTCCGTACCTATTTGATATGTTTCAATTGCAATATATATATCTTTTTATCATTAAACTTTCTTGTGAATGAACTTTCCGTCAATCCAGTAAGTGGCGTGGTTTGCTGTAAATTTCAGTATTACATAGTTGGGATCGGTCGGCCCGCCGGGAAAATGATTGATGAACCAGTCTTGCCAAAGCTCTTGTTTTACATTCTGGTCTGTGATTACTTCCACATCACCTGTCATGCAGACACTGTTTCCCTGTGCATGGAAGCATAGGCCGCCTTTCGGATTCTTGCGGAAATCCTCGGTCTTCACGGAGTCGCTTCCGGTTGACATCCATACTGTTGAAATGTCTTCGGACTTAACCATGCTCATAGGTACGGGGCGTGGATATCCTTCTTTATTTACTGAGGCCAGAACGACTACTTCACTTTCGCGCAACATTTGTGCGGCTTTTTCTCTCATTGTTTCCATAATGCAGAATTTGTTTTGTTAATTGAATGGTGCAAATATAGGTAGTCGGAGATATTTCTGCATTGTACAAAAACGACATTTATGCTTCTACATAAGTCAGTGTGGCATCTTCTTCTGTCAGAGGAATAGAAAGGAAAGAGTAGGGAGTATTGCCGGATAACCTTTTAATTTCTCTTGAGAGGTGCGGCACGTCATAATAGCCTGCATGGACAGCAGTAGAGAGCAGATTGTCACTGGTAGCGCCCCTTAATAAATCCACCGCGTTCTTGAATTTCATGATTCTGCTGTATATTTTCGGGGTATACCCTGTGTTCATCTTGAATTTGCGTTCAAATTGTCGCTGACACAGACAAATATCCTCCATCAATGACTGTACGGGCAGTTTTCCCTGATATCGGTTAATTTGTTCTATTGCAAATACAATCTGCGGATCTATTGGCAAATCGTGCTTATAAAAAGATTTGATAAATAATTCTTCTATGATCTTTACCCTATTTTCTAAACAGTCTTCTTCGCATAACCTTTCTGCAAAAGAAGTATCGAAAAAGCAGGTTACTTCGTCTGCACTGATTCTCAGGTTAGTCAGTTCGTGCAGTGGCAGACGGATAAAACGGGATAATCCGCAAGGTAGGAAGCGGACTCCTAGCATGTGAACCGTTTCCGCATACGCTACCAATTCCGAATAGCTATTCATCGGACCTATAAAATAAGTACGATAAGGTTTCATGGTCAGACTGCTATTCACCGCTTGTGTTGCTTCCCCAAGGGTGAAGATAAAGTCTGTACATCCATCAGGAAGTATGTTGATACGCATTCCGTACTCCGGGTTCCCTTTGAATTCCCAATACTTGTCTATATAGGGAGAGAGTAGTGCGCAGGGTTGGTATTCTTTATACATTGAATTTATTCCCGATTTGGCTATTTTTCTTCCGGTATATCCAGTTCTCCCTGGAAACTGATGGACTGACGGTTCTGCATATTCACGAATATCGTAGATGATCCGTTACTGAAGACGTCTATACTGAAATCGAACTTATCTTCCTCACTTCGTGCTGAGAACTTTATCTTGGCTGTTTCCTTCTTGTCCCACTCCAACTTATAGTCAGTGAGTGGAGCTTTGAAGTTTAACCCTTCTCCTCCGCCATAAGGAATAGAGTAAGCACGCCCATAGTAAGGCAGATAAGATATAACGGAATCATTTCTTATTTCCACAGAGTACGGTGAAGTTAGTGTAACAGACCGTCCTCGTGCAGGAAGAGCTCTGCTTACATTTATTTTATACTTCCCGGATGTGACCAGCTTTTCAACAGCCTGCTTCTTTAGTTCTTTTTTCTCTTTCTTAGTTTGTGCCGAAAGAGTAGGCATACTCATTGCAGTTATCAGCAATAAGTAGAAAATAATTCGAATCGTTTTCATACTATACTTTTTTATCGGTTATGTATATGAGTAACAATCAATTTTCTCACTCTTATCCAGCACTCTTATTTTAGCGGTAGTAGAGCCGATATCCAGACCGACTTTGTAAGTATCCATAATAGAATTCAGCTGATTTGATATATAAATAATAAAATCAGATATATTAGTCTGACACTAATGTCAGACTCTACAAATGTACGAAATCTTTTGGAAAAGGTGAGCGATTGCTTTTATTTAACTTTTTGAAACTATTTCCTGAATTCTGCTGGTAGAGAGTCTGTCTGACGTTTGAAAAACTTCACAAAAATAAGAAAGAATGTCTTTTTATTCCTTACTCTCTGAATTATTTGCTACTTTTGCAGATGTCCGACTAAATTTTACCGTCGTAAACTTTATGCAGGTAAGTTTAACGGGAGTAAAAGTTGAATCTTTTTCTGTTCATTCTCAAATGACAGTCCTTACAGGTCGTAGGCGTATTGGCAAGACCAGTCTTGTTTTTAAAAGTTGCGAGGGTACGCCAACGGTTTATTTATTTGTCAGCCGGAGCAATGAGGCGGACCTTTGTTCCGGTTTCACAGCTGAAATACGTCAGTCGCTGAATATCTATGTTCCCGAATTTATAAGTTTTGCTGAGTTATTCCGTTTTTTGATGGATTTGGGTATGCGTATGAAATATAATTTAATTATTGATGAATTTCAAGAGTTCTATTATATCAATCCGGTTGTTTACAGTCTGATGCAGGATACTTGGGATCGGTATAGGAAGCAGAGTTATGTCAACCTTGTGGTCAGCGGATCGGTTTATACACTTATGAATCAAATATTCAGAGATTCGAAAGAACCGTTGTATGGTCGTGCTGACACGATTATGAAGCTTCTTCCTTTTACAACATCTGTTTTAAAAGAAATCTTAGCAGACCATAAGCCGGATTATGTGAAGGAAGACCTTTTGGCTCTCTATACATTTACAGGAGGAGTGCCTAAATATATAGAGCAGTTTATGGACAGAGGTTGTACCGATATGGAAAGTATGGTTGGCACTTGAAATGTATTTCCGTCAGCAGATGATAGAAGGTAGGGAGTTTGCGGAGATTGGTTCATGGTGGCAAGGGAAAAATAATAAAGACCAGGATGAGATTGATATCGTAGGTCTGTACGCTGAAGAGAAGAAAGCTTTAGTAGCCGAAGTAAAACGACAATCCAAAAACTTTAAACCAGATTTATTTACACTTAAGGTAGAGGCTTTGCGGAAAAAAGTTTTATTTAAGTATGAAATAGAAAGTCGTTTGTTCTCGATGGATGATATGTGATCCGAAGTGACAGATTTAATGGAGATTGAATTTGTTGTCAAAAATAAAAAAAGCCCCTGTAAGTCAGAGGCTTTTTTCTGTGATCCAGCTGGGGCTCGAACCCAGGACCCCAACATTAAAAGTGTTGTGCTCTACCTGCTGAGCTACTGAATCAATCCTTTATTGCTGTTAAGCGGGCGCAAAGATAGAGACATTTTTTGAAAAAGCAAAAGGATTTCTCTTTTTTTCTTATCTTTGCCAAAGTTTTGTGGCAGATTGCAAAGAGCGCTGCATAGTATTAAAGTAAATACATTATTAATATAATACACTTAAAACTTTATGGCAACAGTTGACGATAAAAAGATTATCTTTTCTATGGTAGGGCTGAACAAGACCATTCAGCAGAACAATAAACAGGTGTTGAAGAACATCTATCTTTCGTTCTTCTATGGCGCAAAGATCGGTATCATTGGTTTGAATGGTTCCGGTAAATCTACCTTGCTGAAGATTATCGCCGGGTTGGACAAGTCTTATCAGGGCGAAGTGGTGTTTTCACCGGGTTACTCAGTGGGCTATCTGGCTCAGGAACCTTATCTGGATCCTACGAAAACCGTAAAAGAAATTGTAATGGAAGGCGTACAACCTATTGTGGATGCACTCGCTGAGTACGAAGAGATTAACCAGAAATTCGCTCTGCCGGAGTATTACGAGGATGCGGACAAGATGGATAAGCTTTTTGCTCGTCAAGGAGAACTTCAGGATATCATCGATGCAACTGATGCCTGGAATCTCGACAGTAAACTGGAACGCGCTATGGATGCTCTTCGTTGTCCGCCCGAAGATCAGCTTGTAGAACATCTTTCGGGAGGTGAACGTCGCCGTGTGGCTCTTTGTCGCCTGCTGTTGCAGAAACCCGATGTGCTGTTGCTGGACGAACCTACCAACCATCTTGACGCTGAATCCATCGACTGGTTGGAACAACATTTGCAGCAATACGAGGGTACGGTGATTGCCGTAACCCACGATCGTTACTTCCTCGACCATGTGGCAGGCTGGATTCTTGAACTCGACCGTGGCGAAGGTATTCCCTGGAAAGGTAACTATTCCAGCTGGTTGGAGCAAAAGACCAAGCGCATGGAAATGGAAGAGAAGACTGCCAGCAAGCGCCGCAAGACGTTGGAACGTGAGTTGGAGTGGGTGCGTATGGCTCCTAAAGCACGTCAGGCGAAAGGTAAGGCGCGTTTGAATTCTTACGATAAATTGATGAATGAAGATATCAAGGAGAAAGAAGAAAAACTTGAAATCTTTATCCCTAATGGTCCGCGTCTTGGAAATAAGGTTATTGAAGCGAAACATGTGGCAAAGGCCTATGGTGATAAGTTACTGTTTGATGATCTCAATTTTATGCTTCCTCCCAATGGTATCGTTGGTGTTATCGGTCCTAACGGTGCCGGTAAAACTACGCTGTTCCGTCTGATTATGGGATTGGAAACTGTAGATAAAGGTGAGTTTGAAGTAGGAGAGACCGTAAAGGTAGCTTATGTCGACCAGCAACATAGCGATATCGACCCGAACAAGAGCGTATATCAGGTTATTTCCGGTGGCACGGAGCTGATTCGTATGGGTGGACGTGATATCAATGCACGTGCCTACCTGTCACGTTTCAACTTCTCCGGTGGAGATCAGGAGAAGCTCTGCGGTGTACTTTCGGGTGGTGAACGTAACCGTCTGCATCTTGCTATGGCTCTGAAAGAAGAGGGCAACGTGTTGTTACTGGACGAACCTACCAACGACATTGACGTGAACACACTTCGCGCTCTTGAAGAAGGTCTTGAAGATTTCGCCGGATGTGCTGTAATTATCAGTCACGACCGTTGGTTCCTCGATCGTATTTGCACCCATATACTTGCGTTCGAAGGTGACTCCAATGTCTTCTATTTCGAAGGCTCTTATTCAGAATATGAGGAAAATAAACAGAAACGTTTAGGAAAAGAAGAACCTACCCGTGTTCGTTATAGAAAGCTAATGAATGATTAATAATTGCTAGGAATCTGATAGCATAAATTATATTTTAGTGACAAATAGAAAGCCCTGCAAAAATCTTGTAGGGCTTTTTTGTTATAAAAAGTTTCAATAACTCCTATATACCCTAAAATTTTGTAGCAGAAATGTAATACAAATCTAAATCTTATTAATTATATTTGCGTCTTAAAACAGTATTTAATACTTAATTAACAATTCTAATTAACACATTTAATTAACAAAAAACAGAAGTATGAAAAAACATCTAATTCATTTCCTGTTGGTGGCTGTGCTGTCCGTATGCAGTGCTGCGGCATTTGCCCAAACTACAGTGAGGGGGCAGCTTGTTGACTCGGAAACAGGCGAACCGTTAGTGGGCGCTGCTGTTATGGTAGAAGGCACTTCACAAGGAACTGTGACTGACATTGATGGTTATTTTAAGCAAGGTGTTGCTCAAGGTGGGACATTGGTGTTCAAGTATGTAGGTTTTAAAGACCTCAAGAAGAAAATAACACAGAAGGGTGCTTCTGTTGATTTGGGTGCTATTCAAATGGAGCCGGATGCAGTGATGTTGAAGGACGTGGTGATAACTTCGTCTGTGGCAGTAGCTCGTAAGACTCCGGTGGCTTTGTCTACAGTAGATCCTACGTTTATTGAAGAAAAGTTAGGTACGCAGGAATTTCCTGAAATTTTAAAATCAACACCAGGTGTACATGCCAATAAACAGGGTGGTGGTTATGGCGACTCTGAAATTTACATGCGCGGTTTCGGTCAGGAAAATGTGGCCGTAATGGTGAATGGAGTACCTGTCAATGATATGGAGTGGGGAGGTGTATATTGGAGCAACTGGGCAGGTCTTTCTGATGTAACCCGTACGTTGCAAACACAACGTGGTTTGGGAGCCAGTAAGGTCTCTGCACCTTCAGTAGGTGGTACAATTAATATTGTGACTAGAGGTCTTGAATCGAAAAAAGGTGGAAGTATTTCTTATGCTATGGGTAATGATGGCATGAATAAAATACAGTTTAATGTTTCTACAGGATTGACGAAAAATGGTTGGGCATTGACTTTACTTGGTGCTAAACACTGGGGAGACGGTTATGTACAAGGTACTAAGTTTGAAGGTTACAATTACTTTATCAATCTGGCCAAACGAATCAATGATAATCACCAGTTACAATTTATGGCTACTGGTGCACCGCAGCATCATGATCAACGTGATAAAGGTGCAGGTTTGACCATTGCTGATTGGGAAATGACAAAGCGTACCTATGGTGTTGCGGATAATAAGTACAACCCTTCGTTTGGTTATCGTAAAAATGGAGAAGCTTATAATGCAAACCATAATTTCTATCATAAACCACAGATTAGTTTAAATCACCAGTGGGAGATTGATCGTAAGTCTTCTCTTTCTACTTCTTTATATATGTCACTGGGACGTGGTGGTGGTTATTCTGGTCAAGGTAACGATAAATTCTCTCCTTATAGCTATTCTTCTTGGAATGGTGCTTATAAAGGTGCGTTGAATACTACTTTCCGTCGTCTGGACGGTACCTTTGACTATGCTGCAATTGAAGATTATAATGCTTCTAGTGAATATGGATCGGCATTAGTAATGTCTGAATCTAAGAACGAACATGTTTGGTATGGTTTGCTTTCTACTTATACGACTAAACTTGGTGAGAATTTCGATTTTTATGGTGGTGTAGATTTTCGTTATTATAAAGGTACGCATACTAATGTGATTTCTGATCTTTTCGGGGGTGAATACTACATGGATAATGCAGATCGTTTGAAAGTAAAAGCTGCCAATAATGCGGCGGCAGCCGATCCAATGTGGGCCTATCAAAAACTTTATGTGGGCGATGTGGTTTATCGTGATTACGACGGTCATGTAATGCAGGAGGGTGCTTTTTTCCAATTGGAATACAACAAAGATAAATTGGCTGCTTTTGTTTCAGGTTCTCTTTCTAACACTGGCTATTGGCGTGTAGACCGTTTTTATTATGACAAGGAGCACGAGAAATCGGAAACAGTAAATTTCTTGGGCTTTACTGCCAAGGGAGGTGCTAATTATAATCTGACAGAAAATCACAATGTATTCTTCAATGTGGGTGCTATTAGTCGTGCGCCAAAATTCTCTTATGGTGCATTTATGCAAGCTACTAGTAGTAATGCTACTAATCCTAATGCTGTAAATGAGAAAATTTTCTCTGCTGAATTGGGATATGGTTTCCGTAACCGTATGTTGACTGCCAATGTCAATCTTTACTATACTAAGTGGATGGACAAAACAATGACTACTGGTACAGATTTGGGTTATACACGTGCTAATATCAATATGTCAGGTGTAGAAGCTACTCACATGGGAGCGGAACTCGATTTGAAGTTTAAGCCTTTTAATTGGATGGAACTGACAGGGATGTTCTCTTACGGTGATTGGAAGTGGGGTAGCAATGCTAAGGGATATTTCTTTTCTGAGCAAGGTGGACAGCCTCTTGACAAGAATGGTAATGTTACCGAACTGTTAGGACCTGATCATGCATGGGCCATTATCAATATGGATGGTGTACGTGTAGGTGGTTCGGCTCAGACTACAGCTGCTGTTGGTTTGAATGTAAATGTGAATAAAGATATTCGTGTTGGTGCAGATTGGACCTATTATGGTCGCAACTATTCATATTATCAAGTAGATGGTACATTACTTAGTATAAATAAAGAAAATACATTGGATGATCCATGGAAGATTCCTGCTGCAAGTATGATAGACTTGAATGCTTCCTGGAAATTTAAAATTGGTGGTCTGGATGCTGTATTCTCAGGTAATGTGAATAATTTACTGAACTATCAGTATATTGAAAAGGCATGGAATCCTAAAGGTAAGGTCGCTACAGACGAGAATGTATATGTGTTCTACACCCTCGGGCGTACATATAGCCTCCGTTTGAGAGTTAATTTCTAATCATGAAGATTATTTAAGACAGAGAAATATGAAAAAAAATATAGTTACATCGTTTGTTTTGCTGGTGTTGTTAGCGGCCTGTAACGACGATTACAATGATCAGTTTGATATTAATAGTGGATATCAGGATGTGAAAAACATCACTATGACGCTGCAAACTTCAGACTATGCTTCTATTGCCGGTGATAAAACCAATCAAGCTTTGGCACTGGCTAAAGATCCAGAAGGGAAGACAGGTTTAGAGGCATTAGAAAATGTAGGAAAAAATGGGTATTTTACTGCCGATGCTACTGCTGATGAATATATCCCTTCCTTTTTGGCTGAGAAGTATCCTAATGCAGATCTTAAGTCAAAGTTCACTGTTACATATAATCAGTATCAGGCTCCGTCTGCTTATCTGAAAGACTTTACTAATATATCCAGTTATGCATTAGAGTCGGAAGACTATGATGTGGTGTGGGGAGACAAGGTAAAAGCTTCTTATCTTTCACCTGCTACTATAAGTAAAATTCCCGCTATTTTGAAAGAAAAAGTTGCAAGTGCAGTTGCTGGCGATATGGTAGTTGTAGACTATGCTTATTCTGAAACGGAACCTAGTATTGGTGGTGGTGGAGTTCCTTCGGAACCGACTTGGACTCAAGTTGCAACAGTACCTGTACGTGCATTAGGAAAGAGCTGGGATTTTGTAAATATGGGCGCTATTGATCTTTCGGCATGGAAAGGACAAGTGGTGAACATTGCCTTCAAATATACCAGTACCACTGCAGGGGCAGCTACGTGGGAGTTGAAGAATGCTAAAGTACTTTCTGTACCTTATTTGGATGTTTATTTATTTGCTGAAGCTACCGATGGCACATTTGCTAAGGTATCTAAAAGCAGTGCTTTTGGAGGAGCGGGCAAATATGTGATAGTCTCGTTGGGTGCCGACGGACAGTATTATCCTTTTGGACGTTTGGATGATGGAAAAACATATGGATATATGTATCCTGATCCTATAAAGGTGGAAGGTGGCGTTATTGCAGCTACTGATGCTGCTAATTTTATTATTACGCTTGAAGCTACCGAAGTGGGTTTCAATATTAAGAATGCGTTAGGACAGTATCTATATATGAGTGGTACATATGACAGCTTTAACGTGACTACTGAAGTTGGTACAGAGGGGTATGATTGGACGATTACTTCTGCGGGTGGTTCGGACTTGTTCACTATCACCAATGTGCAGAAGGAAAAAAGCGTGAAGTTGAATTACTATGTAAATAAGGAAGGCGTTGCTCAATACTCATTTGGTAGTTATGCTGTTTCTAAAGTTAGTGATAAGACATATTATACCAATTCCTTGTTGGGAGATATGGGTGGTTTCACTTTCTATGATGTCAATACTGATGGTTTAGATTTTATATGGCAGAATACAGACAAGTTTGGTTTCAAAGCTTCTGCTTTTGTTAGCAATGTAAATCATGCATCTGAATCCTATTTAGTATCTCCTGCCATCGAGATAGAAGAAAATGCAGTATTGCCTTATATTACGATAGATGAGGCTATTAATTTTGGTAGTCCTGAGGCTCTTACAGTTTGGGTTTCTACGGATTATGCTGTATCAGCAAACACTCGTGCTATGACCCGCGCTTATGTAGCATCTAACACGTCCTCACTTTATCGTTTTAATGGCGAGAGCTGGTCACTTTATGCCAATGATGATGCCAGGGTGGCTGTAGTGGAACCTTCAGTTTATGCTTCCATAGGTGCTTCCTCTATTACAGAACCAGAATTGGTATTGCCTGTTTACCTTAATACTAAGTATCCATATGCCGTTGATGCAGATCGTGCAGTGGTGGTTTACAAAAAGAGTGCTGATGCTTACGGTGTAGAAGAATTCACGAAAAGTGCAGGTAGTTGGATTGCAACTCCTGAAAGCGTGGAGCAAGTTACAACATTCACACTTGATAAAGATGGTATATCTGCCAAGATAAGCGTCTATATCGATGAATCGCTGAATGGTAATGAAGCAGGATTCAAGGCTCAAGACTTGTCGCTGAGCGGTGGTATAAGTTTTGTATGGGTAAATACTACTTCCTATGGTTGGAAGGGTGCTGCTTTCAATAATCAGTGTAATGCGGCCGAGAGTTGGCTGGTATCTCCTGCATTTGACTTCCGTAAGGGGGTGGCTCCTGTGATGACCTTTGATGAGGCCGTCAATAAACTGGGTACCAATGCTACTGTAGCTCAACATTGTTTTGTGAAGATTTCTATTGATTATAAGGATGATGTGACAAAGGCTACGTGGGAAGAAATACAGCTTGAGAAACGTCCAGTAGGTACAGACTGGAATTTTGTGAATGTAGGAAATATAGATCTTTCTAAATATGTAGGCAATATCGTACGTATCGCTTTCCAATATGTATCTACTGGAGAGAGTGCGCCAACGTGGGAAATTCAGAATATTTTGATCAAAGAAAAAGACGCTGAGTAAATATTTTGATTAACTGGAGGTGACAGACTTTGTATGAAGTATTTGTCACCTCCCTTTTTATATAATTAATATATGAAACTATTTAATAAACTTTTTTTTGTAAGTCTCTTTGCTTGGACTTTAATAGCTTGTAACACAGATATTATTCCGGATAATGGTTACATAGAGACTACACAGAGTGATGCTTCTACTTTTGTAATGCAGGGGTACGAAGATTCTAAAAAGGGATTCAATGTGTTTAATCCTGAAGGCTCTTCTCTTCCGTTTTATTTGAAAGAAAAGACTTTTTATGGTTCCCGTTTCTATTTCTTGGAGGATGGAAATACACGACTTGATGGCATGGCAGAGGCGCCTGAGCAGGGTACATGGAGTCATACGGCTGAGGTAATCGAAGGTAAATGTTATTGGGCGCGTTATGGTGAATATCGTGTATATAACTATATGAAATTGCGTGTGGCTTATATTGATGGCAACAATGTGGGAATAGAGTATGTTCTGACCGATCAGACATCAGTTGGACCCAATATTAATGCTAATGAAGCTTATTTGATAGATTTTCCTTCGGTACTTAATTTAGAGATGCCAGCAATTAATGAGGCTGATGGGATTTATCGCGAGCATTATGTGAACTATGCTGATCAATACATTATGAATTTGGCGACTTCTTGGAATACGGAACTTCGTCATTCCTCGTGGGTAGCTTTTCATTTTGATAAGCTAACTTCACAAGACAATGTAAAGCGTACTGATGCCTGGGATTGGGATTCTGCATACGACTTTGATACAATGGGAGGAGTAGAGGAAGCTAACCACAAAAGTGATGGTTTTGATAAAGGACATATTTGCGCTAGTGAAGATCGTGTATATTGTAAGGAAGCCAATGAACAGACTTTTCTTTATACGAATATATCACCGCAGATAGCTTCGTTTAATCAGAAATATTGGGTAGGACTGGAGCAGTTAGTGCAAAAGTGGGGACGTTCTACTATAGGTGGTATTTATGATAAGGTATATGTAACAAAGGGTGCCACTCTCAATAAATTGCTTACAGACTTTACAGGTACTGTGAAAGGTGGTGATGGTAAATATCCTGAAACAGATACTAATGGTAAGACTATTCATGGGTTGGTTTGTCCGGCATATTATTACATGGCTCTTCTGTCCGAAAAAGACGGTGTATATCATGCTATTGGCTTTTTGGTGCCTCATTCAGAAACCTTGCCACAAAAACCTACAGCTGATGACTTCAAGGTCTATGCGGTGAGTATTGACAAACTGGAGATGGAAACAGGAATTGATTTCTTCTGTAATCTAGTTGACAGTGTGGAAAATGCAATAGAAGCTGCCTATGATTTTAATGATTGGATTTGGTAAGAGTAATTTTTACGTCTGGTAGTGTTAAAGTGAAGTGCCCCCCAAAAGTTTTATGTCTAACTTTTGGGGAGCACTTCACTTTTGTGAGGCGTCTTTTTTTAGATTCCCCATTTTCATTGACGTCCAGACTTAAATCCCGAAGTCCCAACTATGCGTGCTTCCGGACAATCCATCTTCAATCTCCATACCAGTACTCGTAACTAATGCTATTGCCATTCCGTACGCGTATCTTTAGCTATACCGTGACAGCTCAGTCCACCTTTATAACAAATGCTACTGCGGTTACATCTCTGTAATACAGTGTGTTAATTCCATCTCTTCATAATGTTTCATATTTAGTTTCCTCATGATTCCTTCATTCCCTTTGGTGAAGGAAGTTTTTTATTGGTTTTATCCAATAAGTAATATCAAAATGACAAAATGTAAATCGTAATGCTTTAGGTTTTGTTCTTTCGTATCAAGATTTTTGTGATATAGAAAAATGCAAGGATTTCTTGTTTAGTGAATACAATATGATTTATAATAATGGGAGATGATATGTTTGAGAAGAGATATATTTATTATTTCATTCTTAATGATTACATAATGACTGTTTTTGTTGAAAAATGATTATCTTTCTCCGTCACTTGTTTCCTTCAAAATATAAAAATATTAGCTGCTTTTCGGAATGGCTACACCCTTTCCCAACGATGGTATCACCCTTTGGGGATGAAGGTGTAGCCCTACGGGGCAAAGGGTGTAGCTATTTTTCAAATTATATCGTCTGTTTGAGTGGAATAGATGATCCGTTTAGTCAGAATAGATGATGCAATTGTGCTGAATAGACCATCTGTAACATGCCAATAGATGATATAATTCTGATAAACTAAGGTTCTATTCTTCTGGAAGCGACTTTTAGTTAGAGTCTCTTGTTATCTATAATTGGCAAAAGTAGATATTATGAAGTTAAATCCTTTATTTTGTTATTTTATTGTCACATCAGCCTTATAGTAGTACTGCTTTATAGGTGATACAGCCATCTTAGTGGTTGTAGGTGCGTACCAAATAGAAACTGTGCGCTGGATTTCGTACAGGCAGGATGAAAACATTATCGATGTTTTCCATATTGTGAGTATTGTATGAGGCGATGATTTGTCCGCTGACGTTGATAAGCTCCACATGGGCAAGGGCGAGGTTTGTATTTCTGTTCCGATCATTTCTTTATTTTCATTTCCATCAGCACCGGATTATGGTCGCTGCACAGGTCCAGATCGGGCGAGTAGTAACGGTATCCTTGGATGCCGGGCGAATGGAATATGTAGTCGATGCGCAACAGGCGTTTGAAGTAGCGGTAGGTATACATGTAGCCGCGACCGCTGGTGCGGAAGCCGTCTTTGAGGACATCGGACAGTTCGGCGTAGGTGTAGGAGGATGGCAGGGAGTTGAAGTCACCGCAGGCCAGTATGGGGTAGGGGCTGGCAACTACCAGTTGGCGGATGCTGTCCGTTTGTTCGGCGCGTTTCACGAAGTTATCGTGCAGGGAAGTGATGGCGCCTTGCACGACTTCTGCTTCACGACGGGTGTCGTTACTGTTGGCAAGTCCACGTTCCCATTTCCGGCGGTTCTGGCTGACGCTGGTGGTCTGTAAGTGGTTGTTGAGCAGACGGACGGTGTCGCGTCCCAGGATAATGTCGCACTGCATGCTACAGTTGGCGCTTTGCTGGTAGGAAATGAACTGGGGATTGACGAGCGGGTAGCGGCTGAACACGGCGATAGGAAGTACTCCGCGGATAGAATCCTCGGTAGGGATCAAGGCGTAGCGCCAGTGGGAAAATACGTTACGGATGCTGTCCATCGGGAAGTATTTGTTGTCGCCACATTCCTGGAAGCAGAGGACGTCGACTTCCTGTTCTTTCATGTAGCGAGCGATTTCCTTGCAGGAGTAGCCTGTAATCTCTCCTCCGAAATTGCCAACGTTGTAGGTGGCTATTTTCAGGTATCCGTCGGCATAATTGCTGCTGTAGTGGCCTTCGGGAATCTTCTTGGTGAAGCTGAATTGGAAGATGGCAAGGATATATCCGTAGTTAAAAACTAATGCTACAAGGGGAACGAATGCCCAGCGCTTGCGGGCGAATGCCCAACAGATGGCGACTAACAGATTGCACAGCAATAGTGCGGGCAATGCTAATCCCAGTACGGGCATGTACCTTGAATTGACGGGGTCGAAGTTCCCGGAGAATGCAGCAATCATCGTGACAAGGGCCAATACGATGCTCAGGAGGACTGGAATGCTGCGGAATAAACTTTTGATTTCTGATTTTCCCATGTTGTGATAAAGCTACAAGCTACGAGTTACAAGCTATGAGGGGCTGCACTATCATACCGAAGGCATTTGTAACTCGTAGCTTGTAGCTCGTAGCTTATTTTATTACATTTACCGGTTTTCCGTCAATATATGCTTTTAAGTTGCTGATAAGAATATGTACCAGCCTTTGGCGGGCTTCAAAGTTGGCCCATGCGATGTGAGGGGTGATGAAGCAATTCCGGGCGGTGAGTAACGGATTGTCGGCACGGGGTGGTTCTTCGGAAAGAACATCCAGTCCGGCGGCGTAGATTATGCCGGCATTCAGGGCATTGGCAAGATCTTGTTCGTTGATGAGCGGACCGCGTCCGGTATTGATGAGGATGGAGGTGGGCTTCATCAAGGAGAGGCGGTTGGCGTTGACCAGTTCACGGGTACTGTCGTTCAGCGGGCAGTGCAGGCTGACGATGTCACATTCGTGGAACAATTGGTCGAGTTCCGCTTTACGGATTTCGGGAGGAAGTTGGAGGCGCGATTTGGAAGTGTAGGCCCATACCTTCATACCGAAGCCGATGGCT
>OHCS01000784.1_pt1 | contig 16102 bp, 9 predicted proteins | sample 1566741 | NCBI WGS metagenome assembly OHCS01 (sample SAMEA3879604, study PRJEB24766) | human gut metagenome | biome: human-associated habitat; feature: feces | place: USA | collected 1985/1987 | reverse complement strand
GATAGTTACGTTTGGATTGCCAAACCTTATTGGAGTTATCCCATGAATAAGTAGGGTTGGCCAGGAAACGCGGGAAAGGAAGACCCACAGATGCAAATGAGCCGCGTACCTTCAGGAAAGAAATCTGTTGTGGTAATTTCAGTAACTCGGACAAAATAACAGAACCGCCGACTGAAGGATAAAGGAATGCACTCTGAGTAGAATTAGGACCAGCCAATTGTGAAGGCCAGTCAGAACGTCCGGTCAAAGTCAGGTAATAAGTACTCTTATATCCTAATTCAAGACTAGCAAAAACAGACTGAGTCTGATCATGAAAACCTGACTGCGTACGTTTTGTCTTACTGTCATCCAACTGGAATACATTGAAAACGTTAGGAATACCGTCTTCACTGATAGGACCACGATTTTGCAGTACATCTTGTTGCATATCCGATAAAGAAGCACCGATATTAGCTTGGAAAGTAAGATTTTCACCAAAGTTTTTATTGATGTTCAACATGATATCAGCATAAGTTTGCTTGTCATTCGTATTAGAAATACCATACAAACCGTTGTTAGAGCCTTCGGCCAATGTAGTATTACTTGTAGCATACAGCTTTTCCGTATAAGTACTTGCAGAGTTATCCACACGCACACGGCCCGATACACTCAACCAATCTAAAATCTTATAGCTCAAGCTACCGCTCAGCATATAACGGTCCTTATTATTCTCACGTAGGTTACGATAAGCAATCCAGTACGGATTTTGTCCTGTAAAAGTATCGATACCCTGTGGCCAATATTGTGTATAGATGTTACGGGAAGTATCCCAGCGTTCGTACATCTTAATCTCATTCCAGTCGTCACCACGAGGGAACAAATAAGCTGTAACCAACGGATTGGAGTAAGTACCCTGATTCACCATGTTCTGGTCTTTCTGCTTGATATAAGAAGCACTTACATCCAGTGTCATCTTATCATTCAGGAAAGAAGTAGTGTTGCGGAAAGTAAAGTTATAACGGTCATAATCGTTATTCGGAACCATACCGACAGAATTCACAGCACTCGCAGAGAAGTAGGTCTGATTCTTTTCCGTACCTGTAGATAAAGAAACGGTTTCGGTAGCTACTACACCTGTTCTCAGGAAGTCATTGATCGGATCATATCCCATGTAATTGGAAGGGTTCAATTTATTACCCCAGCTTTTTTCTACAGAACCTGCACTGGACAGAAGATCGCCTGTACCATAGGAATTCTGAAAATTAGGAGTAACAAACGGACGGAGAAATTCAGTATTCTGTGATACAGTCAAACTCAGACGTCCTTCCTTACCTTTCTTAGTCGTAATAACAATAGCACCATTGGCAGCGTGACTACCATACAAAGCGGCAGCGGCAGCACCTGACAACACAGACATCGATTCAATATCTTCCGGATTAATATCGGCAATAGCCTCAGTAGTACCTTGTGAGTCAAACTCACTTGAACCACCGGCAGAACTTAGACTATACATAGGGATACCGTCAATTACATAAAGTGCATTTGAAGACTGTTCAATTCCTCTGGAACCACGCATCACTACTTTACTTGCACCACCGACACCTGAAGAAGAAGCATTGATATTCAAACCGGCAACCTTACCATTCAAAGAATTGATAAAGTTCGCATCCTTCACTGCTAAAGCTGACTCTGCATTTACTTGAGTTACATTATAACTCAGTGCTTTTTCTGCACGCTTGATACCCAAAGCAGTTACCACCACCTCTTCTATCAGTTGTGAGTCAGTTTCCAACATCACATTGATAGCATTCTGTCCTTTGGCTGCAACCTCCTGTGGCTTGTAACCCACATAGGAGAACTGTACCACCGGATTTGCCTCAGTAGTAGTCAGCGTAAAGTTACCATCAAGGTCAGTGATACACCCAATGCTTGTACCCTTTATTAATACATTCACACCGATAAGAGGTCCCATATCATCCGATACCTGTCCGGTAATGGTCCGTTCTTTACCTTGCTGATTACCTTCTTGCGGTGCAGCAGACTTCTCTGAAAGATAAACAATATTATCTTCTACTTTAAAAGAAATGTTTTTTCCTTTCAAGATAGCATTCAAGGCATCTTCTATAGATGCGTTCTTCACTTTGACATTCTCCACTGCCATAGTAGCGAGCTTGTCGTCATAGAAAAATTGATACTTAGATTGAGATTTGATCTGTTCGATAACTGTACCTAACGTCGTACGAGAGACATTCAAATTCAGTTGGGCAAAGGTCCACTGAACGGATACAGTCATGAAGAACAAGACTAATAAAGCTCGTAGAAATTTCGAACTTTGAAAAGCATGATTGTTGTTCATAAACAAAGTTTAAAGGTTACACATTGGTTAATTTTAATCGGCCGGGAGATTCTATTTCCTGGTCGTCATATATAAAACAACGACTATAGAAAATACACTTACTACAAAATGATATTTTTTTTCATTAAATGAAAAAGGGAATAGTTTTATTTCCTATTCCCTTCTTCTTTACATTATTAACTTCAGTTTTTTATTTCTTTTTTATTTCATTGGAGAAAGAATACGGGTAATCTTCCGCCTGTGTTCCTCGTTGTAAATTAGGTTTGCTACCCATATCAAATTTCAAGACACCGCCCTTTAGCAGATCTCCATGCTTCAGATAATTCTTCGTATACGTGTTTCCATCCAAGCGAAGCGATTCGATGTACATATTTTCAGAACTATTATTAGCAGCATCGATCACCAATGAATTACCATTTTCAAAATGAAGCGTTGCTTTTTTAAACAAGGGAGCACCCAAGACATACTCATCGGTTCCCGGACAAACGGGATAGAAACCTAATGCCGAGAATACATACCAGGCAGAAGTCTGCCCGTTATCTTCATCTCCACAATAGCCGTCAGGACCGGGCGTGTACATGCGATTCATCACCTGACGCAACCAATACTGAGCTTTCCAGGGCTGACCGGCATAATTATACATGTAAATCATGTGCTGTATCGGTTGGTTGCCATGAGCATAATTACCCATATTCATCACCGTCATCTCACGTATTTCATGGATTACCTGGCCATAGTAGCTGTCATCGAATAAAGGAGGAACGATAAATACCGAGTCCAACATTTCAACAAAGACTTTTTCACCACCCATCAGATCAATCAAACCTTGAGGATCGTGGAATACAGACCAGGAATAATGCCAGCTGTTTCCTTCCGTAAAGGCATCTCCCCACTTCAAGGGTGAGAAAGGAGCCTGGAACTGTCCATCCTTATTGCGTCCACGCATCAACAGGCTTTCCTTATCGAACACATTTTTATAATTCATAGCACGGTCAGCAAAAAGCTTCAGTTCCTTCTTCGGACGGTTCAGGGCTTTTGCCATCCGGTAGATGCACCAGTCGTCATAGGCATATTCCAAAGTGCGGGCAGTGTTCTCATTGATTTTCACATCGTAAGGAACATATCCCAATTCATTATAGTATTCATAACCGAGGCGACCGGTAGAAGAAACTTCCGGATGCACATTCTTTGTTCCGTGGATAAGACCTTCGTACAAGGTAGTTACATCATCCACTTTAACACCTTTCAGATAAGCGTCGGCAAGTACAGAAGCGGAGTTATTACCGATCATACAACCGCGATGTCCCGGACTTGCCCATTCGGGGAAGAAGCCGCTTTCCTTATACGTATTGATAAGACCTTCCTGTATCTGTTTGTTTACTGAAGGGTACATCAGGTTGAGGAAAGGGAACAGACAACGGAAAGTATCCCAAAAGCCTGTATCGGTATACATATATCCGGGCAAAACTTCTCCGTTATAAGGACTGTAGTGAACTGGATTTCCAGCCTCGTCAAACTCAAAGAAAGCACGCGGGAAGAGTACTGAACGGTACAAGCAGGAATAGAAAGTGCGATACTGATCAAGGTTACCTCCATCCACTTCTATTTTTCCCAATACCTGGTTCCAGGCATCTTGTCCTTTCTGAACCAAAGTTTCAAAACTGTCACTCCCCAGCTCTTTCAGATTTCTGTCTGCTTGCTCAAAACTGATAAAGGAAGAAGCCACACGGGCATGTACAATTTCTCCCTTACGGGTTTTGAAACCGATGATGGCTCCCGCATGTCCTGCTGTTTGTTCACTCTGGTTTTCAACCAAAGCACCGTCAGCAACAGAAGCCTGATAACTGAAAGGCTTATCAAATTCTACAACGAAATAGTTCTTGAAGTTATCAGGAACTCCACCGCTGTTACGGGTGGTGTATCCGATTATCTTATTCTGCTCAGGAATGATCTTAATATAAGAGCCTTTATCAAAAGCATCTACTACAACATACGAATTCTCGTTCTCAGGGAAAGTAAAACGGAACAAAACGGCACGTTCAGTGGGGGCAAACTCTGTCACAACATCGTGTTCGGCAAGATACACCTTATAATAATAAGGTAATGCGACCTCTCCTTTGTGTGAGAACCAACTGGCACGTTTGTCTTCATCAAACTCTGGTTTGCCTGTTACAGGCATGATGGAGAACTGACCGTAATCATTAATCCACGGACTGGGCTGGTGGGTCTGCTTGAAACCACGAATCTTATTAGCAGTATATACATATTGCCAGCCATCTCCCATCTTTCCGGTCTGCGGAGTCCAGAAATTCATACCCCAAGGACGTGCGATAGCCGGATATGTATTTCCCGTAGAAAGTTCAAAAGAAGACAATGTCCCCATCAGCGGGTTGACGTATTGCGTAAAATCTTTGGCTTGAGCCCAGAGAGCACAGCCTAAACAGCAAATCGATAAAAGCAGTTTCCTCATATTATTATTTTTTAAGATTATATACTTCCGATTTTTACCTATTTCTTTGAAGACAGAAATACACTATTTCCCACAATTTTATATTCAATGGGAAGCGCATTCGTACTCTTAATCAGATTCAGAGTCTCCTCTACACTATCTTTCTTCTTTAATGTACCGGAATATGTCTTTGTAGCATCCATATCAGGCGCCAGAATAATCTTCACCCCATAAGAATTCTCCAAAGTACGGGCAATCGTAAATATGTCAGCCTTTTCAAAGACAAACTGATTATTATGCCAGTTTTCAATGCCTGTATCCACTTGTTTCACTACCAGACGGCGAGTTACAGCATTCAATTCCGCTTTTTGTCCCGGAGCCAATACGATCATGCCTTCTTCGTGATTACCTTTCACTTCAATCTCTCCCTTTATCAGTGTAGCTACCGCAGAACGGTTAGTCTTGTCACTCTTTAAGTTGAAGACTGTTCCCAAAACTCTTACCTGCATGGCTTCACTGCGCACTATAAAAGGTTTCGCCGTATTTCTCTTTACTTCAAAATAGGCTTCCCCTTCTATATATACATTCCTTCCCCTTTCTGAGAATTCACGTGGATACTTTAAAGTAGTATGTTTGTTCAGCCAAACCTTAGTGCCATCAGGCAACATTAATTCTTTCACTTCATCACGGGCAGTGACGGCAACCAATTTGCTCTCTTCACTTTGTGACTGATAAATATGATAACTCAAACCGGATATAAAAAAGATACCTATGAACATAGCGGCATACCGCATCCAGGTATTCAATCTTCTCACCTTATTTTGTTTAGCTTCTTCTTGTGCCAGCCGTTTGAACAGCTGCTTTTCAGCTTTTTCTATCTTCTTTTCATCCGCAAATTCTTCACTCTTTCCCAGATGATATATCTGCTCTATCCTGAACAATTCACGAGCGTTACCGTCCGATTCGTCCAGCCATGCATTTACCTTACAGAGCTCTTCTTCAGAGCATTCCCCCATAAGGAATTTGGCCATCAATTCTTCATCCAACTTATTCATTCCTTCCTTCATCATACTATTAAAACAACCGTTTCGATAAAAACACTTATACCTTACCTAATAAAAACAGGACTAACATAAAGTTCAGGTAACCCAACCTCTCACGCAGAAACTTCAAGGCTTTATACATATGAGCCTCCACGGTCCGCAATGATATCCCCATAGTATCTGCTATTTCCTTATTCTTCATATCATGCAGATAGCTGAGTCTAAAGACCGTCTTACACTTATCCGGCAATTCATTTATAGCCTCGGAGAGTTCCTTTCTGAGTTCACGGTCTTCTATCCTCTTCACGACATCATTACTGTCCGGCTGATAAAACTCTATTCTTTTCTGGTTGATCTCCGTCACTACAGCTTCATAAGTATTCTTGATATCCCGGTGCTTCAGTACATTCAAAGCACGGGTATACACCGCCCGATACAGAAATGCCTGTATCTGCTCTCCTACCGTTATCGTATCTTTCCGCCGCCACAATTCTACAAATACATCTTGTACTACGTCCTCCGCTTCTTCATCACCCACGATGCGCGTGGCATAGAAAAGCAGATTGGCGTAGTACTTACGGAAAAGGAGTTTATAAGTCAGGTCAAAGTTATCACTCATAATCCCACAATTATATTATCTGGCACCATCCATCACCCTATCACCCTATCACTCTACCTCATACCACACCTTCCCCGGTTTATTCCCCATCTCAAATTCAAAGATAGAACCATTCATTATTTGCTCATGCGTGATATAACTTTTATCATAAGGTTTTCCGTCGAGCTTTACCGACTGGATATAAATATTCTCTTTGCTGACAGCCGGTGCCAATATCGTAAATGTTTTACCGTTAGCCAGATGCATCTTCATCTCAGGATACATGGGAGTACCTATCTCATATTTGCCGCTAATCGGGTCTACCGGATAGAATCCCATTGCACTGAACACATACCAGGCAGACATCTGACCACAATCTTCATTCCCACACAAACCGGCAGGTGTATTCTTATATAATTCATGCATCACCTCAGCTGCATACTTCTGAGTCTTCCAAGGTTGCCCTATGGCATTAAACAAATAAATGACATGGTGACTCGGTTCATTACCATGTGCATACTGCCCAATCATTCCAGTACTGAAAATAGGCAGATCTTCATCCGCAGAAGGATTGTAAGTGAACATACTATCCAGTTTCTGGGTAAAACGTTCCTTGCCTCCAACCAGACTGATCAGCCCATCAACGTCTTGTTGTACAGACCAGAAATATTGCCAGCCGTTACTTTCGCAAATATGCGGAGTATAATCATCCGGACTGAAGTTCTCAATGAAGGATCCTTTGTTATTCCGCGGTTGCATGAAGGTTGTCTGAGAATTATACACATTCTTATAATTCAGAGAACGCTTATAAAATTCATCTGCTATTTGCTTTTCGCCCAGTTTCTCCGCCATACGGGCAATGCAATAATCATCGTAAGCGTATTCCAGGGTTTTAGAAAGTGACCAGTTCTCTGAATTATAGTGATCCGTTACATCATAAGGCACATAACCATATTTTTTATATAATCCTATTCCACGATATTCATCAATATTGGCTGTAGCTACACATGCGGCTAAAGCTTTCTTCGGATCAAAATCCCCAATCCCTTTCAAGTAAGCATCCACTATAACGGGAATTGCATGATAACCTATCATCATATCCGTTTCACTTCCATAGAAATTCCATACCGGAAGACGTCCGTTCTGTTCGGAAAAAGCTAGAAAGGATTTTACCATATCATTTACACGCTGTGGTTCGATATAGGTATAAAGAGGATGAGCGGCACGGTAGGTATCCCATAATGAGAAAGTACTGTAATTGGTCCATCCGTCTGCCTGATGCACTTGCCTATCAGGACCATAATAGGCACCATCCACATCGCTATAAATAGTCGGAGCCAGCATGGAATGATAAAGGGCTGTATAGAACTTAACTTTCTCGTCAATGTCATTGCTCTTGATTTCTACTTTGGAAAGTTGCTCGTTCCAGTTCTTACGGGTTGCAGCCAGATACTTGTCAAAATCGTCCGCCGGAGCTTCAGCAGCAAGATTGCGTGCTGCGCCTTCCATACTTACCCCCGAAATAGCTGTGGTGACAAGAATCTGTTCCCCTGCACTTGTGTGGAAATCAAAACGGGCAATAGCAGAGCTACCTATACGCTTACCGTCTTTGATGACAGCAGCAGTATCTAACTGTACGGATGCAAACGGTTTAGAAAAACGGGTACGGAAATAAATGTGCTGGTCGCGTGCCCAACCGTCAGAAAAACGGTATCCTTGAATGGTTACCGAATCGACTACTTCAATGCGGGTATCATTCGTAAAGTCCCAGTTCATAGCTTTCCGCAGATTGAGGAATATAGCTGCGTCCGCTTCAGGAAAAGTATAACACTGAATGCCACAACGCTCGGTTGCTGTCAGTTCCACGTTGATATCATAATCTTTCAGCCGCACCTGATAATATCCGGCACTGGCTGTTTCTTCATCATGGGAAAATAAAGAGTGAATGCCCAACGGCGCATCTGCTTCTTTATAAGGCAGAGTCACGGGCATAAAAGATATATCATATAAATCACCGGCTCCCGTACCCGAAAGATGAGTGTGGCTGAAACCTGCAATCGTGCTGTCCGGATAGAAATAACCGGAGATGCGATCCCAGCCGGGAAGACCATTATCGGGGCTTAACTGCACCATACCGAACGGTGCCTGCGCTCCAGGATAAGTATTTCCTGTAAAATCGGTACCAATAAAAGGATTGACGTACTTTGTTGCATAACACTCAGTTTCCGCATCCGGTTGTTGGGATACACACGCTGAAAAAGAGAAAAGAAGCAAAATCCAAAAAAATAATTCTGATAGTTTCATAATATTACATAGTTAACGTATGTATGGAACAACTCAGCGCAAAGAAACACTTAGCAGTTTTTAAAATAAATTCATAGTGCGAACAAATATAGTCAGAAAATTCCAATTAATTTATAACTTTGCCGCAAAAAGCGACATGGGCTATACGACTTATCTCTTTGACTTTGATTACACGCTCGCAGACTCTTCTCGCGGCATTGTTACTTGCTTTCGCAATGTGCTCAATAAACATGGCTATACAAATGTGACCGATGAAGACATTAAACGCACCATCGGGAAAACATTGGAAGAATCTTTTTCTATCCTGACGGGAGTGACGGATGAAGAGCAGCTGGCCGGTTTTAAAAGTGAATACAGGAAAGAAGCGGACACCCACATGACAATAAACACCGTACTTTTTCTGGAAACCAAGTCTGTGCTGCTGGCCCTGAAAGATGCGGGTGCATTCATAGGTATCATCTCCACCAAATACCGCTACCGCATTAAGGAAATGCTCGACCAGCATTTCCCCGGCAGCTTCTTCAATATCATCGTCGGCGGAGAAGATGTACAAACGGCCAAACCTTCGCCCGAAGGTTTGCTACTTGCCATAAAACAATTACACGTCACCAAAGCTGAAACCCTCTATATTGGTGACAGTACAGTAGATGCCGCCACAGCCAAAGCAGCAGGTGTAGACTTTGCAGGTGTAACCCATGGAGTAACTACCACCGAAGAATTAGCCAAATATCCACACTGGAAGATCATGAGTTCACTGGAAGAACTACTGGAAAATGACGAGCAACCGACCCATGATAAACAATCTGCTGACAACGAAGACTCGACTGCCAATAAAGTGATACCTCAACATCCGGTTGTCAGTACGCCTGCGGTTCCGGCTGTTTCCGCTTCTCCCATTTCTCCCGCTCCCCGCAGAAGAAAGATGATCAACATTTGGCAAATACTGATTTTGACAATATTGCTATGGCTGTCTTTTGAAGAAGGGGAAGATAGCAATGTTTTCATGTATTGTTTCATACTGGTGCTCTGGTACATTCTCAGCAAACGCAGGGTGCTCCCCAACCGGGTTTTGGAATTTATCTCACCTTGGTGGTCTCCTTGCAAAGCACGACTTCGCGCTCTCCACATCAAGATGGTGCGTGGAAAGGAAATCCCTCCCATCAGCGAAGAAGATAATATCTGCCTGAATTGTGATACTGTCTATACGGGTAGTTATTGCAACCGTTGCGGTCAAAGCCGGAACACTCCCCGCTACCGCTTCAGTAATGCATTCAGAAATATATTGGGAGGATTCACCAATATTGACAATGGCTTTGGTCGAACACTTCTGGATTTACTCTACCGCCCGGGATACATGATCAGAGACTTCATTGCCGGCAAACGAATCTTATACTTCCGCCCCTTCCAGACACTATTTGTACTTGCCGCCCTTTACATCATGGCCGTGCAACTGGTAGATCCTGAAGCCTTGAAAGAGAAAAAGGGAAAGACTCCGGAAGTTCAAAGGCAAGAAATAGTCGCTGCACGTGAACAATTGCAAAAACGTATAGAAACAGCAACAGACCCGACTACCCAAAATATCCTGAATAAAACGATAGAAGGTCTGGATAAAAAACTGGAAAATCTGGAAACAGAAGATTCTACGGACATCCGGAAGAAGAATCTGATAGCTGCACGTGAGCTATTGCAGAAACAGATGAAAGAGACCAAGAAACCAGACCAAAAGGAGGTTTTGGCCCAAACAATAAAAGAACTGAATCAGGATCTGGAAGAACTGAAAACCCCAAATACCTTTAAAAAGGATAACATCACCCTCCAAATAAATGGTGATGAAGATGACGAACTCATAGATGAACTTCTGGAAGGTGGGTCATCAGTATTTAATAAGCTTGAAAAAGCCATTCACAATACACCTTTTCTGGAAAAAGTATGGAATTTACTAAAAAGTTGGGGACATGGTAACAAGGCATTCCGTATTATCGCCACATTACCCCTCTTTGCTCTGGCAACGCTTATGGCTTTCCGTCGTAAAAAGAACAAACTGCGCTATAATCTGACAGAGCATGTATTTATACAGGCTTACATTGCTTGTCAGATACTCTTGCTCAGTATCATAGTGCTTCCTTTCAACGGCAGTGCACAGGTAGACGATTTATACGAATTACCCATATTATTCATCTTTGCCCTTTTCTGCCTGGATTATAAGCAACTGTATGGATATACTTGGTGGAGAAGTTTCTGGACTACAATACTGATGTTCTTCTATAGTTTGATACTGCTTATTATCTTTGCCATTATTGTAGTGGCACTGATAGTTGCGGCGGTCTATATACTAAAGCCGCTTTTGTAATTTTTCAGGTATGGTTCGCATCAAAACAGGATCCGAACCATACCTGCTCCGTAGCAAACAGATCTCAAGTACGTTTTATATACATTCCGATTTATACAAGAGAACATTTTACCACTGATTACCAAAAGGTTACAAGCAAACTCTTAACTTCTTGTAAGCGGGAAACTACTCCCGTTCCGCTTTCCTTACATAGAATGGAGGTAAACCATTTTTTCCGCAAAAAGAAGATAAAACACTTGCCTGTTCCGAAGAAAAGAAGTATTTTTGCGCCCGATTATTCCGCACCGGGTTCGACAAAGTGCTTTCTAAGTGATTAGAGACCACCCGACGGAGCTAACTTATACATTATATATAAGAAATGTACGCAATTGTAGAAATCAACGGTCAGCAATTTAAAGCAGAAGCTGGCAAAAAGCTGTTTGTACACCACATCCAGAATGCAGAAAACGGTACGACAGTAGAATTTGACAAGGTTCTTTTGGTAGACAAAGACGGTGCAATCACTGTAGGCGCTCCTACTGTAGAAGGTGCAAAAGTTGTTTGTCAGATTGTATCCAGCCTGGTAAAAGGTGACAAAGTTCTCATTTTCCACAAGAAAAGAAGAAAAGGTCATCGCAAGTTGAACGGTCACCGTCAACAATTCACAGAGTTAACAATTACAGAAGTAGTAGCTTAATCAATTTAAAACAGTAAGAAGAAATGGCACATAAAAAAGGTGTCGGTAGTTCTAAGAACGGCCGCGAATCACAGAGCAAGAGATTAGGCGTTAAGATATTTGGTGGCGAAGCTTGCAAAGCAGGCAACATCATCATTCGTCAAAGAGGTACTGAATTCCACCCGGGTAACAACATCGGTATGGGTAAAGACCACACTCTTTTCGCTTTAGTAGACGGAACTGTACAGTTCAAAGTAACCAAGGAAGACAGACGTTATGTATCTGTAATCCCTGCCGAAAGCACAGAAGCGTAAGTTTCAGAATAAAAAATAAAGATGAGGGATGCAATCTGATGGATTGCATCCCTTTCTTTTTATAACAAAAACAACACCTTATTTGTTTTTTACTTATCTTTGTGCTCTCAAATCAAGATTTTAATCAAAACAAAGTATCAAGATATGCTTACCATCAAACAAATTACAGAAAACACCGACGCGGTGATCCGCGGACTGGAAAAGAAGCATTTCAAAAATGCGAAAGAAACAATAAACCAGGTAATTGCCTTTAACGACAAAAGACGTAGCACACAGTCTGTATTAGATAATAACCTCTCTGAAGTAAACTCGATTTCCAAATCCATCGGACAATTGATGAAAGAAGGAAAGAAAGAGGAAGCAGAAACTGCCAAAAGCCGTGTAGCCGAACTTAAAGAAGCCAACAAGACTTTGCAGGCGGAAATGGATCAGGCTGCCGAAGATATGCAGAATCTACTCTATACCATTCCTAATGTACCTTATGATGAAGTACCCGAAGGTGTAGGTGCTGAAGATAATGTAGTAGAGAAAATGGGCGGTATGGAAACCGAACTTCCCAAAGACGCACTGCCTCACTGGGAACTGACAAAGAAATATGATTTGATAGATTTCGATTTGGGCGTGAAGATAACAGGAGCCGGTTTCCCGGTTTATAAAGGAAAAGGCGCGCAGTTGCAACGCGCGTTGATCAACTTCTTCCTGGACGAAGCCCGCAAAGCCGGTTATCTGGAAATCATGCCTCCGACAGTGGTTAATGCCGCTTCCGGTTACGGAACAGGCCAGTTGCCCGACAAGGAAGGTCAGATGTACCATTGCGAAGTAGACGATTTATATCTTATTCCGACAGCTGAAGTTCCTGTAACAAACATCTATCGTGACATGATTCTGGAAGAGAAGCAACTTCCTATCAAGAACTGTGCTTACACGCAGTGTTTCCGTCGCGAAGCAGGTTCTTACGGTAAAGATGTACGCGGCTTGAACCGCTTGCACGAATTCTCTAAAGTAGAATTGGTACGCATTGACAAACCGGAACATTCCAGACAATCTCATAAAGAGATGTTGGATCATGTGGAAGGATTATTGCAAAAACTGGAATTACCATATCGTATCCTTCGCCTATGCGGTGGAGATATGAGCTTTACAGCCGCCCTTTGCTTCGACTTTGAAGTTTACTCCGAAGCACAGAAGCGTTGGCTGGAAGTAAGTTCGGTTTCTAACTTCGATACTTATCAGGCCAACCGCCTGAAATGCCGTTACCGCAGTGGAGAAAAGAAGACAGAACTTTGCCACACATTAAACGGATCTGCATTGGCATTACCACGCATTGTTGCCGCTTTGCTGGAAAACAATCAGACACCGGAAGGTATTCGCATCCCGAAGGCATTGGTGCCGTATACGGGATTTGAGATGATTGACTAAAAATAGCTGCGCTATACGAGCGGGTGAATAATAATTCGCTCCTACATAGGTAACCACAGACGTTTATATGATTACGTCTATACAACCTGGTAGGGGCGAATTATCGTTTGCCCACATCAGTTATACAGCTTTTTAGAAGAAACTTTCTTTGTTTTTACCAAATAACCCGTATCTTTGCAAACCGTAACAATCTGAAAGTGATTACGTAATTATACCAACAAAATTTATAGATAATGAACAAAATCATTAGCAAAGAACATTTTTCTGAAAAGGTTTTTAAATTAGAGATCGAGGCACCTTTAATTGCCCGCTCACGTAAGGCAGGACACTTCGTCATTGTACGTGTAGGCGAAAAAGGCGAACGTATGCCATTGACTATTGCGGCGGCTGACACCGTACGCGGTACTATCACTTTGGTAGTACAGGAAGTTGGCCTCTCCTCTACCCGCCTTTGCGAACTGAATGAGGGCGATTACATCACCGATGTGGTAGGTCCGCTGGGACAAGCTACTCATATTGAAAACTTCGGAACAGTGGTTTGTGCAGGTGGTGGTGTAGGCGTGGCTCCCATGCTCCCTATCGTACAGGCTTTGAAAGCTGCCGGTAATCGCGTTATTGCCGTACTTGCCGGACGTAGCAAAGAGCTGATTATCCTTGAAAAAGAAATGCGCGAAAGCGCAGACGAGGTCATCATTATGACCGATGACGGTTCTTACGGACGCAAAGGATTGGTAACCGAAGGCGTGGAAGAAGTCATTAAACGGGAGAAAGTGAACAAATGTTTTGCTATCGGCCCCGCTATCATGATGAAATTTGTTTGTTTGCTGACTAAGAAATATGAAATACCGACTGATGTTTCGCTGAATACGATCATGGTGGATGGTACAGGTATGTGCGGTGCTTGTCGTATTACCATCGGTGGAAAAACCAAATTCGTTTGTGTGGACGGACCGGAATTTGATGGCCATCAGGTAGACTTCGACGAGATGTTGAAGCGTATGGGTGCTTTCAAGAGCATCGAACGCGAGGAGATGCACAAGCTTGAAGAAGACGAATCCTGCAAAGCTGTACCGGAACCGACACAAGAAGCAGACGAGAAAAGTCGTAATGCTGCCTGGCGTCTGGAACTTCGCAAAGCAATGAAGCCGAAAGAACGTACCGCAATTCCACGTGTTGAAATGAACGAACTCGATCCGGAATACCGTTCGCACAGTCGCAAAGAAGAAGTAAACCAGGGACTTACAGAGGAACAAGCTCTGACGGAAGCTAAGCGTTGCCTCGATTGTGCAAATCCAGGCTGTATGGAAGGCTGTCCCGTAGGTATTGATATTCCTCGTTTCATCAAAAACATTGAACGTGGAGAAATACTCGAAGCTGCCAAGACACTGAAAGAAACCAGCGCTCTGCCTGCTGTTTGCGGTCGTGTTTGCCCACAGGAAAAACAGTGCGAAGCTAAATGTATACACCTGAAAATGAAAGAGAAGCCGGTAGCTATCGGCTATCTGGAACGCTTTGCCGCTGACTATGAACGTGAAAGCGGACAAATTTCAGTACCGGAAATCAAGGAAAAGAATGGTATCAAGATTGCCGTTATCGGTTCCGGACCTGCCGGACTTTCTTTTGCCGGAGATATGGCTAAATATGGTTACGACGTTACTGTCTTCGAAGCCCTTCACGAGATAGGCGGTGTATTGAAGTATGGTATCCCCGAATTCCGTCTGCCGAACAAAGTGGTGGATGTAGAGATTGACAATCTTGCCAAGATGGGAGTTAACTTCATTAAGGACTGCATCATAGGTAAGACTATCAGTGTGGAACAGTTGGAAGAAGAAGGTTTCAAAGGTGTATTCGTAGCATCCGGTGCCGGATTGCCTAACTTCATGAACATTCCGGGAGAGAACTCCATCAATATCCTGTCATCCAATGAATACCTGACGCGTGTCAACCTGATGGATGCAGCAAGCGAAGACTCTGATACTCCGGTGCCTTTCGGTAAAAATGTAGCCGTTATCGGTGGTGGAAACACAGCTATGGACTCAGTGCGCACTGCACGCCGCTTGGGTGCTGAACGTGCCATGATTATCTATCGTCGTTCCGAAGAAGAAATGCCTGCACGTATCGAAGAGGTAAAACATGCGAAAGAAGAAGGTGTTGAGTTCCTCACACTGCATAATCCTATCGAATACATCGCCGACGAGCAAGGAAAGGTAAAACAAGTCATCTTACAGAAGATGGAGCTTGGCGAACCGGATGCATCCGGTCGCCGCAGTCCTGTAGCTATCCCGGGTGCAACGGAAACCATTGATATAGATCTGGCTATCGTCAGCGTAGGGGTTTCTCCCAATCCGATTGTGCCTTCTTCTATTCCGGGACTGGAAATGGGACGTAAAGGCACGATTGCCGTAAACGAGAACATGCAGTCATCTATTCCGACCATTTATGCCGGAGGTGATATTGTTCGTGGTGGCGCTACCGTTATTCTTGCTATGGGTGATGGGCGCAAGGCTGCTGCCTCAATGCACGAGCAGTTGAGCAAATAAGTAGAAAAGCCATTGCTTGTCAAGAGCAAGTTTACATAACATTAACAAAGCGGAAAGATTTCGGTCTTTCCGCTTTTCTTTTTCAGGAACAGATG
>OHCS01000780.1_pt1 | contig 16151 bp, 11 predicted proteins | sample 1566741 | NCBI WGS metagenome assembly OHCS01 (sample SAMEA3879604, study PRJEB24766) | human gut metagenome | biome: human-associated habitat; feature: feces | place: USA | collected 1985/1987 | reverse complement strand
CCCCCTGCCACAAGCCGGTCAGCCCGGCAGGCGCCATGAAGCGTTCGATACTTTCATCGTTTGTCAGGCGTTCGGCTTCATAGAGTGGAAGAGGACGGTTCCCCACCACAGACATGTCGCCTTTCAAGATGTTGACCAGTTGAGGTAACTCATCCAGGCTGTATTTTCGTAAAACGCGTCCTACCTTGGTAACCCGCGGGTCTTTTTCTATTTTTATGAAAGGACTTTCATCCAGTGCGTTTTGTCTGGAAATAAACTCTTCTTCCGGAATGATGAAGTCATCGGAAACCAGCATTCCGCCATTATCTATAACACCGTCATCTCCAAACATCAGTCCTCCTAATTCTTCCATCGAGAAATCTTTGGCAATCTCCGGAGTGCCTTCCGGCTGGTACTGGTTCTGACCGGCAAGGTCTTTCAGCTTTTTATCGGCGTCCGTATACATGGAACGGAATTTCAGGAAATTAAAAATGGTATAATTCGTTCCTACCCGTTTGGATTTGTAAATAACAGGTCCTTTGCTTTCCATACGTATGGCTATGGCAATCAGCAGAAAGACTGGGGACAGGAAGATTAACGCTGCACCGGAGAAAAGAATATCGAAGCAGCGCTTCCATTGGGGAAGGATAAAATGCCTCACGTCTTTTTTCTTCCGGTTATGTGCATATAGCAGTTCCTGCCGTTTATTGATGATGTCTATTTTCTGCCTTAACCGGGCGGTGGTGATGTTCAAACTGACGGTATCGTTTATTCCGCTGTTCAGATAGACTTTGCTGGCTTCGGGAGTCAGCCTGTCCGTAATGAGTACGACATATGCCTGATAGAACTTTTTCCTGAAAGCACCGATCTGTTCAATATCTCCGTTCATCTCCCCTTGTTCGTGAAGGACAATGATGTTCTCACGTACTTTCAGTCTGATACAAATTGTAATGGCATCCTGGTAGTTTTGGGCATAAATCATCTGGACATTTTCGAGCTTGCTGAATTTGCGCAAAAAATCCTTGTTCTTTCCTATATAAAGCAGAAAGGTCATGCTGATTTACTCAATGATTTTCTTAATTCTTACTTTTAACTCCATGGGATTGAAAGGTTTGACAATATAGTCTTCCGCGCCTTCTTGTAACAGGCGGATGCGTTCTGTGGTACTGTCTTCGCTGCTTAGCATAACCACCGGAATGTGTTTGAATAACTGATTGGATTTTATCCATTCCAGAAAATCGTCTCCACGCATTTCGGGCATACGGATATCTGATATAATCAAATCTGGTATGTTACCTTCCTGAAGCCATTTTACCCCTTCGATGCCATTCGGTAACCAAATACAATCATAATCACTGGCCAGATAGATTGAAAGGACTTTTGCAATTGCTATTTTGTCGTCCAAGACCAAAATTTTCTTTCTCATAGAGTAATCTTTAGATTTTAATGGGCAAAAGTAAAGAAAATTATTGTGAATAAACAACTTTATTCTATTAATTTTTTGGCGTAAAGATTGCTTTTCTTTAACCAAACGTCTGAAATAGGGGATTGAATGGAATAAAAGTCCTTTGGAAAAAGGGAAAAAAGAAGACGGGACAACTCCTGTACATTATATATTGTAGTGTATATGATAAGATTAAGATGTGATATTGTATGATGGATGATATTTATTATATTGGAAAATAATGTTTTAGAACATGATAAAAATAAATATATTGTTTTGTATAATTTGAAAAATAGTATTTATCTTTGCTGCCGGAAATGATAAAAGCCATATTGCTATGTCGGAAATAAACCAGACGATTAATTTACATGTATCTGTGGACTGTGTGCTGATTGGATTTGATGGAGAGCAGTTCCGTGTCCTGTTGGTAAGGCAGGTGGGGAAACAGTCCGAGGACGGATATAATAACATGAAGTTGCCGGGCAGCCTTATCTATGACGATGAGGATCTGGATGAGGCGGCCAAGCGGGTGTTGAATGAGTTGACGGGCCTGAAGAATGTGAAGCTTACCCAGTTTAAGGCGTATGGATCGAAAGACCGTACCCGTAACCCTAAGGATGTGCTGTGGCTGGAACGTTTTCATCGTTTGGACGAGAAGAAAATAGACCGCATTGTGACTATTGCTTACCTGACACTGGTGAAGATTGACAGACGGTTCGAACAGCTGTCTGATAAATACGATGCTTGCTGGACACCTGTGACGGAGGTGAAAAGCCTGGCGTTCGACCATTTCCAGATTTTGCAGGATGCATTGGTGCATATACGCCATTATGTGGAATATGCTCCTTCCGCAATGTTCGACTTGCTTCCCCGGAAGTTTACGGCGGCCCAGTTGCGGACTGTCTATCAGTTGATTTATGATAAGGTGTTTGACGTAAGGAACTTCCATAAGAAGATAGCGTTGATGCCATATGTAGTACCTTTGGAAGAAAAACAGGTAGGTGTATGCCACAGGGCGGCACGCTTCTATAAGTTCGACCGTTCAATATATAATAAGTCGGGAACGAAGTGATAACAGACAGATAACTTTAGCCTTGTTGTGATTGCTGTGAGAATACTCCGCCTGGTCGTTTCGGGGAATCGGTACATGCTTTGGGATTCTTCACCGGCCTTTCCTTGGAAGGATAATGCTGATGCATCGGGACAGAGACTATTATTTTTAAATTCTTAATTTTTAATTTAAATGTACCTATTAGGTTATGATATTGGCAGTTCGTCGGTAAAGGCGAGTTTGGTAAATGCAGAGACCGGAAAGTGTGTTTCTTCTGCATTCTTTCCTAAAACAGAGGCTGCTATTATGGCTGCCCGCCCCGGATGGGCTGAGCAGGATCCGCAAAATTGGTGGGAAAATCTGAAATTGTCAACTCAGGCTGTCATGGCCGGGAGTGGGATCGGTCCGGATGGAATTGCCGCTATCGGTATCTCTTATCAGATGCACGGACTGGTTTGTGTGGATAAAGGGCAAAATGTATTACGTCCGGCTATTATATGGTGTGACTCACGGGCGGTTCCATACGGGCAGAAAGCGTTTGAGGCATTGGGGGAAACGCAATGTCTTTCTCATCTGCTGAACTCTCCGGGGAATTTTACCGCTTCCAAACTGGCATGGATTAAAGAGAATGAGCCTGCTGTATACGAACGTATTTATAAAATAATGCTGCCCGGCGATTATATCGCTATGAAACTGACGGGGGATATTTGTACCACGGTGTCCGGTTTGTCCGAAGGGATGTTCTGGGATTTTCAGGCAAATGATGTCGCGGGCTTCCTGATGGATTATTATGGATTCGACCGTTCGCTGATAGCTGATATCAAACCGACTTTTGGCGAGCAGGGGCGTGTAAATGCATGGGCTGCCAAAGAATTGGGCCTGAAAGAGGGAATTCCTGTAACCTATCGCGCCGGAGACCAGCCTAATAATGCTTTGTCGCTCAATGTGTTCAATCCGGGAGAGATTGCTTCTACGGCAGGAACATCGGGAGTGGTATATGGCGTGAACGGTGAGGTGAATTATGATCCGAAATCCCGGGTGAATACTTTTGCCCATGTAAATCATACTGCCGAGCAGACCCGTCTGGGAGTGTTGTTGTGTATCAATGGTACCGGTATATTGAATTCGTGGGTGAAACGTAATGTGGCTCCCGAAGGTATTTCTTACAGTGATATGAACAGGCTGGCGGCACAGGCTCCTGTCGGCAGTGCCGGAGTAAGTATTCTTCCTTTTGGCAACGGGGCGGAGCGTATGCTGGAAAATAAAGAGACAGGATGCTCTATATGTGGAGTTAATTTTAACCTGCATGGAAAGCAGCATATTGTTCGTGCCGCACAGGAAGGGATCGTGTTCTCGTTTAAATACGGCATTGATATCATGGAGCAGATGGGTATCCCTGTACAGAAGATTCATGCCGGACATGCCAATATGTTTCTCAGTCCTATCTTCCGCGAAACGTTGGCGGGAGTGACAGGGGCTGTAATCGAACTGTATGACACGGATGGATCGGTGGGCGCCGCCAAGGGGGCCGGCATAGGCGCGGGTGTTTATAAAGATAACAACGAGGCATTTGCCACATTGGAAAAACTGGAGGTGATAGAGCCTGATGTGGCACAGCGTACTGCTTACGATGATGCGTATGCCCGCTGGAAATCCAATCTGGAGAGAGCGATGGCTGCCTTTTAAGGACCTTCGGATAAAGAAATGGCTATTCCGCCTGCGTGTTGAAAAAAAATAGTAGATAAATTAGAACAAGTTATTAAAATAAGTAAAGAATTATGGCTACAAAAGAGTATTTTCCCGGTATAGGAAAGATTAAATTTGAAGGTAAGGAAAGTAAGAACCCGATGGCGTTCCGTTATTATGATGCTGAAAAGGTAATTAACGGAAAGAAGATGAAAGACTGGTTGAAGTTTGCTATGGCATGGTGGCATACGTTGTGTGCCGAGGGCGGTGACCAGTTTGGCGGCGGAACAAAGAAATTCCCTTGGAACGGTGATGCCGATAAGGTGCAGGCTGCCAAGAATAAGATGGATGCCGGCTTTGAATTCATGCAGAAAATGGGAATCGAATATTATTGTTTCCATGATGTGGACTTGTGTGAGGAAGCCGATACAATCGAGGAATATGAAGCGAATCTGAAAGAGATAGTTGCTTATGCCAAACAGAAACAGGCTGAAACCGGAATCAAATTGTTATGGGGTACGGCAAATGTTTTTGGTCATGCACGCTATATGAACGGGGCTGCTACAAACCCCGAATTTGATGTGGTTGCCCGCGCTGCTGTCCAGATAAAGAACGCTATTGACGCTACCATCGAACTGGGTGGCTCCAATTACGTGTTCTGGGGTGGACGTGAAGGGTATATGTCTTTATTGAATACAGATCAGAAGCGTGAGAAAGAACATCTGGCTCAGATGTTGACCATCGCCCGCGATTATGCCCGGAGCAAAGGGTTTACAGGTACTTTCCTGATTGAACCCAAACCGATGGAGCCGACTAAGCATCAATATGATGTGGATACCGAAACTGTGGTAGGGTTCTTGAAAACTCACGGACTGGACAAGGATTTCAAGGTGAACATTGAAGTGAATCATGCTACGTTGGCTGGTCATACATTTGAACATGAACTGGCTGTTGCGGTAGATAACGGAATGTTGGGATCTATTGACGCTAACCGTGGCGATTATCAGAACGGATGGGATACAGACCAGTTCCCTATCGACAATTACGAACTGACCCTGGCCATGATGCAGATTATCCGCAACGGCGGTTTGGGTAATGGCGGTACCAACTTTGATGCCAAGACACGTCGTAACTCTACTGATCTGGAAGATATCTTTATCGCCCATATTGCAGGTATGGACGCTATGGCGCGTGCATTGGAAAGTGCTGCTGCTTTGCTTAATGAATCTCCTTACTGCAAGATGTTGTCAGACCGCTATGCTTCATTCGACAGTGGCAAAGGCAAAGAATTTGAAGAAGGCAAGCTGACATTGGAAGACGTAGTGGCTTATGCTAAGCAGAATGGTGAGCCCAAGCAAGTAAGCGGTAAGCAAGAATTGTACGAAGCCATCGTAAATATGTATTGTTGATCCGGCCGGAATGGTATTGCACAAGTTTTACCCTTGCAGACCTTTTTTAAGAAGGAGGGCTGTGCAATGAAGTCTGAATGAATTCTGCTAACGGATTATTAAAGAATAAACGGCTGTACACCGTCAGGTGGCAGCCGTTTTTATATTTGTTAGAGGGATATTTATGAAATAATACTCGCCTATATCGAAAATAATATCTACCTTTGCGGCTGCTAAATTACTAAGTTTATTGAATTTATATGATAAAAAAACTATTATCCGTACTGGTCTTAGTTTTTGCCCTCTCGGGTTCTGTGCTTGCACAGCAATCTATGAGTGACCAACAGGTGTTGGAATATGTGAAGACGGGCATGCAACAAGGAAAAGACCAACGTCAGATTGCTACAGAGTTAGCCCGTAGAGGAGTGACACAAGAACAGGCTAAGCGTGTAAAGAAACTTTATGAACAGCAAAATGGGTCTGCTGATAAAGACGCAAATGCAACGATGCAAAATCGGAACCGTTTGCGTGAAAAGACAAAGACGCAGGAAGATATCTATGTAACAGAGAATTTTACTTTCGACCAACGTCCGGCTGCGGGCAGAGTGGTAGGGAAGAACTTGTCGGACAGTGTTTCTGCCAATCGCTATTACGAGGGGATGGGCATGGGCGATATGGAAGAAATGCAGAAGGATAAGGTGTACGGACGGGAGATTTTTGAAACCAGAAACCTTACATTCGAGCCGAGTGTGAATCTGGCTACTCCTCCTAATTACCGTCTGGGGCCGGGTGATGAGGTAATCATTGATATCTGGGGTACAAACCAGGCCACCATCCGCGATAATGTATCTCCGGACGGATCTATCACGATCCCCGATTTGGGATTGATTTATCTGAACGGCATGACTATTGCCGAAGCCAACCAATATTTGCGTAAAGAACTGAATAAGATTTATGCAGGGCTTGATAATGAACAGAACCCGTCCTCACAAATCAAGGTTACTTTGGGAAACAGCCGGACGATCCAGGTGAACGTGATGGGGGAAGTGTTCCAACCGGGAACTTATGCATTGTCTTCTTTCTCTACCGTGTTTCATGCACTGTACCGTGCCGGTGGCGTGAGCGATATCGGTAGCTTGCGCAATATACAAGTAGTGCGCGGAGGACAGAAAATCGCTACCGTAGATGTGTACGATTTTATTATGAAAGGTAAAATCAATGATGATATCCGCTTGCAGGAAGGCGATGTGATCATCGTTCCTCCATACGAGGCGTTGGTTAGCATAGAGGGTAATGTGAAACGCCCCATGAAATACGAGATGAAAAACAACGAAAGTGTTGCCACGTTGTTGAAGTATGCCGGTGGATTTTCGGGGGATGCCTATACCCGTTCTCTCCGCATGATTCGTCAAAACGGAAAGGAGTATCAGATTTATACGATTGATGATATTGATTATTCCGTATTCCAGGTAAAAGATGGTGATGCGCTGACTGCTGAAGCTATTCTGGACCGTTTTGAGAACAAGCTTGAAATCAAGGGGGCTGTCTATCGTCCGGGCATTTATCAGTTCGGAGGAACCTTGAATACAGTCCGCCAACTGGTGGAAAAGGCTGAAGGCCTTATGGGTGATGCCTTTACAGGACGTGCGGTGTTGCATCGCGAGCGCGAGAATCTGAAGAAAGAGGTTATTCAAGTAGATATAAAAGGCATCATGGACGGTACTGCACCCGATGTACCTTTGCAGCGTAATGATGTGCTTTATATTCCCAGTATTCATGACTTGGAGGATGTGGGAAGCATCATGGTGTATGGTGAGGTTGCCCGTCCGGGTGAGTTCGCTTTTGCCGACAATACTACTTTGGAGGATATTATAATCCAGGCTGGCGGATTGATGGAATCGGCTTCTACCGTCCGTGTGGATGTTTCCCGTCGTATCAAGGATAGCAAAGGTACGGAAGCGGTTTCCACCATAGGACAAATGTACTCGTTTTCTCTGAAAGACGGTTTTGTGATAGACGGAGAACCGGGTTTTGTGTTGCAGCCATACGATCAGGTATATGTGCGTAAGAGCCCTGCTTATCAGAAACAGGTGAATGTGCAGGTGACCGGTGAGGTTTTGTATGAAGGTGATTATGCGCTGACAGAGAAGAGCGAACGTCTTTCCGATTTGATCAAGAAGGCAGGTGGAGTGACTCCGTTTGCTTATATCAAAGGGGCCCGTTTAAGCCGTCGTATCAATGCCGATGAACGCAAACGTATGGAAACGGTTCTGGACATGGCCAAGACTGGAAAGGACTCCATTGATGTCAACCGGCTGGATTTGGGAGATATCTATTATGTGGGTATCGATTTGGAAAAAGCGATGCTTAAACCCGGCTCCAGTGCGGATATCGTATTGCGTGAGGGGGATGTGATTGAAATTCCCGAATACAACAACACGGTACGTATCAGCGGGGCTGTGATGTATCCCAATACCGTTTCATTTGAAGATGGCAAGACGTTGAAATATTATATCGAGCAGGCCGGAGGTTACGGTTTCCGTGCGAAGAAGAGCAAGGCGTATATTGTATATATGAACGGTCAGGTGAAGAGAGCGAAGAAGGGTAGCCGTGAGCTGATCCAGCCGGGCTGTGAGGTGATTGTTCCGGTGAAGGAAAAGAGCAACTGGTCTTTGCAGAACACTTTGTCCATAGCAACCACCAGTGCGTCGTTGGCTACTATGATTGCATCTATTGCTAATATCTTAAAATAGAAACAGTATGGCGGAAGATAAGAATTATACGAATAATACGGAAAGACCACGGGAAGACGAGGAGTTGGAAATTGATTTGATGGAGTATGTCCGTAAGTTGTGGGCTGCCCGAAAGATGCTGCTGAAGGTTGCCGGAATAGGTGCTATTGTAGGGGTGATTATCGCTCTGAGTATTCCTAAGCAATATACGGTGGAAGTGACATTGTCTCCCGAATCCGGTAAAAGCGGAGGGGGGAGTTTGTCGGGAATGGCTGCCATGCTGGGGATCGGAGGCATGAGTCTGGGCAGTGAGGCGGATGCGTTGAACGTATCTCTTTTCCCGGATATAGTAGCGTCTACTCCTTTCATTCTGGAACTGTTTAATGCACATGTCACTACGTTGGACGGTGAGGTGGATACTACTTTTGTAGCTTATCTCGATGAGCAGAAAGCTCCGTGGTGGGGTGCTGTTATGGGATTGCCCGGGGCGGCTATAGGCGGGGTGAAATCTCTCTTCTCCGATAAGGAAGAGGAAGAAGGGAACAGGCTGGATCCTTTCCACCTGACAGAAGATCAGGCGAAGAAAGTGGAAGCCATGCGTAAGGCGATTACTGCTGATGTGGATAAGAAAACCGGCATCACCACAGTGACGGTGACTTTGCAGGACCCGATGGTTACGGCCGCCATTACAGACACGGTAGTGGTGAAGCTTCAGGAGTATATCACAGCGTACAGGGTCTCCAAAGCCCAGCAGGATTGTGCTTATCTGGAACAATTGTATAAGGAACGCCAGCAGGAGTATTATGTAGCCCAGCAGAATTATGCCAATTACATGGATGCCAACAAGGGGGTTGTCCTTCAAAGTGCTTTGACGGAGAGAGAACGGTTGCAGAATGATATGAATCTGGCATATCAGGTGTATAGCCAGGTGGCTACCCAATTGCAGGTGGCACGGGCTAAAGTACAGGAGGCCAAACCTGTATTTGCCGTTGTGGAACCTGCCAGTGTGCCGTTGCTGCCTTCGGGAACCAGCAAGAAGGTGATTCTTGTCGGATTTATTTTCCTGGCAGTGGCGGGTGCTTCCGCATGGATCTTGTTCGGACGTGAGTTCTTTGAAAATCTGAAGGCAGGACTTAATGCTCCTCAGGAGGGGATGGAGAAGAAGTGATATAAAGATATTGACCTATAAAAACAGGGTGCATCTCTTTCGTAGGAGGTGCACCCTGTTTTTATAGGTTCAATCTTCGGAAATGTTGTCCTGAACGTTACGATAGTCCGGTGTGCAGTTTTCGGCTTCTTTAATTTCACTGGTGAAAACCGGACAAACGCAGAATCAAAACAGCCTTTAATATAAACTTTGATTAAAGTCGAAATCCGTTTGATAGTCTTTCAATCTCGGATGTTTCTTGTCCTTGTCGGACAAAATAACCTTGTCGGCCGGAAGTCGCCAGTCTATGCCTAGATCGGGGTCGTCCCATGCGATTCCTCCTTCGCTTTGCGGAGCATAATAATGGTCACACTTGTATTGGAACAACACCTCGTCACTTAGTACCGCAAAGCCGTGTGCGAATCCGCGGGGGATAAAAAACTGCCGGTGATTCTCTCCGGTCAATTCTACAGCCACATGCTTCCCGAAAGTGGGAGAACCTTTCCGGATATCTACAGCCACATCCAGTACCGCTCCCTTGATCACACGCACCAGTTTGCTTTGTGTGAAAGGAGGTTTCTGGAAATGCAGGCCGCGTAATACACCGTAAGTGGAGAAACTCTCATTATCCTGTACAAATGTAGTCCTGCATACTTTTTCTTCAAATTCACGTCCTGAGAAGCTTTCAAAGAAATACCCTCTTGCATCATTAAAAATACGGGGTTCCAAAATGAAAACCCCGTCTATTGCTGTTTTTATAACTTCCATTATTCTAATCCCAGTTCTTTTATAACTTTCAGTAAATATTGTCCGTATTGGTTTTTAAGCATCGGCTGGGCCAGTTCCTGCATCTTTTCCGGAGTAATCCAGCCTTTTCTCAAAGCTATGCCCTCAAGGCACGCCACTTTCAGCCCCTGGCGCTTTTCAATGACTTCGATGTAGGTACTTGCCTCGGCCAGCGAGTCGTGAGTACCGGTATCCAGCCATGCGAAACCTCTGCCCAATGTCTGTACTTTCAATTCCTTGTCCTGAAGAAATTGCTGGTTTACGGTGGTGATTTCCAGTTCTCCCCGTGCCGAAGGCTTGATATTCTTGGCTACTTCCACCACCTTGTTGGGATAGAAATAGAGTCCCACCACGGCATAGTTGGACTTAGGTTGGGCAGGTTTTTCTTCAATAGAGAGGCAGTTGCCTTCCTTGTCGAATTCCGCTACGCCATATCTTTCGGGGTCACTGACCCAATAACCGAATACCGTTGCTTTCTTGTCCTCTTCGGCAGCACGTACGGATTCTCTCAACATGGCGGACAGGCCGTTGCCGTGGAATATGTTATCACCCAGTACAAGGCAGACGGAATCATTACCGATGAATTTCTCGCCGATGATGAAAGCCTGAGCCAGTCCGTCGGGCGAAGGCTGTTCCGCATATTCAAAGCGTACTCCGAAATCGCTTCCGTCTCCTAACAGTCTTTTGAAGCTCGGTAAGTCGTATGGGGTGGAGATAATGAGTATTTCCCGTATGCCGGCCAGCATAAGTACCGATATAGGATAATAAATCATGGGTTTGTCGAAGACAGGCAGCAGCTGTTTGGATACTCCTTTGGTAATAGGATAGAGGCGCGTGCCCGAACCTCCGGCTAGTACAATACCTTTCATATCTTTTTATTTTTTATATGTCCCTACGATTTGGATTAATAGGCGTTTTTCTCGCCCCGGAACATGTTGGTTACTGTTTTTATCATGATGCGGATGTCGAGCAGGAAAGTCCAGTTCTCAATATACCACAAGTCTCTTCTCACCCTGCCTTCCATTTGGGAAAGTTCTTTGGTTTCTCCCCGGTAGCCGGTGACTTGCGCCCATCCGGTAATTCCGGGTTTGACAAGGTGGCGCATCATGTATTTGTTAATCAGTTGGGAATATTCCTCTGTATGTTTCAGCATATGGGGTCTGGGACCTACAATGGACATCTCTCCTTTGAATACATTAATGAATTGCGGCAGTTCGTCCAGATTGCTTTTACGCAAGAAGTTGCCGAACTTGGTCTTGCGGGGATCATTCTTGGTAGCCTGCAATGAATCGGACAATGCGTTCACTTTCATGGAACGGAACTTATAGCATTTAAAAATTTTCCCGTTTTCCCCGTTTCTCTCCTGTTTGAAGAATATGGGACCAGGTGAGGTAATTTTAATAATAAGACCTACAATCAGGTACATAAATGGAAAAATTGTAAGTAAAAACAGAGAGGAAAATGTCAAATCAAATAACCGTTTTGCCAGTCTGTTTACCGGGTTCTGCAACGGCTCGGTACGGATGGACAATACAGGAACTTCACCCAATAATTCCAGTTGCAGCTGACGCTTTATGTAATTACGTACATGAGGTACGCTATAGAAGCGGATCAGATTGTTCTCGCAATAGTTCATGATGGCCAGAATATCATCCTTTCTGCTGGATGGCAGACCACAGTACAGTTCGTGCACGGTGTTATGGGACAGCCATTCAAATAATTGGTTTACAGGACCTTTAAAGGGAATTCCTTCGGGGTAATTAGAGTCCTTCTCATCATAGAAAATGCCTAAAACCCTGTATCCGTAAGTCAAATCGTTCAACGTATGGTACAGCTCCACCATATTGTCCCCGTCGCCTATCAGTACAGTGGTGTGCAGGTTCCTGCCACTGCGGCGGAACATTTTCACAAAGAACCGCAATGTCAGTCGCCATCCTATAGCTAAAGGTATGAAAGACAGATAGAAAGCAAGCAGATAGATGCGTGAGAAGTTATCTACCTTAATAATGGCCAGCACCGTGAGGAAGATGACTACATGCAAACTGATTGTTCCTAACAGGCGGCCTACAATCTGTTCCGGACGCACTATGCGGTTGTGCAGTATGACCCCAAAGATGGATATGCAGGGAATATAGCACAGGTTGGAAGTCAGCAGGTAGGTTTTCAATGAAATATGGGCTATGGCCTGTGAATCTATTCCTTTCAGAATAAAAAACACAAGTATCATAGAAAGGTTCAACAAGGCAAAATCACCTAATATCGCTACTAGTTTAATTATATCAGAGTTTTCAGTTGTCGGTTGTTTCATGACAAAAAAAATGTTAGTCGTATGCAAATATAGAACATATAAATTAAAACGCAATACTTTTTTTAAAAAATAATACTTATCTTTGCGGTCATACAACGTAAAAAATGAATCATATGAACATCAAGAATAATCACCTCGTTATAATGGCCGGAGGTGTTGGAAGCCGTTTCTGGCCGATGAGTACTCCTGATTATCCTAAGCAATTTATTGATGTACTGGGTTGCGGCCGTACATTGATCCAACTTACGGCTGACCGTTTTCAGGGGATCTGTCCTCCGGAAAATATTTGGGTGGTGACATCAGAGAAGTATGCGGATACTGTAAAGGAGCAGTTGCCCGATATTGCTGATGATCATATCCTGCGTGAGCCTTGCCGTCGCAATACGGCTCCTTGTATAGCATACGTCAGTTGGAAAATAAAGGCACGTAATCCTAAGGCCAATATGGTGGTGACCCCCAGCGATCACATTGTGATGAATATCGCGGAGTTTCAGCGGGTGATTAATTCGGCGATGAATTTTACGGCCGATTCGGACGCTATCCTTACCCTGGGCATGAAACCTACCCGTCCTGAGACGGGCTACGGTTACATTGAAGCTGATCTCAGTGTACCTTCTACCGCCAATAAGGAGGTATTCCGGGTGTATTCTTTTAAAGAGAAACCCGATCTGGAAACAGCCCGGCGCTATATTCAAAAAAATAATTTCTTCTGGAATGCCGGTATTTTTGTGTGGAATGTAAATACGGTGGTGAATGCCTTGCGCGTATATCAGCCTGCCATTTCGAAGGTGTTCGAGCGTTTGCTTCCTTATTATTATACGGACAAGGAGCAGGAAATGATTGACCGGAATTTCCCTTTGTGCGAGAACATTTCGGTGGATTATGCCATTATGGAGAAGGCGGATGAGATTTTTGTCCTTCCTGCCAGCTTTGGGTGGAGTGATCTGGGTACTTGGGGATCATTGCACGAGAATTTGCCGAAAGATGCCCATAATAATACGCAGATAGGTGAGAATATAAAGTTGTATGAAACCCGTAACTGTGTGATTCACACTACACAGGAAAAGAGGGTGGTGGTACAGGGACTGGACGGATATATCGTTGCTGAGAAGAATAACACATTGCTGATCTGCCGGTTGAGCGAGGAACAGCGCATCAAAGAATTTTCGGCGGAGTAAATATTCTTTCTTGTATATATTTTATTTCTGCATACATGGAGTGTATGCTGTCTGTCATCTGCCGTTCTGTTGGGTCATTCCACCCTTTGCCATGCCGAAAGGCAGATAGCAGTAGATAGCTATGTGATATGAAATAACCAAGAGGGCTTGCATAAGGCCATTTACAATAAACGAAATGAAAAAAGTAGCTTTAATTTCAGGTATTACAGGTCAGGACGGTTCATTCCTGGCAGAGTTTTTGATTGAAAAGGGATATGAGGTTCACGGTATTCTGCGCCGTTCTTCTTCATTCAATACCGGTCGTATCGAACATCTTTATCTGGACGAGTGGGTTCGTGATATGCAAAAGACCCGTCTGGTGAATCTGCATTGGGGGGATATGACCGACAGTAGTTCGCTGATACGTATCATTCAGGCTGTACAGCCCGATGAAATCTATAATCTGGCTGCTCAGAGCCATGTGAAAGTAAGTTTCGATGTACCCGAGTACACTGCGGAAGCGGATGCGGTAGGCACGCTGCGTATGTTGGAAGCGGTCCGTATTCTGGGCCTGGAAAAGAAGACCAAGATTTATCAGGCATCGACTTCCGAATTGTTCGGACTGGTACAGGAAGTGCCTCAGAAGGAAACGACTCCCTTCTATCCCCGTTCTCCGTATGGGGTGGCCAAGCAGTATGGTTTCTGGATTACCAAGAACTATCGTGAAAGTTACGGTATGTTTGCCGTGAACGGCATCCTGTTCAACCATGAGAGTGAACGCCGTGGTGAAAATTTCGTAACACGCAAGATTACTTTGGCTGCCGCACGTATAGCCCAGGGATATCAGGACAAACTGTATCTGGGAAATCTGGATTCTTTGCGCGACTGGGGCTATGCCAAGGATTATGTGGAGTGTATGTGGCTGATGCTACAGCAGGAGTCTCCTCGGGACTTTGTGATTGCAACTGGAGAGCAGCACTCAGTGCGGGAGTTTGCAACGCTTGCCTTTGCCTTTGCCGGTATTGAGCTTGAGTGGAAGGGGAGTGGCTTGGAGGAGAAGGGTATTGATCGTAAGAGTGGTCGAGTATTGGTGGAGGTAGACCCTCGTTTCTTTAGGCCATCGGAGGTGGAGACGCTTTTGGGTGACCCTTCAAAAGCACGTAAGGAGCTGGGCTGGAATCCGAGGGCAACCTCTTTTGAGGAGTTGGTGCAGAAGATGGTGTCGGGGCGGCAGCGCGCCTCCAGCTTGGCGAAGGTCTCGCGCTTGATCTTCATGTCCTCAAACACGGCCTCGATCACGAAGTCGGCGTTCTTGACCAGATCACTGTCCATATCGGTGGTGAAGCTGATACGGGAGAGCCGGTCGCTCAGCTCCTGCTCGGTGATGACGCCCTTGTCCAGGAGCTGCCTGGTGTTGGTGCGGATGCCCGCCTCCACATCAGTGGGGTACAGATCATACATGCCCACCTGGAAGCTGGGGTTGGACGCAAACACATAGCCGATGTTCTTGCCCATCATGCCCGCACCGCAGATCAGGATATGTTTGATGTTCTTCATATGTTTTACGTCTTCCTTCCCATCAAAAGGCTGTGCAGAACCCATTCTGCCTGCTGTTCCTTCCAGAGGAAATGGGATCAGACGGTCAGATAGCCGCCGGAGCAGTCGCAGTTGCTGCCGGTGATGAAGTTGGAAGCGTCGGAGGAGAGGAACAGGGCGTAGCCCACGAAGTCCTCAGGCTCGGCCAGACGGCCGATGGGCTCGCGCTTCAGGAAGTTCTGATACACGGCGGACTCGGGATCAAACATCCACTCGGTCAGGTCGCTGCGGAACACGGTGGGGCAGATGGAGTTGACGTTGATGTGGTATTTGGCGCTCAGATCGCAGGCCAGGCAGGAGACCATCAGGTCGGCGCCGCCCTTGGAGGTGCAGTAGCCGGTGTAGCCGGCCATGCCGCGCTTGGAGCGCTGGGAGGTCACGATGACCATCTTGCTGCGCTTGGTGTTGTCGGCCTCGTACTGGGCCACCATCTGATGGGCGACGTACTTGGTGACGATGTAGACGCTCTTGCAGTCGGCGTCCATGATCTTCTGCCAGTCGGCCACGGACTGCTCCAGGACGTTCTGGGGCTTGTTGTAGCCGTGAGCCACGGCCAGAATGTCGATGCAGCCGTACTGGGCCACGCAGGCCTTGACCAGCGCGTCCACCTGCTCCTCGACGGCGGGGTCGGCCACATAGTAGGCGCAGTCGATCCCCTCGGCCTTGAACTCCTCTTCCAGAGCCTTCAGCTTGGCGTCGTTGCGGCCGGTCATAAAGACCTTGGCGCCGGCGTAGCCGTAAGCCTTTGCCAGAACGCAGCCCAGAGCGCCGGTAGCGCCGGTGACCAGGGCGACCTTGCCCTTGACGGAGAACATGTTCTCCACGGCCCAGTTCGCCGCCATGAAGGACACCGCCATCCTGGTCAACACCGCCCGGG
>OHCS01000771.1_pt1 | contig 16290 bp, 16 predicted proteins | sample 1566741 | NCBI WGS metagenome assembly OHCS01 (sample SAMEA3879604, study PRJEB24766) | human gut metagenome | biome: human-associated habitat; feature: feces | place: USA | collected 1985/1987 | reverse complement strand
AAATTTGTTCTACAGAACATGTCGATTATGGGATTAAGGTGGATTAGGATAGTGGAAAGGAAATTGTGTACCGAAATGGAGAACCTTGAGCGAATTGCAATTATCCACTATACATGAAAACTATCAAACAAATGAAAAAAGATATGGTAACAAAATAACAATAAAGACAGGATTGGAATTTGGTATGCAGATGCATACAATTAAGCTGTATGAAAAACTATTTTCTCAATATGATTTAGATTTTGTACTTTTGTCTATTCACCAAGTAAATGATTTAGAGTTTTGGAATCAAGATTATCAAAGAGGTAAAACGCAAAAAGAATACAATGAGGGGTATTATGATGAAATGTTACAATTAGTTAAATCTTATAAAAATTATAGTGTACTTGCTCATATGGATTTGATTACACGTTATGATAATGATGGTGTTTATTCATTTGAAAAGATTAAGAATAAAATTACTGAAATTCTTAAAATTGTTATAAGCGATGGAAAAGGGATAGAACTAAATACCTCTAGTAAACGATATGGGTTATCAGATTCTACACCATGTTGTGATATTTTAACGTTATATTATAATTTAGGTGGAAATATTATAACAATAGGTTCTGATTCACATAAACCTGAGCATTTAGAAGCTTATATTCAAGAGGGAAAAGAATTGTTAAGATCAATTGGATTTACACAATATTGCACTTTTGAAAAAATGAAGCCAATATTTCATACTCTTTAGAATTTGATGAAAATTTAAAAATAGCATTTATTAATGGGGAAATGACAATAAATTAAAGTCTTATTCCTCTTTTTCTTTTTAGATTTTCATTTTAAAGCACAATATATTATATGGGTTGCCTGTCATGGACATAAAATAAGTATATTGATATAATATTGACGAAAGATGGGATTTATATGCGTGAAAAAATTAGAATTATTATGTATTCAAGTGCTGACAAGATTGATGGTCAAGGGGTTGGAAGTGCTTATCTTGAACAAGTAAATTTAATCAAAGAGGGAGCTTCCGATTTATTTGATGTGGAAATCAATGACTGGATCAAAACACCAGATATTCAGCATTTTCATACTTTGGATCCATTTTATTTCTTAAAAATGCAAGATCCTAAAGCTGCATGTATCGTATATTGTCATTTTTTGCCTGATACATTAGATGGCAGTATCAATATACCTGCTCCTTTTATGAAAATTTTCCAAAGCTATGTTATTTCTTTTTATAAAGCTGCAGATCGTTTAGTTGTTGTTAATCCAATTTTTATCGATGAATTGGTTCAATATGGAATAGAGAGAGAGAAGATTTACTATATTCCTAATTATGTTTCAAAAGATAAGTTTTATAAAAAAAGCAATGAAGAAAGGGTCGCAATTCGTGCTAAGTATGGCTTAAAAGAAGAAGATTTTGTCGTGTTAGGAGCCGGACAGGTACAAACTCGAAAAGGCGTTCTTGATTTTGTCGATGTAGCGAAAAAGAGTCCAGATGTTCAATTTGTATGGGCTGGAGGATTTAGTTTTGGTCGTATTACGGATGGATATGAGGAATTAAAGAAAATCCAGGAGAATCATCCCGATAATGTACATTTTATTGGAATCATACCGCGTGAAGAGATGATTGATATATATAATATGTCTGATGTATTGTTTATGCCAAGTTATAATGAGTTGTTTCCAATGACGATTCTTGAAGCTGTCAACATTCATATTCCACTTGTTTTACGTGATTTGGATCTTTATAAGAATATATTGTTTGATCATTATATGAAAGATATTAGCAACGATGGATTTGCTCAATGTATCAAAACACTAAAAGAAGATTCATCTGTATATGAAACCTATGCTAAAGAAAGTGAAAAAATAAGTGAATTTTATTCGAAAGAAAATGTTTTATCTATGTGGATCGACTTTTATTTAGATGCATATAAAGAAAAGCAGGATAAATTATTGAAGAAAAAGAGTAAATAATAGAAATGTAGGTTAAAAATGAAAAAGCAAAAAATGTTATTGAACTTTCTTGTAATTTTTCTTTTGACAATAGCGGTTTTATGGTTTGCGCTCAAAGATAATTATAAGGAAATTCTAGATGCAATCTCACAAATGAATTGGATGTCTTTGGTAATCATATTGCTGTGGGGCGTTTTGTATACGGTAGTATGGGGGTTTGTATACCTGGTTTTAGGACGAAAATACAATAAGCAGTACTCTTTGTTTAATGGTATTGTTATATCATTTGTGGGAACATTTTTCTCTGGCATAACACCAAGTAGTACAGGAGGACAATTTGCCCAAGCATATATAATGAAAAAACAAGGCATTAAGGTCAGCGATGGTGCAAGCTTGTTATGGGCAGATTTTATCATTTATCAAACAACGATGATGATTTATGTGACCATATTGTTCTTGTTACGCTTTTCTTATTATAGTGCGCAGTCTGGCTGGTTTATGATTATTCTAGTCGGATATCTAATTAATGCAATTGTGATTCTGGCTCTATATACTATGGCTTTGATTCCAAAGGCATACATCCGTCTTTCAAGAACTTTGGTTAAGATCCTGGCAAAGATAAAACTTATTAAAGATCCAGAAAAAACATTGGAGTCCTGGACATTGCAAATGACAAGTTTTACCACGGAAATTCGCAATATCTCTAAAGATAAAAAGAGTATTCTTACATGTTCTTTGGTAAATGTGATCCGTTTAACTTTGTTATATTCTTTACCATTTTTTATTGGGAAAGCTTTAAATATTCCTTTGAGACCTGAACAAATGATTGATGTAATTGCACTTTCCAGCTTTGTTACAATGGCTAATAGTTTTATCCCGATCCCCGGTGCCAGTGGTGGAACAGAAGTTGTGTTTACACTGTTGTTTGGATCGTTGATGGGTTCTGTTACGGGTGCAGTTATGATCTTATGGCGTTTTTCTACATATCATATTGTCCTGTTAATTGGTGGAATCACATTTGCTTTGGCAAAGAATTATTATGAAAAAAAGAGCAAAGGAATATCAAATATAGATTTAGAACAATATAAGGAGTGAAAGAATGCGAATTGGATTGTTTACGGATGCTTATTTACCAGATATAAATGGTGTGGTTTCCAGTGTTGTCACATTAAAAAAGGCGTTAGAAGAACTGGGACACACCGTCTTTGTTATTTCAAATCATAAAAGTTCTAAAATCAGTTTAGAAGACCATGTATTACGTCTTCCTGGATTAGAATTAAAAAAGTTTTACGGATATAAAATGAGTAGTCCTTTTCAGTTTGAAGCGTTTGAATATGTACGCAATATGGACTTAGATGTTGTCCATGTACAAACAGAGTTTGGAGTTGGTATGTTTGCTAGACAATGCGCAAAGAACTTTAATATACCGCTTGTTTATACATATCACACTACTTATGAAGACTATACACACTATATCAATCCAATGGATTTGGAAACTGTGGAGCACATGGGGAAGCTTGCAATCCGTTCTTTATCAAAGATATTGGGGAATGGAGCACAGGCTGTGATAGCGCCAAGTGAGAAAACTCGTAACACCTTGATAAGCTATGGGGTTAATACACCGATTTATGTGGTTCCAACGGGATTGGATCTATCTAGTTTTGATCGTAATAATTTGGATGCAAAGAAAGTAAAGGAGATTCGTTCTTCATTAGGATTAACTGAAGAAGACCATGTTGTAGTATTTGTAGGGCGTATCGCAAAAGAAAAATCAATCGATATTCCAATTCGTGCGGTTGCCAAGAGCAAAGATGAGCATTTACATCTTGTAATCGTAGGGGGCGGCACAGATGAAGGTTATTACAAAGAAATTGTGGATGAACAAAATTGCAATGATCGTGTTCACTTTGTAGGAAGAGTTCCTAAAGAAAAAATACCGTATTATTATGCAGCATTTGATTGCTTTGTTTCTGCTTCGATGACAGAAACTCAAGGAATGACATATATTGAAGCTTTGGCCAGTGGTCTTTGTGTATTTGGTCGTCGTGATGAGGTCTTAAACGATCTCGTGTTTGAAGATAAAACAGGATATTATTTTGATGATGAGAATGAACTGGTTGAAAAGTTTGATTTGTTTTTTTCTAAATCAAAAGAACAAAGAGAAATGATGGTGAATGAGTGTATTGCCAAGACAGAACCATTTGATACTGAATTGTTCGCCCATAAAGCTTTGGCTGTGTATGAACAGGCAATTGATGATTTTTCGCAGGCATTTGTGGTTGAAAAAATCAAAATGGTTGATGATTATGTACGTTTAACAGTTCAAAGAGATAGCGATAGAGAACCTATCAAGTTTTTAATTCCATTAGATGATTTCTTTGATTTAAAGATTTCTGTCAATACGATTCTAGATGCGTATCTTGTTGAAAATTATTTAGAACTTCAAGATTTCTATAAGGCTTTAAAAATGGCACAAACAAGGGCTTTGTCTGTGGATTGTACAGCACATGAAATAGAAGAATATTGCTTAAGAAGATTGGATGTTTCATCTGAAGATGCACAAACGATCGTGCAGGAATTGGAACAAAAAGGTTTGATCAATGATCGACAATATGCTATGGAAAAAGCACAAGTTTGGCATTCATACGGACAAAATAGTGCTCAGATACGCAATAAATTGTATAAAGCAGGAGTAGATAAAGACTTGATTGAAGAAGCAATTTCTACTTTAGAAGAGACAACGGAAATCAAAAATGCCTATGCAGTTGCTAAAAGACTCGTACATAATTTAAAAGAACAGTCAAATCGAATGAAACGTCAAACCTTAACGAATAAACTGGTTACAAAAGGATATTCTTTGGATGTTGCTAAACAAGTATCTGAATCTTTTGAATTTGATGAAGATGATTCAAAATCATTAGAGTTAACGATTAAAAAGGCGAGAAGATTGTATGCGTCTTTTGAAGAACCAAAGCGTAGCAATAAGATTCGTATATATTGTTTAAGAAAAGGCTATACTTCAAGCCAAATAGATGAAATATTGGAAGGTGAATTAATTGAAAATTAATGAAATTAACAGTGAAGGCAAGATTTCTATCAAAGCTTTGATCACAAAGTGTGATAAAGGAAAGACCCAGAAAAATACACCTTATCTTTCATTGACGTTAGAAGATAATACAGGGGTTCTTGATACGAAATATTGGAATTTGACAGATGAACAAGTAAATAAATATAAGGTAGGAATGGTTGTAGCCGTTGAAGGTGATGTAATATTGCATCGAAATGCATACCAGTTGCGTGTGCATAAAATGGAAATTGTAGAAGAAAATGATTTGAGTGCTTATGTAAGGAGTGCTCCAATGACTAGAAACGCGATGGAAGCAAAAGTCAATGAATATATTACCATGATCAAAGATGAAGATATAAAGACTTTGACAAAAACGATATTGCAGGAATCGAAAGATGACTTTTTTAATTATCCTGCAGCGGTAAGAAATCACCATAATTTTGTAGGTGGTTTGGCTTTTCACTCCATTTCTATGGTTGAACTTTGTTTGATGATTGCCAAACAGTATCCATGGCTGGATAAGGATCTTTTGATTTCAGGTACTCTATTGCATGACATTGGGAAAATTGAAGAGTTATCCAGTGTTGTCTTGCCAGAATATACGATAGAAGGAAATTTGTTGGGACATATTTCAATAATGTCTGCTCGAGTGGATCGAGTAGCGCATCAATTGAATATTCAAGATAAAGAATCGGTGATATTGATAAAACATATGATCTTGTCACACCACGGAAAAATGGAATTTGGATCTCCAGTTCTTCCGATGATTCCTGAAGCAGAAGTTCTTTCTTTGGTCGACAATCTGGATGCACGTATTGTCATGATGAAAAACAGTCTTGATCAAACCGTGCCAGGAGAATTTGGTCCTCGTGTTTTTGCGTTGGAAAATAGAATGATTTATCACAGAAAGGGTTCAAAATGAAAGTAGGATTTGTTTCATTAGGATGTTGTAAGAATTTAGTTGATTCAGAGATGATCATGGGAATGTTGAAAGAAAATCATCATCAGATTGTTTCGAATCCAAGACAGGCGGAAGCTATAATCATTAATACATGTGGATTTATTGAATCGGCAAAAGAAGAATCTATAAATACGATTTTTGAAATGGCAAAATATAAAGAAGATAAACTAAAAAAACTAATTGTTTGTGGATGTCTTGCTCAGCGTTATACTTCACAATTGACTGAAGAAATTCCTGAAATTGATGCGGTTATTCCGATTCGTGATTATAGCGAATTGGCAAATCGTTTACAGGAACTTTTACATGATGAAGGAAAAGGAAATTTTTATAAGAGCGAACGTTTACTGAGTGGAAAACCATGGCATGCGTATTTAAAAATCAGTGATGGCTGTTCTAATCGTTGTGCTTATTGTGCTATTCCTTTGATTCGTGGAGATCAAAAAAGTCGCGAAATCTCTGATATTGTAGAAGAAGCAAAATATCTTGCATCAATTGGGGTAAAAGAACTAACTTTAATTGCTCAGGACACCACAAAGTATGGGTTGGATAACTACAATGAGTTAAAGTTGGCTGAACTTATCAAAGAGGTGGATAAGATCGAAGGTTTCCACTGGATTCGTATTTTATATATGTATCCAGATGAAATCGAAGAAAAGGTCTTGGAAGCTATGCGTGAAAGCAAGCGTGTTCTGCCATATTTTGATATTCCTATGCAGCATGCCAATAATCGCTTGCTTAAAAGCATGAATCGAAGAGGAACGAAAGAGGATGTATTGGCGTTGATCCATAAGATTCGCACTATGTTCCCTGATGCCACTTTAAGAACGACAATGATTGTTGGTTTCCCAGGAGAAACGGAAGAAGAATTTGAAGAGTTGATTGATTTTATCAAAGAGGTGAAGTGGGATCGCATGGGTGCTTTTACTTATTCAAAAGAAGAAGATACCCCATCCTATGATTATCCTGATGAAATCGATGAAGATATACAAAATGAAAGGTTATCTGCTTTGATGGAAATTCAAAGAGAAATCTCGCTTGAAAAGAATAAAGAAAAGATCGGTAAAGTAATTGAAGTACTTGTAGAGGAAAAAGAAGGATTGACAAATCGTTATCGTGGACGTTCGAAAGCGGATGCGCCAGATGAAGTTGATGGGCAGGTAATTTTCAGATGTGATGAAGATTTAGATATAGGTTCATTTGTACAAGTTGAGATTACAGATGCAAAGGAATATGATTTATTTGGAATATGGAAAGAATCATAGGGTTTGAACCAATTGTTCATGGTGATGATACGATCTTGATCTTAGGCTCAATGCCAAGTGAAGAAAGCTTAAAACAAAACATGTATTATGCTAATAAAACAAATCGGTTCTGGAAAATTTTGACAAGTCTCTATCAAAGGCCTAGTAATACACTAGAAGAAAAATTTGCTTTGTTGGAATATGCGCATATTGCCTTGTGGGATATTTGTCATTCATGTGTTCGCCAAACAAGTGCGGATGCGAAAATTCGTGATGTAATGGCAAATGATATCGATAGTTTGTTACAGAAAAATCCATCGATTCAAAGGATTATTTGTAATGGGAAAACGAGTTATCATCATTTATGCCGTTTCTTTCCACAATTGATTGAGAAAACAATCGTATGCCCGTCCACATCGGCGGCAAATGCTAAGTTTTGCTTAGAAGATTTGATTTATGAATATGAAAGGGTCTTGAAAAATGAGTAAATTATATTGGGCAAAAGTAAAAGAGGATGCTATTATCCCTACAAAACGTGATGAAGACGCGGGGTATGATCTTTATCCTTGTTTTGAAGAAGATTATTTGGAAATTAAACCATTACATACACGCCTAGTACCATTAGGTGTAGCTACGGCATTTGATGCCAGTTATGTAATGATCTTAAAAGAAAGAGGTTCTACAGGAACGAAAGGAATCGCTCAACGTTCTGGAGTTATTGACTCAGGATATCGAGGCGAATATATGGCTCCAGTCACAAATGTAAATGATAAACCGATTTGTATCATTAAAGAAGCGGCATTGGAATCATGGAGCGAACAGAAAAAAGAAGAGTATATTATTTATCCTTATGAAAAGGCTTTGTGCCAGGGCGTGCTTTTGCAGATGCCACAATTGGAAAGTGAAGAACTTTCTTATGAAGAACTGCAGAAGATGGAGTCTAAGCGAATGTCGGGCTTATTAGGAAGTTCGGGGAAATAGACTAAATCAATCGTGTTTTAAGGAGACCGTCAGGCCTCCTTTATTTTTGGGCAAAAAGAAAAAACATCTTTCGATGTTTTTCGTTAATTAAGAAGTACCAAGTGATATTGAGCAATAAAGATTTATTGAAAGAAGAAAACTTTACTCAATGGGTTTATGATAAAAACTACCATAAAAGTGATTGGTTTTATAAGAGTTGATGATCACATTTGGGTTGATACTTCTTATACAATCAACAACGTCAGCTTCTTCATAACTACTTACGACAGCTTTACAAATATAAAAGTGTTTCTTGCTGAAAGCTCCATAAGCATCTACTACGCTCATTCCATGTCTAAAATTAGATATAAAGGCTTCTGTTACAGGTTCTGGATCATCTGTGGTAATCTCTACTGTGATCTGTGCATATCGATGATGGAAACTGGAAATCATGCGGGTAGAAATAAACTGGAAGATAATTGAATATCCAGCGGCTTTCCATCCAAATAAAGCTCCAAAGATAATGATCATACAGGCATTAAAGATAAATACATAATCCCATATGCTTTTATGAAGTTTATCTGAAATATAGAGTGCGATAAAGTCGGTTCCTCCTGTTGATCCATCAGCTTTTAAAGCGAGTACGATGCTCATTCCATAAAGAGCTCCACCAAAGAAGACATTTAGTACCAGGTCATCGAAGAATGGATCAAAGGAAAGCGTCTGCAAGAATAGAGAAGTTAGTCCAAACTGCAAACAACTAAGAAAGGTAAAACGTTTGGACACGCTTTTAAAACACAATAGAGCGGCTGGTATATTCAGTGCCAAGATTGCCAGAGATGTAGATATGTTGACACCAACTAAAGTACCTATTTTATTAAGTAAAATAGCGACTCCGGTAAAACCGCTGGATAATAAGTTGCAAGGATCCATAAAAACCTGAATCGTATATACCTGCAATAAAGAACTGGCAATGGTCATAATGACTGAAATGACAAAGCGTACCCATTTATATTTTCTTAGGTTTTTAATTTGTTTAGCCATAATAACTCTCCTCTAAACACAAATGATATTATAGTGATAAATTGAAAATATGATTATAAGATTGTTTCCTAAGCATTGGGAAAAGTGCCATTTCCTAATATTAGGAAATGGCAAGGCAAACAAAGTGAATGAATGTAAGTTATAATGAATAAGCTGATAATGCCATATTAATTATATGGAGAAAGGATAATGAAAATATGTTAAACAAGCGACAGGAGAAGATAATCATGTTGCTGGATGAATCGAAAAGTTGGATCACCGGAAAGGAAATTTCACGGTTGATGAACGTTTCGGATCGAACAATTCGAAGTGATATAGAGAATATTAATCGATTTTATGATAAACAGCTGATCGAATCCAATTTACGAAGTGGATATCGTATCAATGCAGATGTTCTTGTTACGCTACCTATTGAATTAAATTCAGCAATTCCTCAGACACCACAGGAAAGGTGTGTGTATATCATACAAGAATTATTATTTGAAAAAAAAGAAATTAATTTATTGGATCTGCAGGATCAGGTCTTTATTAGTGGATATTCAATAGATAATGATATAAAACGAATTAAAATTATGTTGGAACCTTATGATAATTTAAAACTGGTTCGTTCTAGAAATTGTATTCGTTTAGAAGGCAGTGAACAGAGCAAACGATTACTATATAAAGAACTCTTGTCGCAGGAAACGCAAGGAAATTTCTTGAATTTAAATAAATTATCTAGCATGTTTGTGGATTTTGATTTATTGAAAGTAAAAGAATATTTAGAAGAGACATTAGATAAATACAATTATCATGTTCGTGAAATGGCAATGCCTTTATTGATGATTCATGTAGGTATTTCAATTGAACGTATGTTTCGCCATAACTATATTGAAACAACACGTAATGTACAGGATTTAAAGAAACGAAAAGAATACGTCATTTCAAGAGAATTTTTCACAAAACTGTCTAAAAAGATGCCTATCGAAGTTAAGGAAGATGAAGTTATTTTGTTTGCTTTACAATTAATGGGAAAACGTTCGATAGATGTACAAAGTGATCTGGTAGTCAAAAAGACAGGAATGAATGTTGATGAATTTATTGAAGATATCATTAAGATGATCAAAGATGAATTTGATATAGATTTTTCTAAAGATTTAGATTTAAAAAATGGATTGGCAGTGCATTTACAAGGCGTAATGGAACGCATCAATCGCGATATGGATATTTCTAATATTTATCTTCAGGAACTGAAGCGTAAATATCCGCTGGTATTTGAATTGGCTGTTCGTGTTGGAAGACAAATGGAAAGTACTTTGGATATGAAAATATCTGAAGATGAAATAGGTTTTCTTGCTTTACATCTAGGGGCAGCTTATGAAAGAACAAGTATCTATTCAAAATATAGAGCTGTGATGATCTATCCTGTAGAGCAGGCGATGAGCAATATGTGTTTAAGAAAGATTGAAAATCTTTTCTCTGAAAGAATGGATATTGTAGAATGCGTTAGTTTTTTTGAAGAAAGTGCAATACGTAAATTAGAACCAGATCTAATATTGACAACACTTCAGCTTAAACATAATTTGGATATCCCAACTGTACAAATTTCGTTGTTTTTGAATACAGAAGATGAAAGCAAAATTTTTCAAACATTAAATGCTTTGGATCGAAATACATTTAAAAGAGATTTTGAAGACAGTTTGATTGGATTGATCCAAAAAGAAACATTCCATTATGATCTAGATCTTAAAACACCTTCAGAAGTTATTACATATATATGTGATTATTTAGAGAAACTTGGCTATAGCAATGCTGAATTCAAACAGTCTGTATTAAAAAGAGAGGAAATGGCAGCAACGAGTTTTGTATATTCTTTTGCGGTTCCACATGCTTTGAATGTAAGAAGTTATCGTCCGGCTATTTCTGTTGCATTTTTGAAAAAACCAATTCAATGGGGTGAATTTGAAGTAAAGATGGTCATACTTTTAGCAATCGATGAGGAACATCAGGATGTATTACGAATGTTCTTTACCTGGTTAAGCAACATGATCAATGATGCAAATCATTTTGCCTCATTGTTGGAGACGAAAGATTATGAAGATTTTCTTACAAAAATTGTAGAGTAAAGAAAGGATGAAGACATGAGTAAAAATCAAAATGGAAAGTTTGGGGTTCAGCTAAAGAAAGTCAATGTGAATAACTTTTCCCGTATCGTTGCCTATATTATAGACTGGTATGTCGCAACGATGGTTTCCAGTATTCCTATCGTAATCATTACATCTATAGTCAATCATACGACTGTAATTACTCAGGAATTGAATAAATTGCCTTTGATGTGGGGTGTTATTACGGGGATTTTAGCGATTATATTCTATTTAGGATATTATTTTGTCTTGGAGCTAAAAGTATATAAAGGCCAGACTTTTGGAAAGCGCATTATGAAATTAAAGGTTGTAAAAGATGATGGAAATGATGTTGATTTTAAATCAATCTTATTGCGTGAAGGACTTGGCGTGATGATTATTGAAGGGTATCTTGCGAACAGTTCAAGTTATCTTCGTCAGATCATTCAGCTATTTACGGATGTAAATATAATGGATATATCCGTATATCTGTTTGGGATTATTAGCGCTATCTCTATTTTGATGGGTGTAGCTAGTCCAAGTCGTAAGATGATCCACGATCATATTGCCAAAACACATATCATTTCTACAAAAGAAGAACAAGTGTGAGAAAATGGAAAGAACTTCCTAAAATCTAGGAAGTTTTTTAGTTTTTAAGGAAAAACAAAATAATATAGAATACTTTATAGAAAGAGAGGGTGTATTTATTATGATGGATAAACTTGAAAAAGTCCTGATGCCTTTAGCCGATATTCTTACAAAGAATAGAGTGCTGATCGCAATCCGTGATGGCTTCTTGATCACTACACCACTGTTGATCGTCGGATCTATTTTCTTGTTATTTGCAAACTTCCCAATTCCTGGATGGGAAGATTTCTGGACAGGAATCCTTGGAGAAGACTGGGGAGGGTGGTTTACAGCTGTATCAAGAGCATCATTTAACTGTACTGGTCTATTGACTGCACTAGGTACAGGTTATGCAATGGCTAGAGAATTTGGTGGCGATAAGATCCAAGGTGCTGCTGTTGCAATGGTTGCATTCTTTATCATGATGCCAACTTCTCATCTAGGTTCAGATGCAGATGGAAATTTAGTTGAAGGAGTTACAGTTTCTGGATTAAGTTTTGATTATATTGGTCCAAACGGTATCTTTATGGCATTGATTGCTGCGATTTTAGGTGTTTGGTTGTTCTGCTATGCTTATAAAAAAGGTTGGACAATTAAGATGCCTGCCGGTGTTCCTCCTGCTGTAACAGATTCATTTGCTGCATTAGTACCAAGTGGTATTGTAATGGCTGCTGCATTCTTGATTCGTGTCTTGTTCTCATTCACAGAATTTGGTTATGTTCAAGACTTTGTAGTTGCTGTACTTCAAACTCCACTTTCTGGATTAGGAGATACTTTAGGAGCTAACGCATTATACACATTCATGTGTTCATTCTTATGGTTCTTCGGTATCAACGGACCTGCTGTATGTAACTCTGTATATTTCATTGGAAATGTATTGACTGCAGAACAACAAATTGCTTTTATGGCCGGTGAACCATTACCTTATATCTTTACTAACCCATTCTCAAACTTCTTCACAAACTTCGGTGGTGGAGGTTCTACCCTTGGATTAGTAATCTTAATGTGTACAGTATGTAAATCTCAGCGTATCAAACAATTAGGTCGTTTATCAATTGTTCCTGGATTCTTCGGAATCAACGAACCAATTATCTTCGGTCTTCCAGTTGTTTTGAACCCAATTATCATTATTCCATTCATGTTGTGTCCACTTTTGAACTTGATTCTTTCATACTTTGCAACTGTTTGGGAAATTATTCCAAGAACAACGGGTGTTAACTTACCATGGACAACTCCAATTGGATTCTCTGGTTGGTTATCAACTGGATCTTGGACAGCTAGTGTTTGGCAGTTATTCTTGTTAGCATTGAATATGGCATTGTATTTCCCATTCATCAAGACATTGGATAGAAAATATCTTGAAGATGAAGCCAATGCAGAAGCTAACGCTGGTGAAGAAGAAGAAATTTCATTTGATGATTTAGATCTTGATGATCTATAGGATTTAATATAAAAACAGGCCATCTGATCTAAGAGCCTGTTTTTATTGTATAGAAAGGGTTATAATAAAAATACAAAAGGAGTTGAAAATTATGAAAGTAATGATGATTTTTGATCAGACACAAGCTGGTTTAGGTGGGAAAGAATCTCCTGATCTTCCAATGGGCGGGAAACCAATGGCCATTGGTTCATGTGGAATGTTTCAACGCTTCATGGATCAAAATGACGGAAAAGTAATCGCAACTTTATGGTGCGGAGATGGTACTTTTAAAGAGGATCCAGAAAAGAACGCAAAGAAGTTTGCGGCAATGGCTAAAAAATTCCAACCAGATGTAGTAATCTGTGGTCCATGTTTCAATTATGCAGGATATGGATTGATGGCTGCTAAGACGGCTTTGACAATTAATGAACTAGTTGGTATTCCTGCTTTTGCAATCATGTCTAAAGAATGCGAACAGGCAATTGAAGAATACAAAGATAAAGTAACAATCTTAAAAATGCCTAAAAAAGGTGGAACAGGTTTGAATGAAGCTTTAAGCGAAATGTGTAAATTTGCTAAAATGCTGACAGATAAAGAGGATACTACAGCATTTAAAGCTGAGCATGCATATTAATATTAAATGACTATTTCTATAAAATAGTTGAAAGTGTTTTTCGTTTTTTGAAAAACACTTTTTTTATCTTAATTTAGAGAAATTGCAATTATCTAATTATATAGGTAAAGAAGGATAGTGTTCTTTGATATATAAACATACTAAAGTTAGAATATGTGTCATTGTCAAGGATAGAAAAAATATCAAAGGAATACTATACGATGCTTTGAAGTAGAATAATAGTTCTAAAACAAAAGGATGAACGAAAAAATAATATTTAGATAGTCTACGAAGTTTTCTTTTATCAATAAATGGAAGAAGTTGCGGTGAGTATAAAACACGGAGAAAAAAGAAAAAAACAAAGAAAGTTGCACTAATTAAAATATTTCGATCTATTCCAGGAGTTGTCTGCGCAATCATACAATCTAAGGTAAAAAACAAAAGTGTAATAATTAACAAATAGTTGTATTGATTTTTCCAAACAAGTTGTTTCTTTTGCATCATGTATCCTAGGGTCACATAAAGAGTCCGAAGAAAAGAAAATTTCTTGTTATGTAAAAAATAGAAAAATAATAGGTTTGAAAAATGTTTTGCCAAAAGTCATTAAAATAACCAAAATAACTTTCAGATGAGCCGATGATCAGTAAAAGAAATGAAATAAAAGTTAATAGAGAAATAGACCATCTTTTCTTCCAAAAAGATAGAATGCATATTGAAAAGAAAAGGGCAGGAAAATACCATAAATGATAATAAATTCCTATATATAAGATACCTAGTAAAATAGCAATAGGATATAAATACCAAGCAATATGTAGGTTTATTATGTATCTTAAACCAAACGGAAGATATAAAATGCTCCAGAAAAGGTATGTTTTAAATAATTCTATTAAGTAGTTTTTGATGTAATTGGGTCCCTTGTTTTCATTTTGAGCAATTAGAAATCCTGCAATAGTAAAAAAGAAAGGCACGGCAAGGCGAGTGATGACATCTGTGATGATTATAAAATCTATCTTATAAACCACTTTCATATAAATATTGATATGAAATAATATTATGAGGATAGAGGAGACATATTTCAGTATATCTAGGTTTTCATAACACATTTGTCTTGTTGTTCTTTTTTTGTGAGTATTCCAATGGTTGAGAGCCACTTCGTCCAATCCATTGGAGTGAGCCATAGAATCCAACAGGCAGAGCCACTTGACACAGCCCTGCCTACTTTTTATTTTTTCAGTTTCGAATATTCTTCTCTCATAGATTTTCCTTGTAAGAATATCTTGTATGAGCTATTGATGATTCGATCCAGTATGGCTTCTGCTACTGGTCCGTTGCCCAGCTTCTCCAACCATCCTTCTGGTGTCCATTGGGAACAGAGAATCGTTGATTTTCTGTTCGTTCGTTTTTCGATCACTTCGAGGATGTCGTTTCGTTCCGATTCATTGACCGTTGTCAAAAGGAATTCATCTATGATCAGTAAGTCAACTTTTGAAATCTGTTTTAGATAATCTCTATATCTCCCTTGAATCCTGGCCGCTTCAAACTCGGATAGTAGTTCTGGCATCCGAATATAACGGGCCTTGTATTTTTCCATGCAGGCATGTACTCCAAATGCACATCCAAGCCATGTCTTCCCGCATCCGGATGCTCCAACGATTATGAGGTTCGATCCGTTCTTTACATATTCATTTGTACTCAATGATTCTATTGTACCTCTGTCAATGTTTCTTTCCGGTCTGTAGTCCACATCGTTTATATTGGCATTGGAATCATAAAATTTTGCCATTTTAATATTCTTTTGGATCGTGTTGTTCGTTCTGGAATCATATTCCATATCGACCAGCCTCTTTAACCTCACCTCAAAACTATCTTCCTGATCGCTCGGTTCCAGGCATTGTCTCTCAAATTCAGAAGCGAATACCGGAAGGCGCATTTCTCGTAACTTCTCCGCGATCTCACTATTTATTGTTTTCATAATATTCTTTTCCTCTCGTTAATGCGTATTTTAAGTTTTCTTCCTCAGGTTTCTGTTTTTTCTTCGTATCTTGACCCGACTGTAGAATCAATCTAATATTTTTATAACCAGGCTTGGAGACATGAGCGATGGCCAATGCACATGCGTTTTCCAACCTGGTTGCCGTATATTTATCAGAAAGTTTCAACAGCGAAAGACATCCTTTGTAAGCCTGTTCTTCCACCTTGTATCGATTTAACAGAGATTCGATGACCTGGTATGTATGGGGGCCTATTGCAGCTGCCCATCTTTTGAAACGGTCTCCATTCCAGGTAAATAGTTGATGATTTTCCG
>OHCS01000769.1_pt1 | contig 16321 bp, 13 predicted proteins | sample 1566741 | NCBI WGS metagenome assembly OHCS01 (sample SAMEA3879604, study PRJEB24766) | human gut metagenome | biome: human-associated habitat; feature: feces | place: USA | collected 1985/1987 | reverse complement strand
GCTGCGCATTATTAATCTGTTGCTGTACTTGTGCTTTGAGGCAGTCAAAGAAAGTACGGATTGCCCTCTGTGCTTCATTGGCCTCTGCATATACATTTTGTCTGTCTGAAGGCTTTACCTCATTGGTAGCACTTTTAATAAGTCCAAGGATCTTGCCCTGATTAATGCGCTCTGTCGTTGCACTTCGTACCTTGTCGTCTAAGTTATGCGCTTCATCCACTACAATCAAATCAGCGTCTCTGTTGATTAAACCGTCCTGTCCGCGCCGTATTTGGCGAAGATGAGCGGTCAGAAAGTCTTGATTACATAGTACGATTCCATCGGTATATCTTAATTGGGAGCGAATGGCATAATAGAGGCATTTCTTTTCGCAAGGACCACAATTGCGCATACTGAACCGCTGGATGTTTACCTTGTCCCAGATGTTTTGCGGCAAAAAAGGGGGAAACTGTTTGCGCTCTTGAAAACCTTCCTCTATACCATCAGCAAGTTCTTTTGGAATCACGGCTCCGTCCATGCTCAGGTACTCATTTGCTCGCTTATGACAAAGATAGTGTGTCTGACCTTTTGCAAGAATGACCTCTGGATCCGTATTCAAAAGGGGCATAACATCATGGACATCATCCCATAGCTGCTCTTGAAGGGCAATCGTAGAGGTGGCAACAATTACCGGCTTCTTCATCTTTTTGTTGTAGAGCAAAACTGGCACCAAGTAACCAAAGGATTTTCCAATGCCAACCCCAGCTTCAACTGCAAAATGCTGATCATGTATGAGGGCATCTACAATTTCAAAGGACATATCTTGCTGACCTTCGCGCATTTCGAAACCATGCTCAGGGGCGACATCCCAAAAAAAACTCGTAACTTTCTCTCCGATTGCCTGTAGATCAGTCTTTTTCTTTTTTTCCTGCTCTTTTGGAGAGTTGAAAACGAAAGAAAAGTTCAAACTGTGTACCTCCGTTTGTCCCTGTTAATGCCCTGTTATGAATTTTTTACTACTCTGTCGCATAGGGCCAGGTGTTGATGCCGCCGAATTCGTAGATGTTGGTGTAGCCCAGGTCTGCCAGCGCGGCGGAGGCGGTCTTGCTGCGATTTCCGCTGCGGCAGTAGACCAGCACTGTGGAATCCTTCTCTGGGATCACCTGTGCGGCGGTAGTATCATCAATGGTGCCCACCGGCAGCAGCACGGCGCCAGGGATGTGGCCGCTGTCGTATTCGTCCTGTTCCCGCACATCCAGGATGATGACCTCCTGGCTGTCCATCATCGCTTTGGCCTCTTCCTGGGTGATCTGCTGGTAGCCGGCGGCGGCATTCCCACCGCATCCGGCCAACAGCAGTAGCGAAAGCAGCAAAGGTAAGATTCGCTTCATTTCAGTTCCTCCAGAAGTCCGGCAGCAAAGGCCTTGTGGCCCTGCTCCGTGAAGTGTACGCCGTCATAGGACAGTGGGATATCCCATTTCCCAGCGTCGGCAAAGCGGATGCCCATTCGCTCCGCCAGGGTTTGACAGAGCCGGGCAAAAGTGCGGGAGTCATCAATGAGCTGCGGACTGGGCACCCACTCGCCCAGAGCCATCGGCGGCGGAGCGATTAGCAGGACCTTGCTTCGGTCTAACGGGACAGCGGCGAGAAATCGCCCCAATCTCTCAGCCGCCTGCTCCGGGCTGCAGCCCTGGAGCAGGTCGTTGGTCCCCAGCATGACGATCAGCAGATCTGTGTCAGCAGGGAAGTCGGGATCTGCAGACGGAATCTCCCGGCCATTCTGGCCCATGTTATAGAACGTCCAGCCGGTCTCTGTAGCCAGGATGTCCACCCACCGGCAGTCCGCGTCGTAGCGTCCACCGAAATAGCCCCGTGGGTCGTAGCCGTAGGTGTTGGAGTCGCCAAAGCAGATGACGTTCATCGTCCATTTTTCCTTTCCCTGCAGATGATATGTTTTAGATAGTTTGGATGTGTTTTATTCAGTATCCAAGGTCACTTGATGGTTTTTAGTTTTCTCAGAATTACTTCATCTGCTGGGCAGAAATCATATCCGTCGATTTCATCTACTTTGATCCAGCGGATATCATTATGCTCCAGCTTTTGGGGAGTCCCTTCGCGAATAGACGCATTAAACAAGGTCAGATGGACAGTCAGATCTGGATACTCGTGGACCACATCCATGAATACATTTCCCACATCCAGTTTGATAGCAAGTTCCTCTTGGCACTCGCGGATGAGCGCTTGCTCTTTTGTTTCACCTGGCTCCACCTTGCCGCCCACAAATTCCCATAGCAGCCCTCGAGCTTTATTAGCCGGGCGCTGGCAAATCATGAATTTGTTCTGATCCCAGATCAGAGCTGCAACTACTTCAACCATTCGCTTCACCTATTCCGTCATCAAGCAGGCACCCATATAACCCTGCGGATTTTCAGCACTTACATATTCAGTATATCTATATTCATAATGCTGGACAAGCATTTTTTCCTATTTACTTTTTCGGGTAGATTTAGTTATCACTAAATCTACCCGAAAATTTATTGTAATTTGAGAGTAACTAATGAATTAATCGGGAAACAAATATTTATAATCAAAAAATTGCATTCTTGAACGACGGGTGGTATAATCAAAAAATAGTATAAAAGCAAGAAAAGCGTTGAGATTCAGGAGGCAATTATGGTAATTTCGCCCATATATATCACAATAGGTCGGATGTTTGAGCAAAATTTCCTTTTTGAGGTTCCAAAATACCAGCGGTATTATGCTTGGGAGTCCGAACAGGTTAGCGATTTTATAAAGGATTTGGATGGAATTTTAGCTGATTCTGAAAAAGATCATTTCTTTGGAGGAATTGTTTGTGTCTCCAAAAAGGTTGATGGATCTACCCGCCAACAAAAAGAATTAATTGATGGTCAGCAGCGTCTTACCACCTCAATCCTTCTTATAATTAGCATCATTAGAAAGTACGAAGAATTGTTATCCAGTGGAACATTATCAAAAGATGATGTGGAGATTATAAAATCTCGTATAGCAAAGCTTGAGGAAAAATATATTAATTATAACGACGAAATCAATCGTAAACCCTTAACTGTACACAAACTTGTGTTATCACTGGCGGATAAAGATTTTTTTGAAGGAATTCTCAACAATAGAGTTGTAACACCAACCAGAGATTCTCACGATAAAATTAAGAAAGCGAATCAGCTTTTGGGGAATTTTGTAAAAGAAAAGCTTGATCAATGTGCAGTCGATACAGAAAAAATCGATATGCTTGCTAAAATTGAACATGCACTACAATCTAACTGTACTGTAATATTTATGGACTGCGATTCCAGAGATTCGGCATATAAACTCTTTCAAGTTTTAAATGATCGTGGCGCAGGTTTAAATGAAGGGGATTTGTTAAAGTCAAAAACTTTGGAAGTTCTCGAACATTTCCCTGAAGAACAAGAACAGGTGCAAAAATGTTGGGATGAGATATTAGAAGAGGAGCCCTCAAAGGTTGAAAGTTTTTTGCGAACTTATTACGCTTCTTGCTGTGGAAAGCGTGCCGGGAGAGCATCGCTGTATGATGACTTTTTAGCGGCATTTTTTCCGGGACCGTTTGATGGTGTGCTACCGCAGTCAAAAGATGAAGCCAACGGGTTATTGACTAAAGTACAAGACCTTCTTGCTGAAATTCGGATTTACAGAAAAATTACTGCGGGAGAATGGCCATATCCCGAAGAACAGTCAGTTACAGGATGGGATAGAAATCGCCTTCAAGTTTTGGTAACATTTCTGTCATATGATATCACATTACCTCTTTTATTGGCTGCCACAAAATTAAAACAGAAAAAATACGCCGACTTAGTTCACATGCTTGAAAAGTTTATGTTTAGATATAAAACGATTTGCAATAACCCCCACCAAGTGTTAAGTGAACTGTATAACAAGGAAGCAAAAAAGATTCGGCATGATCCTCAAAATTATTCACTGTCAGGTTTATCGAGTACACTAAAAAAAATGCTTGAAGAAAAGGCAAACGATGAAAGGTTTAAAGTAGGACTTAAAGATCTCACATATCAACCGTCTGGCGGAAATAAATCTTTACGGTATTTCTTTAGCACTTTATGCGATTATAACAGATGGCATGAAGAAGGAGAAAACGGGAAGCCATATGCAAATAAAGAGCACATAATTAACTATGATAATGTAACGATTGAGCATATCGATTCTCAACATGCACAAGGCGGGAATACTCTTCCACAAGACAGCATAAACAAATTAAAAAACCTTACAATCCTTTCAAGAGAGGATAATGGTAGTAGAGTTGGCAACAAACCATTTGCAGAGAAAAAAGAAACATATGAGAAGTCCTGTTATAAAATTAATCAAAATTTGGCCAAGCATGATACATGGCAACTTCCCGACGCAGATGATTGGGAAAACTATTTAATCACTTTTGGATGCAAAATTTTTGTTGTCAAATAAAAAGAAACCGCCGCAAAGGAAGCCTTTGCGGCGGTTTCTTTTGAATGCTTGTTGATGTAATCATTCGAGATATGCGCTTGGATCAAAATCCTCATCGCTATTTTCATAGTCAGTACGCAAAATTGCAATACCGGAGTCGGCGTACTCATTCATGCGTTTTAAAAGGTCACTTCCATTATTGATTTCAGGACAAAGGTGAGCAACCAATCCCTTAGCTACTGCAAAATTATCTTTGTCCACATTTCCAACCAAGCAAATGTCCAGATTTTTCGTCGCAGAATCAGGAGCAGCACCAGCTCTTAGTGCAACCATAATTGCAAATGTGTATAGCTGATATTTGGTTGAGAAAATGTTTTTTTCATCTACCAGGAGATCATAGAAACGCCGATTTTCAGATGTGGTTCGAATATGGGTAGAAGGATTTATTGAAAAGAATTCTTGTTCAGCCATTTTCAATATACCTCCTTGCTTGCAATTACCGTCTTGGGCCAGGTTTGATCACTATGATTTTCCAGCTTGTACACAGTCTTGACATAAGGTTTTAGCTCATTTTGATACTTCTCGGTCAGATCACCGGTAGAGACCATAAAGATCACCTGCTTGCCCATATGTGGCAAGAAACGAGTAATTGCAGCACGATGTTCATCCGAAAACAGACCAAGGGGGTTATCAATAATAACCGGTGCGGCAAAGTTGGAAGAGCGATTTAGGCCAGCAATGTAAGAAAGGCTAATCACCTTAGACTGACCGGTTGAAGGGTTCAGCGTGCGGCCAGGCTCAATTTGATAGGTTTCTCCATTTGTAAGTTCGAGCAACAGGCTGTAGTCTTTCGAAATCTTAATGCCTTTGTACTTTTGGGGAGCGTTCGTGATTTGCAGAAAAACTTCAGTAGCATACTTTTCCACAGAAGCACGCTTTTCCTCCAGAAGACGATTGCGATACTCACTGAAGACCTTTTCCAAGGCGATGGTATTTTCTAATTTCTTCTGGCATAAAGCCCCTTCTTTGTCGAGCTGGCTGAGTTCCGCAAGTTTTTCCTCCAACCGGGCAAGCTTTTCTTGGTCTTGCTCTAATAAAACCTGCGTCCGTGTGCGGCGGGTTTCTGCCTCCTGCTTCTTGGCCTCTGTGTTGGCGATGTTCTGGATAATGCGTTCACCTGCTTCTTCATTAAAAGAACCAATATCTTTTCGCAGATGCTCAAATTCTTCCCTTTTGGCAGAACGTTCCTTATCTTTTTTCCAAATCTCCTCGCTCAGAGAAAAGTAGGCAGCACGTGTCTGAAATCCGTGTGGTTGGTATTGCGCGCAAGAATTAAACAGGGCACGGCGCTCTTTTTCAATGAGAATGTCATCGTCTGTAATCAGATGATCGCGAATGAATGCCTGAATCTTTTCTTTGTGGGAATCCGTCATTTCTTCGCCACATACGCAGACAGGCTGCTCCATGAGCCGAACAAGGTACTCTTTCACCGGCTCAGTGATGTGATATTCAGCCGGTTCAGCATATGTATCCTGCTGCATTTTGGCAAAAATGGACGCTGCCAACATAAGTGTGGCGTTCTTTTGAAAGCATTCGGATTGTTCATTTTTGACACGTTTCAAGTCTTCCGTAAGCCCCTTGATTTCTTCAGACAATCTCTGCTTTTGGGTAACCTTTTCGGAAATTTCCTTAAAATCCTTCAGCTTATCTTCATCCTTTTGTATCTGCTCATTGGCAGCATTGATTTCTCGCTCATACTGATCCAACAGAGCTTCCTGTTCGGCAACTTTCTGGTCCGCTTCTTCCTTTTGCTGCAAAATATCCTGATACTTGTTTTGGGTCTGAATCCAAGCATCCCGGTTTTTCTCAAAATCCTTTTTTAGTAAGCGAAGATCTTCTACGGCGTTGTCAATTTCTTTAATGCCAAGCACACGAGCAATGGCATCTTTATATTGACTTCCACTGGCTGTACTGTAGTCGTTGATTTTTTCGCCGTCAAAGAAGAAATACTGTGAGGCATCTTCATGCACAAGGGAATTGATAAAATCAGCTTTCTCATCTTCGTCGCTGCTTAGCGGAACACCATTTTTGATCAACTCCAGCATGCATTTGAAGTCTTTACTGCTTGGGGTGGCGTCCAGTTTCCCACGCAAGTCAATGGAACGAGAGATCTCAATCTTATCCTTTCCGTTCTCAACAAACAAAGAAACCTCAGCATGATAGGATTTCTCTGATTGTGCGTTTACATTGATGAGATCTTTGAGATTATCGCTGTCTTTAGGCCCATACAGACAGAATAGAACTGCTGAAAAAAAGCAAGATTTTCCCACATCATTATCAGCATAAAGGATGCTGATGTTCCGTTCGCCCTCCGTAGGAAAATCAAAGATACTCTCCCCGTAATAGGCGCGGTAGTTATTTATACGGAGTGAATTGAAAATCATTGATCCGAATCCTCCTGTTCACTCATCTCAGCAATAATCTGTCTGATAGGCCCACGAGTATGACGGCTTTTTTGATACACATGGTCTTTCTCCACCTGGAGAATTTTCTCTACAACACCGGCATCAATATGATGTTCTTCAGCAACTTTAACAAGTAATAGATCCATCGTTTGGCCGACCTCCTTAAAAATCATACGGATTTAGCCTCCGCTGAGATAAAAACTGATCAAGTTTTTGACGTTCTTGAATTCCATTGATGGCATCTTCTACCATTAAGTTGATTCGCCGATATTGTGCGTCAATCATGGACAATGCCAGACGGCGCTCATCATCATTGGTTCGGGCAGAAAGGATAGGATAGACCAGATAGTCGTAAATCCAGGCAGATGTTTTTCCAGGGGCGACACGAAGAACACGGCCTCTGCGTTGAATAAACTGACGTTCGGAGGTCGAAGAACTGATGAACACAGCAACATCACAAGCAGGGATATCGATACCTTCATCTAAACATCCGACGGCCAGTAAAATTTTACGGATTCCCTGCCGAAACTCCTTCAGGATCGTTGGACGTTCTTTTTGTGCGTCCAACTCACCAGTATATTTGAAATAGTATTTGCCCATGTGGTCTAACGCTTGTCCAATTTCAGCCAAATAGTGCAAGTCATCCCCGTAAATAAGAACACGTGCAGTAGGAGGGATTTCATCAAAGATTGTCTGCAGAGTTTGCGCCTTTTGATCGTTTTTCTTGAGTAGTTTGGCACGATCGCGGTAACGGCCTTCTATGCGCTGGCGCAATCGGAGTTGCTCCTTTTCGTTGTCCTCCTGTTCCAGTGTGTGCTGGAGCTGTACGATTTCCCTTGAAAATGTTTTATACAATTCCCAGTCATCTTCCGGCATCGCACAGGGGAGAATCCTGTATTGGTATTCTACCAAGTAGTGCTCACGTTGTGCATCCTTGATTGAGAATTCAAAAGTGTTTTGATGATAGAAATCTAAAATCTTTTCGGATCCGATCTCATCAAAGTTCCGGCGTGGAGTAGCACTAAGTCCAATGCGGTATGCCGGATTCAATTCCATAAGGCACTGAGATTTTGGAGCACCCATATTGTGGACTTCATCGCAGATCATAGCAAATTGTTCCGTTTTGGCCAATTTCCACTTTGCCATGTAGTAATCACCCTGCGCAGAGTCATAGGTTGAAATGACCACTACTTGTTCCGGAAAACGTGCTTGCGTTAGGGATTTCAGTAGTTCCTTGTGTCCACGATAAGGAGACCCGCACTTAATAATAGGTGTGTCAGGATAAAACAAGCGAACATCTGCTTCCCATTGTTCTACCAGTTCCAGGCTGGGAACGCAGATTAGGAGGAGTTTCCAGGTATCAATTTGGCTAATTGCATACATAGCCGCTTTGGTTTTACCAGAACCAGTTGCCATCATAAAAAGGCAGGAAAAGTTCTTTTGTAAAAAAGCGTTTTTAGCATCCTCCTGGCAGGAACGCGGTTTGAAGTTGGGGTGGATTCCGGCAGATATGCGATAAATGTAATCGACGGGATGCTCCGGCGCATTTTGAATCAACTTCAGACGAGATGCTTTGGGAAAGTCAAATGTTACAATATTCCCGGCGGTTCCATCCCATAACTTTTCAAAGCGTTGGATTTTCTGTTCTACCCGAGATTGTAATACCGGAATCCAATTTTGAGAGACCTCGAAAGATTCCTCGTTATTGATCCATCCTCCAAGTGTTTCGTTTACAGAGCCTAAGAAGGAAACTGCATTTTCATCTGCGTCCTTGAAAATACCAAATTTTTCGTGAAATAATCGATATGCGCCTGGAGTATTTGGATCCTTACGAAGGCATACTTTAATGTCCAACCGATTGTTTTTGATAAGCCAACAGAGATTCTTAATGTTGGCAATATTTAGATCAATAAGTTCCTGGGTAGCTGGGGCAATTTTGTCCTCTAACAGTTGGCGAATATCATAACCGAGGGCAATTTGGTGTTCATCTTCCGGGCTTACATTCACACTGCAGACAATGCGCATCCGCCCGCCGTGTTGAATAAAGGGATACAAACCATTGGTGATGTAGCAAAAGATGGAAGAATGAAAATAGCCGACGGCGCGGCAATATTCAATGCTTTCTTCCATGCAGGGAATATAGAATTCTTTGATCAAATCATTTTCCCCGCTCCAGTAAGTGTCTTGGAATGACACTGTACGTAAACTCATGCCATCATCCCCTTTCGGAAAATTATATCAGGATAGCTCTTTCAGGAAAGCTTCCACTTGATCAATGGTGTTTTCCGCAGACAACGAAATGCGCAAAACCCTGGACACAGCATCTCCCTTACCAATGGCCTGTAAAACATGGGAAGGCATACCCGCAGCACAGGCAGACCCAGTAGAAACTGCAAATTTTGCACTAATGCGCTTCACAAAACGCTCGTTGTCAAAATCGTCCAGGTTTACAATCAAGCTTATAACACCTGGAAGATGATGTTCCGAGTCTCCCAAAAGTTCCAGGTGTTCGTTGGATGCAATAATCTTTTTGGCTGTCTGTTCCAGTTTCTGAATGCAGGCAATTTGTCGCTGTTCGTTTGCAATGGCCAACTCGGCAGCTTTTCCAAAGCCAACAATGTTGTGAACCGCCAATGTGCCGGCACGCAGACCGTGCTCCTGCTCACCGCCGTGCATAAAAGCACTCATTGGAGGAAGGCCATAATCATCTCCCCGAATATAAGCGGCCCCCACGCCCTTTGGCCCGTGGAACTTGTGAGCGGATAGAGAAAGAAAATCCACCTTTGTTTGGTCAACATTGATGGGCAGTTTTCCAGCTATTTGCGTGGCATCGGCATGAAGCAACACGTGATGCTTGTGTGCAACAGTAACCAAAGCGTCCATATCGTTTAGGGAACCAATTTCGTTGTTCGCCCATATAAAGGATGCTAAGGTGGTTGTGGGACGTATAGCCTTTTCAAAGGACTCTGGTGTCACCTGGCCATACTTGTTTACATCCAAGAAGGTGACCTCATAACCGCGATCTACTTTGGGGACTTTGCCAAACAGCGAAAAAGTTGCATCCTGGTTAGAATAAATGTCACCGTTCAAAAAGCGGCAGGTGTTTAATGTGGCATGGTGCTCCACTTTGGATGTAATAATATGGTTGCCTTTTTTTTCGTAGTATTTTTTGTAGTCTGCCACACCTTTGATAATCATATTGCTACTCTCTGTGGAACCACAGGTGAAAATAATTTCTTCCGGTTTGGCATGAATTAACTTAGCAACCCACTCCCGGCTGTTTTCCACAGCATCAGCAGCATGGGCGGCAAGCAGATAATACTTGCTGGAGGGATTCCCATACTCTTCTTGTAGGTAAGGGCACATTGCCTCAAACACTTCCTGAGCGATAGGAGATGTGGCACTATTGTCTAAATAAATCATACGGTATCTCCAACCCCAAAGGTTTCCAGCACATATTTATCCAGGTCGCCGGCGTGCTTATAGCGGGATTCCAGAATAATCGCCCCGCGATCTATATGTGCTTTGATATATTTGGGAAAGTATTCCTCGTTGCTTAAATGACGGCCTTCTGCCTGCTCAATTAGAACTTTGAAGTAATCGTCATATTCCCCGGTAATCGTTTGACGATTTAGCTCAAGTCCCTCGTTGTCACTACTGAACGATGTGACTTTGCCTTGCTCTTTTAAAGACCAGGCAATCGCATGCTTGACCAGCGTGTACGGCTTTAAGGAGGTACTTTTCCCAATCTCTGCAAAAATTTGCTGCGTTTTTTGGGAAGTTTTTAGTTTGAAAATCATACCTTTGTCTCCTTAAAATAACCTGGTTTTACGGAGGTGCATCCCTGTTCCACATTGTACTCAAGGAGATACTCATGAGCAATGTGCGACTGGATGATTTCACGATAGGAGCCCACCACCTCTTCGTCGGTGGAGAGAATGATAACCTGACCGCTAATGTTTGGGAAGAATACGGCCGAAATCTGTTCGCGGTGTTCTGTGTCGATACGCGCGAAAGGCGTATCGATAATGAATGGAACAACCTGATTTGATGTTTTGATGATTGCCCAATACAGAGAGAGAATGAAAACCTGCTTTTCGCCTTTGGATAACTGGTTGAGTTCCACACGATTATATAGTGGAAGTTCTATATCGTCCTGGAAAGAGACTTGATCCGTGACAACTTTCCCGGAAAAATACCGACGTAAATCATCAATAGAGTCATTTGTCAACAGATGTGCGGCCTCTCTAAGCCCAGCACTCCCCAGCCGTTTTTCTAAGGCATCCACCCCGATGTTGTTGGCTAAGAGGAGCAAATCGCGCGTTATATAGGTCTGCTTCTTATAGAGGTTTACATTGAAATTATCATCCAGTTCAATAAGCTGCACAAAGTTTTCTTTGCGGATGATCTTATTAAACATCTCGAGTGTCAGGGATTCAATCTGGTGGAATTTCTCCTTGGTTACATCAGAAATCATGCGCTGCATAACTTGACTGATACGGCTGGTAAACTCATGCGCAGTACGGTCTTTCGCTTTGGCCAGCAATGCTTTGCGCAAGCGTTCGACCAGAGCCTTTTGATCGGTGATTTTTACCTCCAATTCCGCAATTTGTTGGTCCAGAACTTCCAGACTATCCTCGTAAGCAGCAATGCGTTCAGTAAGGAATTTCACTCTTTCAAAATAGGCAGCGGCGTCCACAGAAGGTAATGCCTCTCGAATTTTTTTGCTGATCTCTTCGTATTTTTGCGAAGCTTTTTTCTTATCTGTGATGGCTTTGATCAATTGAGACGCTTCTGTTTCAGCAAAATGCTGTGTTCTGACAATGTCACTGACAACCTGGCTTTCTTGTTCCTGGGATAGGTCGTGGATGGAAGTAAAACATTCCAGCGAAAAGGCAGGCAACACTTTTTCCGCAATTCCGTCGGAAATTGCCTGTGCCAATGTAGGAATCTGTGCAACATTACAAATAGACTGCTGTTTCAAGACTTCCTGAACGGTTTGGACATCCAACAAATCACAGATGGTGTGATACTGACGAACGGCTTGTTCATCTTTAAGCTGCTTATAGGCAACGGCAGCAAGATCCTTTGTAATATAAAGCGGCATCATAGATTCTACAAACTCTCGAATTCGCTTTGCTTTATCGCTCTTTACACGATCTTGTGTTGCGCGCTGTGCTTCAAGCCGTTCTTGTTCTTGCGCAGTCAAACCGCCAGAACGCTCAAACTGATGATCAAGAGATTCTTTTTCCTCCTGAGCAGAGAGAAGTTGCGCAGCTAACTGCTGCTTTTGTGATTCCAAGTCCGCGCTTCTGGTCGTATATGCAGAGAGGTTAACCTCTTCTTGTTCTACCAGTTTGGCGACCTCATCGTAATCTTCGTTACCTTCTTCTTCACCAATATAGGAATCGCAGAATTTCTGTATAATATTGAAAGTATCGTAACCACTTAAAGTCAGAACCGCATTTTTGATATAGTTACTGTAGTTTCCTGTTGCAAAAAAATCACCGATTTCTTCGCCGTCGAAAAAGAAAAAATCAAACAGGTTGGGGGGGATGATTGAGAACAAATAGTTCTGAAAGAAGTCCAGGTTCTTGTCGGCAAGAAGCTGATGCTCCTTGTATACAGTATAGTTTTCATGAAGGCGCTTTTCAATAAAGGACCATTCGCGGCGGATAGTATACAGCGTGTGTACACGATCCGTAGGAAGATCAATTTCCACTTCGACATAGGCCTTTACATTATCAGACAAAAATGCATCGTGGTTAATCAGCTCTTTGATCCGCGCGGTATAACGGTTATTTTTGTCTTGAAAACGGAAACACTGGGGTCCGTACAAAGCCAATTTAATAGCGGTAAAAAAAGAGGTCTTGCCGGCACCGTTGTTTCCACCAATTAGAATAATATTTTGCTCATTGTGGGTACCCAATGCAATCGTATTTTCCCCCACATAAGAGCTGAAATTATAGAGTGTCACTCTGTTGATCTTCATTCCGGGTTCCTTCCTGCACATTCACCAATTCAGCCTCCTGAAGCCATTGCTGCGTAACAGCTTTCCGGAGAGAGTCGCGAAGAATGCGGGTGTTAGAGAAAAATTTGGTTTTGTTTGTTCTAAAAATCATGCTCTTCATCAGGTCCATAGGAACCAAAAATTCATTTGCATATATTTCCAGTTTTTTGCACGTTTCTTCATCAAAGACAGGATGCTTTAATTCGTCCCAAGGCAAGCGTTGTCCCATCTCATCGTAGTAGAGGTCTACCAGTACACGGCAACTCAAATCCTGCTCTTCATCCCAAATGCGGTCAATTGCGCGAAGCTCATCGATGGTGATAAGTTCATAGTTCATCTGTTTCTGCGTTTGCAGAAGGCGACGCAAGATCATTTGACGAGCCTTCCAGGTAAACGGGCCAAAGCCAAGCTGATTTTGCGAAGTGCGATATACGCTTCCGTCACGGCGCTTTTTTTCACGATACTCAGGTACGTCACGAATACTCATGAGCCATTTTCTGAATTCGGCTAATGGAATCAACTCGCGGTGTCCAGAGCGGATGAAACCATTCAAGGAACGATCTTCCTGCACAACCGTACAAATCCAGCACCCAAATCTGGACTGACCACAAGACTGTTGCTGATCGTCTTTGGAAGAATATCCTGCAAACGGGCACTCGCCGCTGTCTGCATCGGAATACAATTCAATTAACTGAGAATTATCTCCCCCCCAAGCATTCTTTCGATTATTGGACATCAAAATGTCCCAGACATCGTCGGTAGATAAAGAAACGATAGGGGGATATACATAAGCTTCTTTGATCGTCTCATGGCGATTTAAAAGACGATCTGCCAATTCTCTGCCTTCAATGCGGCGCTTTCTGGCAGCGCTTTCGGCCTTGCGCACGCCCAAAATAAATACGATCTCAGTATGTTGTTCCTTAATGATATTTTCTACAAACTGTCCACTGGGAGCAATCTTCAAACGGTCGGTACACCAACGGAATGTACCGTTTAGACGCGGTGTCGGAAAGCCTCTGCCAATTACATTGGTCCAGAAAGAAGTGTCCGGTTCTGGAGTTACCTTATTCACAGAGAGTGGTAAATGATCCCGTTTGGCTGCTTCTCGTAATAATTGAAGCATGTTATCTAAGTAGATTTTAATCAGTGGGTTTTCCACAAGCGTATCGGAGGAGACAATATAGACTGTTTTGTGTCGTTCCTCGGGGCGTAAATTCTTTAGCATTTGGTATACCAAATGCACAACAACCGTAGAGTCTTTTCCGCCACTGTATCCAATGACCCAAGGGCGTTTATCAGATTTATATACATACTCTATTTCTTCAAGTAGGCCCTCGACCAAAGGCTTCCCATTGTATTCTTTCATGTATGACCGTTGCTCCCTTTAGAAGTCTTTGGGTCGTATGGAAACACCGAATAGATTTCTCATCGCAGAGAAAGCAATATCCTTTCCAATACTACACCATTATTTAGTATATCATTTTGCCGAAAAAAAATCCACCTTGTCAGGCCGAAAAACTACACCTTCTCTCTACGCCATTAAATTTATAAAAACCTCTTGCAATTCCTTTGGAATAGAGTTAACACAACACAAATGCTTTTCAAAGGAAGCTATGAGGAGGAAGACATGGTTTGCAGAAATGAAGAAATAACTATACTTCGAGAATTTCAGTCCAGAAAGGAGAGCCTAAAGTACTTGCAAAAACTGCCTTTAGAGTATAAAATCAATCTTTCAAAAAACTTGATTTTAAACTGTATAGAAACTTTTGGCGATCAGCAAGTATACATTTCCTTTTCTGGCGGAAAAGATTCAACCGTGCTATCATCACTTGTGTGTAGCTTGAAGCCCAATATTCTACATTTATTTTCGGATACAGGATGCGAATATCCAGAGACCCTTTCTTTTGTTGGTGCAGAACGGCATCGAGGTAAAAATATTGTTTCCGTGCATCCGATATGCAGAGATGGTTCTATATGGACATTTGAACGTATAGTCGCAACCTACGGATACCCACTATTCTCCAAAGCAATTGCTAACGGAATACGGACATACCGACACGCTAAAACACCAGTAACCAAACAACATGCATTGGATTACTTGGAACGTATGTATCCACAAGCTCTGCCTTACTTGAATTGCAATATTTCTGACCTATGCTGTGAAAAATTAAAGAAATCGCCTTTGAAGCGCGTGGCAAAGCATATGCAAATGCAATGTAGCATCATTGGAACGTTGGCAGAAGAAAGTCAAATTCGAAAAAGAGATTGGATTACCTATGGTTCTAATATCTTTTTTCAAAAGAAAGATAACCAATGCCGACCATTATCTTTTTGGACAAACCAAGACATATGGGACTACATTAAACTTTGCAATCTTCCTGTTTCTGATCTATATAGTCAAGGCTATCAAAGAAATGGCTGTATGTATTGTGGCTTTGGATTGTGCTCAGAACGACGAAAATTTGGAATTAACCGCTTTGAACGGCTGGCGCAGACACACCCAAAGCAATATGAGTATATGATATCCCGCTGGGCATCACTTTTCAAGGAATGTGGAATTTCCTATTGAAATTATTTCCGTTATATTTATTATTGCATTTTTTCTGTACGTTAAAATGGACTTTCAATTGTGTAGCCCCCTGTCAAAATAGAAAGCGGATGATTCAACTTATGTGCACATTCTCAACAAAGGGTAAAACGATATCCATTTTCCCAAGTTTTGAAGTAAACACACCTATTATCTACCTCAATACCTTCTCCAACGAGGGACAGAAGGTATTTAAGGCCGCGCAGGCAGCTGGCTGCCCGTCATTTACACTGGTAACCATCAGCGATCTGGACCGGAACCACGACATGGTGCCCTGGGACAGTCCACCTGCCTTCAAAAATGCTGCTCCCTGCACCGGTGGTGCGGACGACTATCTGCGGCTCCTGACCGAGGAGATCATCCCAACGGCAGAGAAGGAGATTGACGGAGCTCCTCGTTGGCGAGGGGTGGCTGGGTATTCTCTGGCGGGGCTGTTTGCGCTGTATGCCATCTACCAGACGGACCTGTTTTCCCGTGTAGGCAGCATGTCCGGCTCTCTCTGGTTTCCAAGTATGAAAAAGTATATCTTCTCTCATGAACCAAAGCATTGGCCGGACTGCATGTACTTTTCGCTGGGAGATAAGGAGAGCAAGACCCGGAACCCGATCCTGCGAAGCGTCCGCCAGAACACGGAAGATATCCAATCCTTCTTCCAGGACAAAGGGATCGACACGGTGTTTCAGTTGAACCCTGGGAACCACTACAATCATGCTGTGGATCGCACCGCTGCAGGCCTTTGTTGGCTCCTGAGCAGGTGAGTTAGGCCCTCCTCCCGCTGGGCTGTATTCTTTGTATAGGCGTGTTAAAAATTGATACGCCTGACTCGAAAAA
>OHCS01000763.1_pt1 | contig 16371 bp, 8 predicted proteins | sample 1566741 | NCBI WGS metagenome assembly OHCS01 (sample SAMEA3879604, study PRJEB24766) | human gut metagenome | biome: human-associated habitat; feature: feces | place: USA | collected 1985/1987 | reverse complement strand
CCTTGTAGCGCTGATGCCCGCCGACGATGTTGCCCGTGACCTCGTTCCAGATCACCGGATCGACATAGCCGAAGTCATGCAGGCTGCGTTTGATTTTTTCGTAGGCGGGATCGCCGGGCCTGAGGTCCTTGCGGGGGTTGTATTTGGCGGGCTTCAGCTTTTCGACGCTGATTCGCCGCAGATTCATCTGAGTGTTCATTTCATCATCCTTTCCGGGAACGGAACGCTCCGTCTCATAATTCGGTAGCAAAGGCAATAAACAACATATTCTTCGGTCATCTTGACGTGGTGGACAAATTGTGTTATAATATGACTACCATAGAGGAGGTGTTCTTATGAATCCGGGCATTTCAATTCGTCCATCAAAGGAATTGAGGAACAACTATAATCAGATTTCCTCTTTATCTCGAAGCAACCCTGTTGCGATCACTGTTAACGGCAAAGAAGATACGGTTGTCTTGTCCCACGAAGATTTCGTTGAACAGCAGAAATACATTTGTGAGCTCGAAGCTCGCCTTGCGGTTTATGCACATCTCGCACAAGCATTGGATGATGTCGTTGTTATCGGTTATGGTACGCAACGCAAGAAAGACGTAGCCGGATCTATCTCTTCCATATCTACGAAGGATTTATCTATTCAATCATCCGGGAATATACAGAACCTTCTTCAAGGTAGGTTATCCGGTGTGTCCGTAACAACTTCCGGCGTAGCTGGCGATGCTCCTGCTATCCGTATTCGAGGTGTCGGAACACTGAATAATAACAGCCCGTTGTATGTCATTGATGGTTTTCCTACAAAAAGCGAGATCGCATCCCAAATAAATCCTTCAAGTATAGAGTCTGTACAAGTATTGAAGGATGCTTCCTCCGCCTCTATCTATGGTTCCCAAGCAGCTAACGGGGTTATCTTAATCACGACAAAGCAAGGTAAAGAAGGAAAACCTACCGTTGACGTAAAAGTAAACGTAGGCGTGCAACTTCCCACCAACTTGCCGGAAATGCTAAACTCCCAACAATATGGAGAAGTCTTGTGGAACGCGATGAGAAACGCCGGGTTAACACCACAGCATGACCAATATGGCAACGGAGCTACACCCGTCATTCCTGATTATATTCTACCGGCAGGAGCCATGGAAGGCCAGGTAGATCTCAGCACTTATAATACTGCGGAAAATCAATTTATGCGCGCTAATAAGATCGGAACTAATTGGGCTGATGAAGTTTATCGCCCCGCACCGACTACAAACATTGATATCAGCGCACAAGGAGGTGGCAATGGGTCTAAATATTTCTTGAGCGCAAACTATTATAAACAAGAAGCTCTTGTAAAATGGGCGGGCTATGATCGCTTCTCTTTACGAGCCAATTCTCAATTTAAGATTTTGAGCTTCGCCACATTAGGATCAAACCTAAGCGCAACTTACTCTAAATACAAAGGAAGCAAATCAGACCATGAGGCCGTACGTATGGCTCCGCTTATTCCGGTTTATGACGTAGAAGGTAATTGGGCCGGAACAAAAGCTAATGGTTTAGGTGATTCCAAGAATCCGGTAGCCCAACTTTATAATCAAAGAGAGAATTACAATGACAACCTCAACTTGTTAGGTAATTTGTATTTGGATATCAATTTCTTGAAATACTTCCAATTCAAGACAAATGTCGGCGTAAACGTTGAGGATAGCGGCTCCAAAGAGTTCAATCCAAAAACTTATTGGAACAAAGGAGACGCAAATACGCTAGTGAATTCTTTAAAGGAAGCAAGAGGCCGTAAATCAGAATTGGTTTGGAACAATACTTTGACCTTCACGAAAAAATTTCGTGAAACACATAATCTGAATGTTTTGCTAGGTACAGAAGCCATTAGTTCTAAAATAGAGAATCTCTCTGCTTATAGAAGTAATTTTATTATCGAGGATCCCGATTATAGATACCTTGACGCTGGCGAATCCAACAAGGACAATACAGGCAACGCAAATGAATACGCTTTGTTCTCTCTGTTCGCACGTGTCAATTATCAATATAAAGACAAATATTATTTAGGGGCTATTATTCGTCGAGATGGGTCCTCACGTTTTGGTGCGAATCATAGATATGGTACTTCCCAGGGGTAAACGCCGCATGGAGACTTACGGAAGAAAACTTCATGAAAGGGCAAGATATTCTTAGTGATTTGAAAATCAGAGCCAGTTACGGTTTGACAGGAAATCAGGATATCGATAACTACGCATTTGCGTCCATGTATTATACGAATATCTCAACTAGCAGCTATCCTATAGCGGGAGATCCAAACTCTGTCACTCAAGGTATCAGTAAGGAGAGCATTGGTAATCCGGATCTTAAATGGGAGACGACTACACAAACAAACATTGGTATCGACGCAGGTCTTTTTAATAATAAACTGAATTTGTCATTCGATTTCTACCATAAATATACTACCGACATCTTGCAAAGAATTACTTATCCTTCTACCGGAGGAGTGGCAAGTGCCCCATTTATGAATATCGGTGAAATGCAAAATAACGGATATGAATTGAATATCAATTTCCAGAATACGACAGACTATGGTTTCCGGTACGAATTAGGGCTCATTTTGTCCGGATATCGTAATGAGGTAAAGAAATTAGCTTCAAATCAATTCATATCGAACACATATACAAGAACAGAAGTAGGTCATCCGATTTCCTCTTTCTATGGCTATGTGATCGATGGTATTTTCCAAACACAAGGCGAGGTCGACTCGCATGTAGAACAGTCAGACAAAGCAATCGGCCGTTGGAAATATAGAGATGTGAATAATGACGGAAAAATAGACAGCCAAGATAGGGCCTATATCGGTAATCCTCACCCTGATTTCGAGTACTCTTTCAGTTCACGCTTCTATTACAAGAACTTCGATTTATCTCTTTACATTCAAGGCAGCCAAGGAAATGATATTTGTTTCGCATCGAAAGGCGGTAGGGATGGCCTTGATTTCTGGGGAGATTATTTCAATAAAAGTACCCGTATATTGAATACTTGGACTCCTGAAAACAGAAATGCGGAACTGCCGGAGATCAATATCTTGAATCCAAATGATGAGGCAGGTAAGGTTTCTTCATACTTAATTGAAGATGGTTCTTATATTCGTTTGAAACAATTAGAATTAGGATATACCCTTCCAAAACAAACGCTTTCGAAAATTGGACTCCAGCAATGTCGTGTTTATTTGAATGCGGAAAACTTATTAACATTGACAAAGTATAACAATATTGATCCCGAAGTAAAGAACGGTGATGACAAGAATATGGGTGTCGATTATATGAATAATATGCCGCTGGCACGCGTATTCTCTATTGGTTTCAATTTATCATTCTAATACTTAAAATTAAATAAGCATGAAAAATCTATTTCATATAGTGAAAAAAACGTTCACATGGGTAACCGTCACGATGGCTGTTAGCCTGTTTAATGGCTGCTCTGATTTTTTGGATAAGCAACCATTAGGCAAATTGAATGAGTCTGTATTAACAGATGAAAGTACCGTGAATAAACTCCTTATTGCCTGCTATAGCCCATTAAACGGATTTATCAACGGAGTTTGGGGAATAACAAGTGGTCCGGATAATGTCTTCTACGGAGATATGTGCGCTGGAAATATACATAAAGGAAGTACTACCGGCGATCAAGGCGCACTGCTACAGATGGAGCGTTATGTCGCTACTGCTGAAAATGGTCGTATCCGGGATAAATGGATACTGGTATATGGAGCTATTGAGCGTTGCAACGACGTACTTCGTATGCTGAATGATAATAAAATTGATGGCTTATCAGAAGAAAGTGAAATGGAAATTAGAGCAGAAGCTCGTTTCCTAAGAGGATATTATCATTTTGAAGCGAAAAAAATCTGGAACATGGTCCCTTATATTGATGAATACGTAGAAGATCCGCAAAGAAGGGTTCCCAATGACAAAGATATTTGGCCTAATATTGAGGAAGACTTCTCTTTTGCTACCGGAATTTTACCGGATAATCAGAGTGAGCCTGGAAGACCTACGAAAAACGCCGCTAAAGCGTTCTTGGCCAAGGCTTATTTATTCCAACAAAAATACAGCGAGGCAAAAGTTTTATTAGACGAAGTCATCACTAGCGGAAAATATAAGTTACTTGACAATTATTTTGATAACTTCAATGCGGAGCAAAACAATAACGCAGAAGTGGTATGGTCTAACCAGGTAGCGGTAAATGTAGCGGGAGCTGGCTACGATCGTAGCCAACGTGGTTTCGACTTATCTTATCCCAATGCTCCAGATCAACCAAACTTAAGTGGAGCCGGATTCCAACAACCTACTTTCGACTTAGTGAATGCCTATCAAGTAGACGAAAATGGCCTACCCATGATTGACACATACGCTAACCATGAATTCAAAAACGACCAAGATATCGAATCTAGCGAGGCATGGGAACCGGATATGGAAACCCCTGTAGATCCGAGATTAGACTGGGTCGTTGGTCGTAGAGGGGTTCCATATCATGATTGGGGATTGCACCCAGGAAAAGCTTGGATCAGGGATCAAGTCAGCGCAGGTCCTTATAACCAAAAAAAGTGGATTATATTAGAAAACCAACTTGCTACATACGCTTATGACAATACAGCAAAATTTAACGCAATGAATTTCAATATTATTCGATACGCCCAAGTATTATTGTGGGCAGCGGAATGTGAGGTAGAGGTTGGTAACCCTGAGAAAGCAAAAGAATATGTCAATATGATTCGTCAAAGGGCCAAAGACGGATCTTACGTGAGATTAGGAGATGAAGCGCCTTTTGGCAATGGTCCAGCTGCCGCCAATTATAAAGTGGATATCTATAAGGATTCATGGGCAGGACTAAGTAAAGATGTATTACGAAAACGTGTACGATTTGAAGAACGCTTGGAACTTGCGTTAGAAGGTCATTTCTTCTTCGATTTGGTACGTTGGGATATCGCTGAGGATTTTTTAAATAAATATATCGAAAGAGAAAAAAGACATATCCAATATTTAAATGGAGCCGTTTTTGATAAGAACCATCGCTATTACGCTATTCCTCTAACTGAAATAGATAGAAGCTATGTCGATGGTAAACCGACGTTGACACAGAATCCGGGATATTAATTATAGTAAGTGTGAGGGGGTATCATAATATCCCCTCCACTTTTATCCACAAAAGATTTGAATATGACACAATATCTAAAGTCACTTTATCTATGCATTTGTTTACTGGGGGGATTTATATCTTGTCAAACAAATGAAAGTATCACTCAAGATGAGGAGATACAAACAATCATGGAAGGAATCTCGAATCAAGCGGGTCAAGAAAAAAATCCTTATCTGACAGCAGGAGATAAAACCTACATAATAGGTACGCAAGATGGAAACTTCCCTGATCTTGGTGGACATACTCCCGGAGAGATGGGAGGAGTTTGGAATCATTTGATCAAGCTATTAGATGGCTTTTGGGTAAAAATGACAGATAATAAAGGTAATTCTTGTTGGTTGGAAAACGCAATACAATATACGAATTATCCTTTTGGAAGTAAATTTGAGTACGCTCCTTTATTTAATAATAGTATCCGTGTCAATCGTTTCCAATTTTGCCCACAAGGAAAAAATGGTGTTGTTATTACCTATACCATCGAAAATGTATCGGATTCAGAGCAAACAGTCCTTTTTGATTTTGTCGCAAAAACAGATTTGTTGCCTGTATGGTCATCCGGGACAATCGGGTTAAAAGACGCAAATGATGTCGTGAACTGGGATGCCCAAGATGCCATTTTTAAAGCGAAAGATTTAGGTAATAACTGGAACGTAATTTGGGGAGCGGATCAACATACGAGTATTTATCAACTAGATGCTCCTACTTATATAAATACGCAAGGAACGGGTAAAAGTGCCTCTTCTACTTATACGATTACACTTCCTAAGAATCAGGAGAAAAAACTTTCTTTCGTCATCGCAGGATCAAAAGACAGTGAGGAGGATGCCCTAAAAAGTTACAAAGACATCTTTGCGAACCATTTCGAAATGTTGGAAGATAAAAAAATGTATTACACCCAATTATTAGAGAGAGGACGGATTAACATTCCAGATAAAAAGTTACAAGAGGTTTATAACTGGTGCAAAATCAATACGGAATGGCTTGCGGCAGATATGGAAGGTGCAGGACGCTTTCTGGGAGCGGGCGCAATTGAATATCCATGGTTATTCGGTTGTGATAATTCTTATTCATTACAAGGCCTTGTCGCTACAGGTGACCAAAAATTAGCAAAAGAGACATTGAGAGTTATCAAAGAGATGTCAGAGAAAGCCAATGGGAATGGCCGTATTTTGCATGAAATGGCATTCAACGCATTCGTCAGCCACAAAGGAAATACTCAAGAGACTGCTCATTTTGTCATCGCTGTATGGAATGTTTATAAATGGACTGGTGATAACAAATTCCTTGCAGACATGTATCCTTATATGCAAAAAGGTCTGAACTTCCTTTTGAAAGATATGGATACAAATAAGAATATGTTCCCCGAAGGGTATGGAATCATGGAAGTTAGGGGATTAAATGCGGAATTGATCGATGTCTCTGTTTATACTCAGCAAGCACTGGAAGTTATGTCGCAGATTGCCTTAATAATGGGAGAAGAAGCATTTGCCAGTGAGTGCGCCTCGCAAGCAATCGATTTGAAAGAAAGGATAAACGACCTATTTTGGGATAAGGATTTAGAAATTTATTGTGATTTTTATGGAACGAGAGAGCAAGCCTTAGAAACGACTAAAGGTGCTATCGAACAGGTTCGTAATACAGAATACAGGTGGGATGTTGCCGAGGTTTCCTTACAGGAATATGATGATAGCAAGAAAAAGCATATCGCAATGTATGAGGATATGTATAAACAATTTGAAGCGTATCCAACTGGTATTATGAAAGGATGGTTAACTAACAAGAATTGGGTAATAAGCACTCCAATAGAAACTCATATTGCCTCAGAAGACAGAGCTATTCGGCAATTGGATAAAGTACGAAAAGAGCATTGCGGCGAATATGGTCCTTATTTATCCGCAGTCGAAAGAGATCGCATGATGACTATCGCAACAGGCGTACAAGCGATGGCCGAATGCGCTTACGGACGTGTAGATGAGGCTTTATGGTATATCAATCGCATCGTCGATACATTTGGCCGTACACTTCCGGGATCAATTAATGAGATGATGCCTGATTATGGCTGCCCTGTTCAAGCATGGACCATCTATGGTATAGCAACACCTTTGATTCGTTATATATATGGCATACAACCAGAAGCCTATAAAAAGACCTTGACCCTAAGTCCTAATTTACCATCAGATTGGGACTTTATTGAAATGAAAGATCTTCCTGTTGGAAATAATAAGATTAATTATAAAGTAAAACAACTGGAAGATGGATTGGAAATCACGTTAGATACAACTGAAAAGGATTGGAGTTACCTATTAAGACCGGAAAAACAACCTATCAAGCGATTTATCGTGAATGGTAAGGAACAACGGATTTAGAGAGAGACGGGGCATGCCCCGTCTCCACATATAGACACCGCCTCATAATGATCTAAAATTAAAACAGATAACCCCAACTATTTTGAGTAAATAGAACTTAGTCTGAATTCCGTATTCAAGACCTCTTTCCACTCTAACCTTTTACTATCAATGCGATAAATGGACAACAATCAATTTCTTTCATCCCATATTATACTTGAGATAACCGGAAAGCGGGGAAAATGAAAGTATGATTACTTTAACTATTTTTCTATCAAAAATTCCTACTTTTACCGCTAAATCTGTATTGAAGATGAAAGGAGACGATTTTAATATCATTTATGAACGGAATTACCGACGGTCATTCCTGTTCACCAAATCATATGTACATGATGACATGGTGGCTGAGGATATCGTAGCTGAATCGCTTGTAAAATATTGGCGACTGGTCTCTGCTGGAGAAAACGAGATAACAGAAGCCTTATTGCTCACGATTTTGAAAAATAAAGCCCTTAACTATTTACGCCATAAAGCCATACATGATGCCGCTATTGAAAATTTAGAGGAAATAAAAAATAGAGAACTAAGCATTAGAATTTCCACACTCGAGGCTTGCGATCCGAAAGAGATCTTCTCTGATGAGGTCAATAGGATCATCCACAAAACTTTAAAAAACTTACCAGAACAAACTCATCGAATATTCGAGATGAGCCGCTTCGAGAATAAAACCGTAAAAGAAATAGCGGATGAGACAAACCTCACCATAAAAGGTGTAGAATACCACATAACCAAGGCTTTAAAAGCTTTGCGTATCAACTTGAAAGACTATCTACCCTTATTTTATTTTCTTTTTTCTTAATTTTTTTCATTTTTCCACTAGGGATTTAGCGCACAGCGTTGTTTTTATAATAGAAAATAAATTAACAGACATTCATGGAGCAATTACTACAACGGTACATAAGAGGTAAGGTTTCCGAAGAAGAGAGACTGAAAGTAGTGTCATGGCTGGACGAAAGTCCTGATAACATGCGTGAATTTCTGGCTTTACGTAAATTATATGATATTTCACTTTGGCATACGGATACAGAGCAAAAAACACTTCATAAAAAATTTATTCCAACAATTCGACGTATCGCAATCGAAACACTAAAAATAGCAGCGATCTTTTTAATTGGAATCTTTGTTACTAAACAATTCGTAGAACAAAAAGTAGAGGATATACAAATACAAACCATCCATGTACCCACAGGTCAGCGAGCTGAGTTAACTTTAGCGGACGGGACACATGTTTGGCTCAACTCTCGCTCGACATTGAAATTTCCTAATAAATTCGGCACAAATAAACGGAACGTAGAACTTAACGGAGAAGGGTATTTTTCTGTACATCATGACAAAAAACGTCCTTTTACCGTACAAACCGAAAAATACGCAATTCATGTATTGGGTACCGAATTTAATGTTAAGGCATATCACAACAGTCCTTTATTTGAGACAGCATTATTAAATGGCAGCGTAGAAATATCTTCCTTAACTATGCCGAAAAGATTACGCCTAAAGCCGAACGAGATGGCGATCGCAAGTCAGGAAGGATTAAATACATCCCATATTCCTGACTACAACTACTTTAAATGGAAAGAGGGATTATTCTGTTTCGAAGACGAGTCGATCCAAAGTTTAATAGAAAAGTTACAGCTTTATTATGATATTAAAATTGATGTTCAACGACCATCCTTACTTCAATACCGTTATTCCGGCAAATTCCGTATCAAAGACGGAATTGACCATGTATTGAAAGTATTACAATTAAAACATAAATTCACTTATACAAAAAATGAAGAGACGAATCTAATCGTGATAAAATAAATATTTAGTCGTTAACCTTTTAAATACAGAATATAGAGAATGAAAACATAACAAACAATTAACAGCACAAATTACACAAAAAGGGAGATGCTGCAACATCCCCCTTCCGTAAGTCAGTACCAGACTTGCGAAAATAAATTCATTTAGTACTAACAAATAAGACATTACAAATGTATGAAAAAAATTTGTAACGGGCATTTTATGTCCCCTTTTAACACAGAAGACAAAACATTTCGAATAATGAGATTAACATTCATTGCATTATTTGTATTCAGTTTCAGCTTACTCGCATCCGTACATTCACAAACGATGCGCATCAATATCAATGCTAATAATGAATCTACGCATTCAATTTTAGAACAGATAGAACAGCAAACTGATTATTTATTCATTTATAATACAAATGAAATCGACTTAAACCGTAAAGCATCCGTACACGCTCAAGACCAAACGGTAATGGATGTTTTGTCACAAATTTTCAGAAACACGAATATTGGATATGCGATTGAAGGCAGTAATATCATGTTGATGAAGAAAGATGAAAAAGCAGAACAACAACAGGATAACAATAAGGTCTCAGGAACAATTACAGATAAATCCGGAGAACCTATTATCGGTGCTAACGTCGTTATAAAAGGAACAACTAACGGAACTATTACAGATATAGATGGTAATTATACGTTAGATGTTCCTGTTTCTGCCATCTTGCAGATTTCCTATATCGGATATTTGACACAAGATGTTCCTGTAAATGGGAAACAACAAATCAATATTCGTTTAGTAGAAGATACGCAACAATTAGACGAGGTGGTAGTGGTTGGCTACGGTACACAGAAAAAAGGGGAATTAACTTCATCTATTTCCAGCATAAAAAGTGAAACATTCATTCAAGGTTCAGTGCAAGACGCAGCCCAGTTGCTTCAAGGAAAGGTTGCGGGACTTGGCATTGTCATGCCAAATGGTGATCCGACGTCTTCATCCCAAATTGTATTGCGTGGTATCGGCTCACTAAAAGGAGACCGGGTGCCATTAGTTATTGTCGATGGAGTTCCGGGTGATATGAGCACTGTTGCACCAGAAGATATCGAAAGCATAGATGTTATAAAAGACGGCTCAGCCGCCGCCATTTATGGAACCAGAGGAAATAATGGTGTTATTTTCATCACCACAAAAAAAGTGAAAGGAGAGATACCTGTAACTATTGATATTCAAGCTTATGTCACTACCCAGCAAATCAAAAAAAGATTAGATATGATGGATGCCAATCAATACCGTCAATTAGTAAAACAAGGGAAACCCGGCGCTATTGATTATGGTTACGACACAGATTGGCTAGACCAGATATTAAGGACTCCTATTTCTTACGTAACTAATGCCAGTCTACGCGGAGGTAATCGCAACTCTAATTATATCGCAAACATAAACTATAAGTCTGGCCAAGGCATTATCAAACGCTCAGACAATAGAGTATTAACCACACGATTGGAAATCAACCACTCTATGTGGGATAACTTATTAAAGTTTAATTTAAACATCATGGGTAAAGAACAAAGATATACAGCCTTAGGAGATGGCAAAAGCTTCAATGGGGAAATTTACCGAAATGCGTTAATCAATATTCCAACTGAACGTCCGAAAGACGATAACGGAAACTGGATTGAACATCCGACAATGAACGGATATATGAATCCGGTAGCTGCGCTATATGAAAGTAATGGCGAGAATAAAAGTACCCAATTACGTACATTCGGAACCGTTACATTGACTCCCATGGATGAATTTTTCGTAAAAGCATTAGTGTCGAGAACCTCTTATAATCAAACCCGCGGATATGCTGAAACTAAAAAACACATATCAACTGTCCGCAATGGCAAAAACGGGTTTGCTTCTCGTGGAACAACAGCTTCTATCGATAATCTGTTAGAGATCACAGCCCAATACAAAAATAATTTTGGTGCTCATAATCTTACTGGTTTAGCGGGTTATTCTTATCAAGACAATACCTATGAAAATTATTGGATGCAAAACTGGGATTTTCCATCCGATCAATATAGCTATAATAATATGGGCGCTGGAGCTGCCTTAAAAAGAGGAGAAGTTGAGGAAAAGTCTGAAAAAAACAAGTCTAAGTTAATCGGTGTATTTGCTCGTATCAACTATAGTTTCAATGATCGTTATTTAGCATCTGTCAGTATCCGTCATGAAGGAGCTACACAATTCGGAGCTAATTATAAATGGGGAAATTTTCCTGCCGTATCCGTAGGTTGGAATATACATAATGAGGAATTCATGAGCTCCTTACATTTTATCAGTAGTTTGAAAGCTCGTTTAGGTTTTGGTGTAACGGGTTCCATTCCTGAAGATCCATATATGTCATTAAGCCGCTTGACCAGCGATAAGAATCTCTATACTGGTTCTGGCTGGCTCCCTTCATTAAAACCTTCAAGTAACGCAAATCCAAACCTGCGTTGGGAAAAAAAAGAAGAGTGGAACTTAGGAGTAGACTTCGGCGTTCTTGATAACCGTATCAGTGGATCTATAGACCTTTATAAACGCACGACAAAAGATATGCTATGGAACTATCAAGTAGCCACTCCTCCTTATTTATATCAGGAAATCCTCGCAAACGCAGGAACTATGCAAAATAAAGGACTAGAGATACACCTCAGTGCAATCCCAGTACAAACAAAAGAATTCTCATGGACAACTAGCTTTAATTATTCGACTAACAAAAATAAGTTGGTTGCCTTATCCAACGAGGAATTCCAATTAAAATCCGGTTATATAGAAGATGGCTGGACTGGCGAACCTATCCAACAATATACCCATCGAATATTTGAAGGGGGTGAGGTTGGTAATTTCTACGGTTTTAAAACTATTGATATAGATAGCGAAGGACGTTGGATTATTGAAGATAAAAACGGTAATCCAAAACCGATCTCAGAGCAACAAGCAGAAGATAAAAAAATTATTGGAAATGGCCTGCCCAAACACCTATTAAGCTGGGATAACAGTTTTACCTTCAAAAATTTCGACTTAGGTATAACTATGCGAGGTGCATTCGACTATGACATCCTCAACTACCCCCGCATGTTTTATGAATGTCCTGTAAACTTGACCCGGGGAAATTTGCTTGCCACAGCTTATGAACCGAAGTACGGAAAGACTGTACTAAACGACCAACAGGAACTTCAATATGTTAGCTATTTCATCGAAAGAGGAAACTTTTGGAAAATTGATAATATCACCATTGGTTATACCTTAAAACTTAAGAATGATTATTTAAAAAAGATACGTATATACGCAACCGGTAATAACCTATTCACATTTACAGGATACAGTGGATTAGACCCTGAGGTTAATACGCAAGGACTTAATCCCGGATGTGATGAATTAGGCCGTTACCCTTCTACACGTTCCTTTACTTTAGGCGCAATGTTTACTTTTTAAAATAAATAAACTCATGAATACAATTAAAAAACATATAAATATCTTATTATTAGGTTGCTGTTCATTGAACTTTATTTCCTGCACAGACCTAACCGAAGAAATCTTCTCTGACATTACTGAAGATAGTTATAAATATGAAGCTGGAGATGCGACTAAAGTGGTTGGTGCCGCTTATACCAATCTTCAAGATTGGGGATATTGCGGTTCCGGACAAGCTCCAATGCTGAGTCAAGAAATATGTACCGATGCCGCAGTGTTCCCCGCTAATGGTTCCGGTTGGGATGATGGAGGTGTATTTCGTAGAATGCATCAACATTCATGGAACTCCGAACAATTACAAGTGAATCGTTTATGGGAAGTTTGCTATTCCGGAATTATCTTGGCAAACCGGGCTATCAGCATTATCAACCAAGATGATTTTCCTTTTGCCGCAAATGAAAACAAGGCTGCCATGATCGCTGAATCTCGAGCATTACGTGCTTTCTATTACTGGTACATCATGGATAATTTCGGAGATGCTCCTTTAGTAACGGAACCCACCTCAGAATTACCTGTAAAAACATCCCGGAAGGATCTTTATGATTTTATAGTCAAAGAACTAAAAGAGTCTTTCAGCGATCTCCCAACAGAGAAAAATGAATCTAATTATGGAAGATTCACATTATGGGGAGCTAAAGCCCTCCTCGCTAACGTATATTTGAACGCAGAAGTATATACAGGTGATCCCCAATGGAATGCTTGTATTCAAGAGTGTGATGATATTATTAATTCAGGAAAATACAGTTTAGACATTAATTATAGCGATCCATTTAAGGCACACAATGAAAACTCATTAGAAAATATATTAGTCATTCCTTATGATGAAATATTTGCCACTGGATTTAACTATCATTTAGCCGCCTTACACGGAGCAAACCAAAAAACGTATGATCTAGTTGGAAGCCCTTGGGGAGCTGGGGCCTATAAAGGAATACCTCAATTCATCGACACCTATGATCCAGATGACGAACGTTTAAATGCGACTTGGCTAGGAGGTCCTCAATACGCATCTGACGGGACACCTCTCACAGGCTCTTATGACTTAATGGGACAACCGCTTATCTTCGTCAACAAAATGCCCAACGGAATTTTCACTGGTGAGGCAGAAGGATATCGCTGGTTAAAATATGAGGTTGAGATGGGAGCCAGAAGTGAACTAAATAATGATTTGGTCTTATTCAGACTTACGCAAGTCCATATGATGAAAGCAGAATGCCTTTTACGTACTGGGAAAGCAGATCAAGCAGCGTCTATTGTAAGTATGGTCAGAAAAAGAGCTTTTAAAGAACATCCTGAAAAAGCAATTGTCTCAGGAGCGCAATTACAAGAAAAATCCTGTTACAAATACGGTACGGTAGAAAACTATGTATTAACTTCGCAAAATCAAGTTTATCCAGAAAAATTCGGACGTTTCTATGATGAACTAGGTTGGGAATTCGCTGGAGAATCTTATCGCCGGAGAGATATGATACGTTTCGGTCATTTCACAAAAGCTAAATGGTTATCTCATGAGCCGAATGGAGATTATAAAACGGTATTTCCCTTACCTCAAAAAGTAGTAGATACCAATCCGAATCTGGAACAAAATCCGAATTATCAATAATAACATAGAGGGTATGTCTCTATATTGACATACCCTCCTTTAATCTCAATTTCTAAAGCTATATGAAGCAATACCTTTTACTCGCTGCGTCTGCCTTTCTTTTGCAAGGGTGCCAGACCTCTAAAGAAGATATAAAGGAACAGCCTTTGAAGATGATCGAGCAGATCGATTTCTCTCATGTGAAAATCAATGACAACTTTTGGTCACCCAGACTCAGCAAACATGTCTCGGCGACCTTGCCTGTCTGTATCGATCAAATAGAGAATCAAACCGGACGTATCCGTAATTTCGAGAATGCAGCGAAAGGGGAAGGAGAGCATTCCGGCATTTTCTTTGATGATTCCGACGTATATAAAGCGTTAGAAGGTATGGCTTATAGCCTGATCAACAATCCGGATCCCGAGCTGGAAAAGAAAGCGGACGAATGGATTGATAAATTCGCTGCCGCCCAACAACCGGATGGCTACATCAATACCTTCTATACACTCACCGGATTGGATAAACGGTGGACCAATATGGACAAGCATGAGATGTACTGCGCCGGACATATGATTGAGGCAGGAGTAGCGTATTATCAAGCTACAGGAAAGCGCAAGTTATTAGACGTATGTATACGCATGACAGATCATATGATGAGCCAATTCGGTCCGGGAAAAAGACATTGGGTACCGGGACACGAGGAAATAGAACTGGCGCTTGTCAAGCTTTATCAAACCACCCAAGAGCAGAAATATCTGGATTTCGCTTATTGGCTGCTGGAGGAACGTGGACACGGTCACGGCACTATGGGTGATGAAGGTAAATGGAACCCGGTTTACTATCAAGATATCGTTCCCGTCCGGCAACTTACCGATATCTCCGGGCATGCGGTACGATGTATGTATTTGTATTGCGGTATGGCCGATGTGGCTGCCTTGAAGAATGATACGGGATATATAGCCGCAATGGATCGTCTATGGGATGATGTGGTACACCGCAATATGTATATCACCGGGGGAATCGGTTCATCCCGGGATAACGAAGGGTTTACGGAGGATTACGATTTACCGAACCTAGATGCTTATTGCGAGACTTGCGCTTCTGTCGGAATGGTGCTTTGGAACCAACGTATGAACCAACTTACCGGAGACTCTAAATACATCGACATACTGGAACGTTCTTTATATAACGGTGCGCTTGCCGGTATCTCCTTGGGTGGAGACCGCTTCTTCTATGTCAACCCGCTGGAATCTAAGGGTGATCACCATAGACAAGAATGGTATGGTTGCGCTTGTTGCCCAAGTCAGCTTTCACGCTTCTTGCCTTCTATCGGAAATTATATCTACGCCTCCTCCGATGATGCGTTATGGGTAAATCTATATATCGGAAATACGGGGCAAATACGGATAGGAGAGACTGATATCCTATTAACACAAGAAACGGACTATCCGTGGGATGGATCGGTAAAACTAACAATTTCTACGTCTCAGCCTTTGGAGAAAGAGATACGCCTCCGCATTCCGAATTGGTGCAAAACCTATGATTTAAGTATCAATGGTAAGAGAATAAACGTGTCTGAGGAAAAAGGCTATGCGGTAATCAAGGATTGGAAATCGCAAGATGTAATCGCTCTAGATATGGATATGCCCGTGGAAATTGTTGCGGCAGATCCGCATGTCAAGGAAAATTTCGGCAAACGGGCGATTCAACGAGGGCCACTTGTATACTGCATGGAAGAAATAGACAACCCGGAATATTTCGATCAAATCCAGTTGAGCCCAAGTACAACATTCCAGACAGCCTTCGTTTCCGATATATTGAATGGGATAAAAACAATTAAAACAAACGGTAGGGCACAATCTGCTACCTTCATTCCCTATTACGCGTGGGATAACCGTAAAGCAGGAAAAATGAGGG
>OHCS01000755.1_pt1 | contig 16558 bp, 14 predicted proteins | sample 1566741 | NCBI WGS metagenome assembly OHCS01 (sample SAMEA3879604, study PRJEB24766) | human gut metagenome | biome: human-associated habitat; feature: feces | place: USA | collected 1985/1987 | reverse complement strand
AATGTGATGACGCGCTACAACGCCACCTTTGATATCTGCAAGAACAAAGGACTCGTCACCGAATCCCTGCGTCTCAAAGCGGAGCCAGTGGTAATGAGCTTCAGCGAGCTGTGCGGCAAGGTAAAGGAGGTCAAGGGGGAGGGCTACGCCGAATTTATCAAAGAAAAAGAGGCGGAGCTCGCCGAGAAGATAAACTCCGGCGAACTGAACATGCAGCAGGCCGCCGCCGCCCACATCAGGACGATGATTGAGGCCTCGCTCATCGACTACCCCGCCTTCGTCATCGGCATGGCCCCGCCCTACTATCCCGCGAACAGCAACGAACACCTTGACTGCGATATATCCGTATTTGAGGAGGCGGTGCGTGAGGTAGTAACCGGCAGATACGGCTACGAACTGGATATGATGCCCTACCTGCCCGGCATGGCCGATATCAGCTATATGTCCTGCACAAATCCCGCGGCGGAAAAGGCCCTCATGGAACAGCTCTCCGTCCCGCGCTCCCTCTACGACATTCCCTTCGACGATATCGCGGCGCTCAACATCCCCTGCTACAACCTCGGCCCGCACAGCGGCAATGTCCACCAGATGCTAGAGAGAGTATGGCTCCCCGACGTTGAAAAGGTCGTGCCGGAGACGATCGCGAAGATCATCGAGAGGGCGTAAATATAGAAGATAAAATATAAATTGATATAGAGGGGATAGCCATTTTTACGCAATCTCCTCTATACTGCTCTCTGTTCAATACCCTATTTTCCATTCTCAACTATCGATGTACTCCATATTTATTCTTACGACGATTTTCTTTATCGGTTGGGAAATATCTCTTGTTACATATGGTTGGTGTCCATCCTCAGGAAAGAAAATAGATACGCTCTCATTTGCTTTATTTTGCATGATACAATCGGCCTGTCCCGTATAATTCTGAACATCAGTAGCTTCATTGTAGCTACCGGATTTTATCAATTTTGCTACGGGACAATAACCCACGCATTCTTCGCCAGAAATAGTCATTTGTAGGTCAGCACTGCGGAAATGGTTTTCAAAAAGCGCCTCCTCAGAGAATATCGTACGGACCTCCTGTATCAGGGCAAATACCTTTGCCCCATCTATTGGATAACGCCCTGGCGGCAACGAAGCAAGGTCGCTGTTCTTGATAAAATCAACCGCTAACTTGATTCCCCGACCCAAGCAAAAATATCTATTTATTTCTGTCACTGTGGTTCTGATCATCCGAGTCTACTTCCTCTCTATGTACATCAATCCTTGGGAATTACCAAACATCCATTGTAAAAAGCGGCGTTGTCTTCGCCATGTATATAGATTGTTTTCCCTCGCAAAATAGTTCTGACCGGCAAACCGATACCGGATAACCCGATGAATGCAGATATCTTATTTTTATAGAGTAGAGAGTCTTTTGTAATTATCCACGGCATAAGAGGGTCAAATATAACTAGATCTGCGTCAAAACCAATCTTGACCGCACCCTTTTGCCCATATAGGCCAAAAATCTTTGCAGGATTCGCGGAAAGAGCTTTGGAGAGCAGTGTAGGAGAATATTTTCTTTGGTTTATGGCATATTCAAAAAACAACTGCATCGTATTTTGAAGCCCGCTTATCCCTCCCCACGCGCAAAATACCCCATGCAGAGAGACATCTTTTTCATCCTCTCTGCATGGAGAATGATCTGAACATATAACAGACAGGACACCATTGGCGACATAATTCCATAACCTTTCCCGGCAATCGACTTCCCTTAACGGAGGTGCACATTTAAAAAAAGCTCCCTTTGCCAATAAATCCGTAGAACTAAAGACAAGATAGTGCATACAGGTTTCTGCCGTTATCGGCAAACCCTCTCTTTGTGCAAAATCAATCAGCGCCGCCACTGCCGGATGACTCACATGACATATATGCGCGCGGGCTCCTGTCTCTCTCACTAATGCAATAACATTTGTTACAGCGGTAAGTTCCGCGGATAGCGGCCTTGTAGTTAAATAATCTTGCCAACTACAGTTTTCTTTATTAAGGAACTTATTCTCTTCTTTTTTGATTGTATAATAATCTTCTGCATGAAAACCTACCAGGCCATTAAATTGTAAAGTTTCTTTAAAAACTCTTGCGACAGTATCTTCTCCAAGAGTCTGGTAGTCTTCCGACACTGGAGCAAGAAATATCTTATATGCCACACATCCAGCTTTGTGCAATTCTTTTATATCATTAATATTATAATTAAGCGCGGCACCCCAAAAAGCATAGTCAACAGCAGAGCGGCCAGAAAGCACCCTGGCCTTTTTTGAAAAAGCATCTAAGTTAAAGAGTGGAGGTTCATTTTGGAGGGGCATGTCAATGACTGTCGTAACACCACCCGCCGCTGCCGCTGAGGTTCCCGTGCAAAAATCTTCGCGCCATGTAAACCCAGGATCATTAAGATGGACATGACAATCTACAAGGCCGGGAAAAATATATTTTCCACGCGCATCAACAATCTCGGTAGCAAGGCAGGAGGACAATTCGCCAATGGCAACAATCTTACCTTCCTTTACGCCTATATCTGCACGGACAATCCTTTCCTCAAGGACAATTTTTCCACCTGAAACAATTAAATCATACACTGGCGCACCTCCAGTTTACAGATATAACATATCAATATCGGAGATTTAGATGGCGTACAAATTACGCCATCTAAATCCACCTCTATTTCATTAATCTCAAAACTATCGTGCGGACAAGACCTCCAGCGCCGCACCGGTATCGCACTTGTATCCGTGCGCGTTGAAGGCGTCGCATAGCGCTACGGTCAGCAGCGCCATTTTCGCGGGGTTGGAGTTGACACCCATTAGGCCGACGCGGTGGATCTTACCCTTCAGCTCGCCGAGGCCGCCGCCGATTTCGATGCTGTATTTGTCCATAAGGTATTTGCGCACCGAAGCCTCGTTCACACCCTCGGGGGTGTAGTAGGTGGTCAGGCTCGGCAGACGGTATTTTTCTTCCACGACCGGCTTCAGCCCCATAGCCTCAAGCACCTTCCAGAAGATACGCGCATTGGACCAGTGGCGCTCCCAACGTTTTTCATTTCCCTCTTCGAGGATGATGCGCAGCGCCTCGTTGAGCGCGTAGGTCATGTTTATCGGCGCCGTATGGTGGTAGAAGCGGTCTTCTCCCCAGTAGCGCATTATCATGTTAAGGTCGAGATACCAGTTTTTGACGGGTATTTCGCGTTTGCTGATCCATTCGCCCATACGCGGGGAGACGGTGAGAGGCGCCAGACCGGGAGGGCAGTTGAGGCATTTCTGGGTCCCGCTGTATGTCATATCGAATTTGAGCCTCTCTACAGGGACTTCCACACCGCCGAGGGAGGTGACGCAGTCCACGAGCAGGAACATCCCCGCCTCGTGCACCATCTTTGAGATCTCCTCAAGCGGCTGAAGGACGCCGGTGGAGGTCTCCGCGTGAACAATGCCGACTACTTTCGCGTCGGGGTTGTCTTTTATGGCCTTTTGCAGGTCGGCAGGGTCGATGGGCCTGCCCATCGGCGATCCGACGACGACTACGTTGGCTCCGTAGCGGGAGGCGACGTCCGTCATCCTCTGTCCGAATACGCCGTGGACGCAGATGATGACTTTCATCTCCGGAAGTACGGTGTTGGCCCAGGCGGCCTCCATACCGGCGCTTCCCGTTCCCGGCATCGCCATGGTGAGTTCGTTCTCCGTCTGGAAGACGTATTTAAGAAGCTCTCTGGTCTCGTTCATGATTCCCAGAAAATCGGGATCAAGGTGCCCGATCATCGGCTCACTCATCGCCCGCAGCACACGCTGGTCGGCGTTGGATGGGCCGGGGCCCATTAGTAATTTTTCTGTTGTTTTACGAAGCGGTAAGGTCATTCCTGCTTTAAGTTCCATTTCTGTTTCGGCTCCCTTCATTCACAATGATAATATTAATTTGTCCTACGAGCGTGTAACACGCTACCATGTATTAAATTAATAACGCCTCTGTCAAAGACACATTTTCCTCTTACGAATGTCATCACCACTTTCCCCGTAACTGCCATCCCATGATATGGTGTATGCTTGTTTTTATAAAAAAGATTTTCCTGAAACACCAACCATTTTTCCGTGGGGTCAAATACCATGAAGTCTGCGTCACACCCCACAGAAATCGCTCCCTTTTCCGGCCATAGACCAAATATTTCTGCCGCTTTGGTGGAGGTTAACCTGGCAAGGTCCTCAACACCGAGTCCTCTTTTGATAACTCCATGATAAAAAAGAAGTGGAAAGAACGTTTGAACCCCATTTATTCCTCCCCATATATCCCAGAAATTGCCACGTAGCGATTTTTTCTGAGACCGCGTTGAGGGAGAATGATCAGAGCCTAGCATATCAATCTTACCTGATAAAAGCATATCCCACATTCCGTCCACATCTTTTTGTTTTCTTACCGGCGGAGTACACTTTAATATTCCCTGCATCCTTTCAAGGTCATCTTCAGTAAAAATCAGGTAGTGAGGGCATGTTTCCACAGTTGCCTTAACACCGCGGCTTCTGGCGGCAACAACCTTTTCTACCACACTTGGAATAGATGCATGGCATATATGCACCCTGGCCCCGCTGATTTCTGCCACCTCCAAGACCATTTCCACCGCTTTTTCTTCTGAGATTGGAGGATGTGCCTTTAAAAAATCTTTCACACCATTTCTGCCCGATGATTTGGCCTCGCTCTCCAGCACGCTGACGATTTTCTCATCTTCACAATGGACGCCTATCAGAAAATCATGGGCAGCAGCTTCCATCATTCCTTTGAGAAGCACATCCCTGGTAACATAAGGAAAATCTTCCCCCGCATAACAGGTAAATGCCTTAAATGCACAGGCGCCAGAACCTGCCATATCCACCAGGTATTCCGTGTTGTCATTAACCAGTCCACCCCATAAAGCACAATCAACAACTGCTTTCTCAATAACAGACATCTTTTTCTGTTCAAGCGCGGAAAGAGAAATAATCGTAGGGTTTCCGGAGAGGGGCATATCTATCACCGTCGTCACACCACCAGCGGCAGCGGCCATTGTACCGGTACGAAGGTCTTCCCGCTCTGGCAGCCCGGGGTCATTAAAGTGGACGTGCGGGTCAATAACACCCGGGAATAAATATTTGCGTCCGATATCAACAACAGACACCGCCGGCAAGTCTCTCCCACATGGAATTATGTCTGCGATTTTTTCATCCTTTACACAGACATCAGATGTAACCACACCATGCGGTGTAACGGCCATACAGTTCTTCAATACAAGATCGAACATATCCCTCTCCTTAAACACGCTAAGAACCTATTTCACACCTACCATCGCCGCTATCAAAGCCATCCGTATCGGCACACTGAAAGCCATTTGTTGAAAATAAAGTTGAAATTCACTATTATCGATATCATGGTCAAACTCAACGTCATTTCGCGGCAGAGAGTGCATTATGCCTACCTTCCTACCCGTTTTCTTCTTTATGGTTTCCAGCCCTTCAAGTGTGATATAGAATGGCTTTATCAAATCCAGGAAAGCCGCTCGGTCCTCAGGATTATCCTTAGGTACACTGCATCCAGGCAGATAGCAGGCATCACAATCCGACATCAACTCCATGATCTCCGCATTGCTTAAGTCATTATATATCTCGTATTTTGCTCCGGCTTCGTTTAGTTTATCATGCACCAGAGGAAGCATCTTATTTTTACTAGAGCCTACATAAATGATTTCCGCTCCCATCTGAGCAAGTCCCATCGCAAAAGAATGGCCACTCCTTGCCCTAGAGAGATCCGGCGTGGCAATCATAATCTTCATTCCCATGAAATCCCCAAAGGCACGATAGCATGTATAGAGGTCAAGTATACCCTGTGTAGGATGCGTGACATCTCCCCAGCCACAACTTATCACAGGCACGGTGGCACCGTTCAGAGAGCTAAATACCTTCTCGTCATCATAATGGCGTAATCCGATAATATCTGTATAAGTAGATACTGTTCGCAGATAATCGAACAGGGACTCGCCTTTTGCCGTTGACGAGCTATGTAGCGGATTAGATTCAGAAAGTACACTGCCGCCAAGCCTTACCATAGCGTCTTCTGTACTGAACCGTGTCCTGGTACTGGGCTGAAAAAATATTGTCCCCAGGATCCTGTTATTCATCAAATTCAGGCGATGCTTCCAGAAAGGCTCTATCATTTGTGCAGCTTCAAAAAGGCTTATTAGCTGTTCGCGTTTCCAGTCCGTGAGGAAGATAAAATTCTGTCCCCTCATTCCAGTTTCATCTAATTTATCCGCGATATTAACCGGTGCAAAACTTCTTGGAAGTGTCATCTCTATTCTCCTCAAAAAAATTACTCTTTAAAGTTCCACATCTCTATTGAAGTCTTTTGAATATACATAGCTAAACCTCTCGCGGCCCGTTGCATATGTCGCTTGTTCCGTGTATGCACCCATAAACAAGAAATCGTCTTTTTTAACATGTATACGGTCAGGTCCCAGTGTATAAATTCCCTCTCCCGAGGTAATGTAGGCTCCATGCTCCTGTACGTGAGTCTCTATAAAGGGATGGCAGGCTCCGGGATCAAAGGACAATATATGAAAATTAAAATCGAAAGCGATATCATTGACAGGGAGGAAATCCTTTAAAAATACATTATCCATCTCCGCATAGTTCATCTCTTCTACATCATTGATATTACCAATGACCGGCGCAGGCAGTGACACTCCCTTAACGGGAATATAGCGCTGTTTATACAGAAGGACACGAAACCTTCCCGTAGACTCATTAAAGAGCTCCAATCCCTTGTCGGCCGGGCAGAACGCAAAACCTCCCTGCGGCAGTTTTTCGATTTTCTCGTCAATTTTTACGGTAAGCTCACCCTCACCATCCATAAAATAGACAAAAGTCTCAATTCCGTCTCCACCCCACGGTATAGTCGTCTTTGCACCGGGTATAACCGTGGATATGATCATCACAAAACTAGCACCAAGTTTGGGGGATGCGAGAATTGTAGATTCAAATCCCTCAAATCCTGGAATAGTGTTTATAACCCTACCCTCCGGCGGAATGACAGAATATACACCATGTTTGATAACCGCTCTTGTTGACAATGGCTCCGTTGGATAACCGACTTTTCCCATTACAATCTCTCCTTTATATTTATTTATCTTGATAATAGATTAACGATTCCCGCCAAGATATGCCTCTTCAACATCTTTATTGTGTAAAAGATCCGAGGAATTTCCCTCCATAATCATCTGCCCCGTTTGGATAACATACGCTCGGTGCGATAAAAGCAAAGCTTTTCTCGCATTTTGTTCAACAATCAATATTGTCATACCAAGCTGTCTGTTAATCTCGGTCAACTCTTTAAATATCTCGCTGATAATAATGGGAGCTAATCCCAAAGATGGCTCATCCAGTAATAGAACTCGAGGTTTCGCCATCAACGCCCTGCCAATTGCCAGCATCTGCTGCTCTCCCCCCGATAAAGTACCGGCATATTGCGTCTTCCGTTCGTTCAGCCTTGGAAAAAGCTTAAAAACCTTTTCCATTTCTGAGTAAATTTCTTCTCTATTTTTTATGGGGAAGGCCCCCATATTGAGATTTTCTATCACAGTCAACGGAGCAAAGACTTTTCTGCCCTCGGGGGATAAAGATATACCGGCAGAAACGATATTAAAGCTCTCTTTAGGGAGTAGTTTTCCATCCAGAAAGACCTCTCCTCCTGCCCTAGGGACAGCTCCCATTATGGCGTTCATAAGAGTTGATTTACCTGCTCCGTTGGCACCGATTACAGCGACTATCTCACCACTGTAGACGTCCAGATTCACGCCTTTTAACGCTTGGATAGCTCCATAATTAACTGTTAAATTGTTCACGGAAAGCAGCGAAGCCCTGTTATTCATTGCTAATCGTCCTCTCCTAAATAAGCGACAAGAACATCCTTGTTATTTTGTATCTCGTTGGGAGTACCTTCCGCTATTTTTGCACCAAAATTGACACAAATAATATGCGGGCAAATTTTCATAACAAGCTCCATATGATGCTCTATTAACAGTATCGTCAAATTAAAATCCGAATGTATTTTGAGTATCAATTGGTTAAGTTGTTCGATTTCTTCCGCATTCATGCCGGCTGCGGGTTCATCTAAAAGAAGTAGTTCTGGCTCAAGGGCGATAGCACGTGCCATTTCAAGGCGTCTTTGGAGACCATACGGCAGTGTTCCCGCCTCCTGCATATAACGATCTGCCAGCCCAACCCTGTCCAATAATTCCATACTCCTTTCCTTGGTAGCCTTTTCCTTATTCTTCCAGCGTCCTAAGTGGCTTACCGCTTCAAAGAAAGAATATTTTTGCTGCTGCTGCATTGCAGTCATCACATTCTCCAAAACTGACGCATCGTTGAAAAGCCTGAGATTCTGAAATGTCCGCGATATTCCCATTCCAACAATTTGATCCGGCCTAAATCTAAGTAAAGACTTACTATTGAAGAAAATATCGCCGGAAGATACTTTATATACACCTGAGATAAGATTAAATATAGTAGTCTTGCCGGCCCCGTTTGGACCGATAATAGCCGTGAGTTCACCCTTAGCTATTGTCATACTTATGTCTTTTACAGCATGGACTCCACCAAATGATTTGTTGACCTTTTCCAACCTTAGTATCTCTTTATCCATACAAATCACCTTTTCACCACAGCAAGTTTTCTTTTACCGGTAATAAATTCCTTAATGTATTCTGGGGAGAGTTCGTGCTTGCCCATGATTCCTGAAGGCCTCAGAACCATTATCAGGACCAACACTATCCCATATACAAGCATGCGATATTTTGACATTGGCCGGAAAAGTTCCGTAACTAAGGTGAGAATAGTGGCCCCCACCAGGCTTCCGCTCATTGATCCCAATCCGCCAAAAACTACCAATGCTACCAGTTCCGTGGATTTTGCTGAGTCAAACATTATAGGCTGAACAAAAGACATGTAGCCTGCCATCAAAGCACCTGCTATCCCACAGTAAAACGCCGATATTGCCAGACTCAAAACTCTATAATGAGCTGTGTGAAATCCGAGTAAAGACGAAGCCTGACTGTCGTCTCTGCAGGCCTTGAAAGCCCTTCCATAATTCCCGCTGATCAGAAAAAACATCGCAACGGCCATAAGAACCAGAAACGATAGAGCCACGGGTACAGTTGTAAACGCGTCAATTCCAGGATACCCCCGGGCTCCGTTCGTTACGGAACCTCCATTTTCAATCAGAAGCCGGATAGTCTCTCCTAGCCCCAACGAAGCGATAGAATAATAATCTCCATCCAGCTTTAATGTTGGTATACCTATCAGCCATCCAACAGCCATTGATAAAATACCGCCGCAAATAACACTGGGAAACCAATGGATAGAGTATTCAACTGTCATAACCGCCGCAGTATAGGCTCCTATCGCCATATACCCAGCATGCCCTAAAGAGAAAATACCTGTAAACCCTGTTAGCAGCGAGACTCCCATACCGGCAATACAGTTAATGCACAAAAGAGCAATAATTCCCTCTAGATAACCAGACATGCCGTTTACCTACACTTTCTCGCCTATCTGTTTGTTGAAAAAACCTGTAGGTTTAAAGAGAAGGGTTAAAATAAGCATAGAGAATACCAGGATGTCACGGAACTGGCTTGAAATATATGCAGTGGTGAGCATCTCGGCAAGACCTAATACCAAACTTCCCATTACAGCACCTGGTAAAGAACCCAGTCCCCCAATGACAGCCGCTATAAAAGCCTTTATCGTGATCCCTCCCATCTGCGGGTAGAGAGTATATCTCGCGGATAAGAAACCGCCAACGGCAGCCAATACGCCAGCAACAAAAAATACTATCGCAATCAATCTATTTACATTTACCCCCATCAGACCGGCCGTTCTAAGATTATATGCTGCCGCCCTTATAGCCAGCCCCCATTTTGTTTTTATGAGGAAAAGCTGTAATATTACTAGGAAAATAGCAGAGATTAACAGCGAGAACAGGTCAAAGTAACTTGCAGTTATGATCCCGCCTAAGTCAAGGCTTCCGCTGGGGAAGATCGCAGGTAAAGCCCTAAATCTTCCACCGACAGTTACGACAAAAATATTTTCAATAACAATGTTTATACCCATTGAAGCAATCATCAGATATATTGTCCTGGAGGACCGCTCCCTTATTGGTCTATACGCAAGCCTGTCGGTGAATACAGCCACGACGCCTGCACCAGCCATTGCAGAAACGGCGGCAGTGGTAATATCCATTCCGGCAGATAGCATCGCATAATAGCAAATGTAACCGCCAACCACTAAGAAACCTCCATGTGCAAAGTTTGAAAAGAGAAGGATCGAATATACCAGGGAATAACCTACTGCGATAAGCGCGTATACGGAACCTAAAGATAGACCGTTTAATATCTGGCGAAGCAGTATTTCTATCATTTTAAACCCTCCATAAAGCAGTGCGGCAATATTGTTAGATACCTATTGAAGAATCCCCCACAAAAGTGATGCGTCCACCCATAACTGTCAAATCAACTGGAATAGAGGCTATTTCGTTTGGCTTTACCAGGAACGGATCCTCTTTTAAAATAACCATGTCCCCGTACTTCCCATTTTCCAACGTGCCCTTGGATTTTGATTCGCCGCAAACTGTTGCCGAGCCAAGTGTGTACATACGAAGTGCTCGATCAACTGACAGGATTTCATTGGGTAACCACCCATTTGCTGGCAATCCATCAATGTTTGTTCTCGTAACGGCAACCTGTATTCCCCAAAGCGGAGCAAACGGTTCCACCGGGGAATCGCTGCTTCCCCCCAACTCAACTCCGGCATTTAAAAGCGACTTCCATGCATAGCTTACCGCTTCCCTTTTTTCCCCCACCCTGTCTTTCACCCAGCGCCATTCGCTTGCTACGAAAGGCGCCTGCACATCGGCGTTGACCCCCAACCTTGCCATACGTTTATAAATTTCTTGATTTCCTATCTGGCAATGTACTATGCGATGGTTCCATGGATTGACATGTTTTTTCTGCAAAGATTCAATGATATCGAGAACCTTGGCACTCGCTGCATCTCCGATAGAGTGAATGGCCATTTGTATGTCGCTCATATGAGCGAGGGTCATCATTTCTAAAAGTTCCTCGTCACTATGTACAAAAAGCCCTTTAGTATCCGGCGCATCGCTATAGCTCTCTATAAGAGCCGCCGTTCTCGACCCCAGAGATCCGTCAACTATAATTTTCAACGGCCCCGTGTAAAATAGTTCTCCGCCGTCGCCAGTCTTGCGTCCCTGAGCTACAAATGGGCTCAGCATGTCCATATTCCTCAATAGATACTGCTGGCCAATCCGCAGCGAAAGTTCTCCCGTCGCCGCCAATTTCGAATAGGCGTCATCAAGAAAATCCACATCATTGAGAACCATGATCAAATCATCAGACTGGGCGGACGTCATTCCTGCCGCAGCGCATATCTGCGTTATTCTTTTTAAAAGGAATTGCGCCCTTTGGGATGTGATTTTGGGAAGCAGTTTTTTTACCCAACCGTCAAGAGCCTCTCTGCGAACTATTCCTGTAGGGTTGCCATCAGCGTCTTTATCAACTATGCCACCCTTTATACTAAAATTTCTATCGATTTTCGCAATCTCAAGAGCTTTTGTATTAAGGACACCGACAATACCGCAACAACGCTGATAGAGAATCGGCCGGTCTGAACTTATTTTATCTAGATCATACCGACTGGGATAGGCTTTTCCGGGAAATTTCTCTTGATCCCAGCCTCTGCCTAGAATCCATTCAGATTGCCTCTGAAGAGTTTGGGCTTCTTTACGGCCAATTTCAATCATTTCCTCTATTGAATTGACATTACCAAGCCAAGTTTCATCCATAACCTTAGAAGTTTCCATGAGATGGATATGGCTGTCGTAAAACCCTGGGAGCACAGTACGCCCTTTAAGGTCTATTTTTTGTACATTGTTATCACAATTTGCCAAAACTTGATTTGTCTGGCCGATCGAAACTATTTTTCCTCCATCTATGAGTATTGCCTCTGCCTGTCTAAAATCTACAAATGGTCTGATTTTTGCATTAAAAAACGCGACTTTATTTTTACTAACAGCCATAATATCCACCTCACAAAACTATTTCTCTATTAGACCAATTAAACTCATCTGTGCGATAGTCTTTCTTATTTAACAGTCCACGTCTCCACGTAATACATTTTTCCTGAGCGGAACTGCTGGATTACTAGTGGCTTCGCTAAAGGATCGTGTGTGGCGGGGTCCATCGTAAGATTGAAGTGAGCAAGCTGGAGGTTTTTTGTACTTTCAAGAGCGTTCTTTATGCTCTCTCCATCGTATTTTCCAGCCCTTTTAAGAGCATCTGAAATTGCATACATTATGTCATACGCCATGACTACGCTAGTGTATTCAGCCTCTTTGGCGCCAAATTTTTTCTCATATTTGGCCAAAACAGCCTGGACATTCTTATCTTCCAAATCCATATTGCTAGACCAATAGCTATCATTCATCGTATCGCCGGCTATTTCGTACATTGTCATGCTAAAACCATCGCCACCTAATAGCGCCGGTTTCCAGCCAAGTTCTGCCGCCTGCTTTACCATCAACCCCATTTCCTTATACATCGAAGGCATCACGAGGGCTCCGGCACCTGTAGCCTTGGCCTTTGTCAACTGTGCCCGGAAGTCGACATCCCCTGATCTGTAGCCGTACGAAAATACCTTTCCGCCAAGTTGGGTGTAGCGTTCGACGAAAAATTGTTTTACGCCCTCTGAAGATTCACTGCCGACATCGTGCAACAATGCTGCCGTCTTAACCCCCAGTTTTTTGAAAAGATAGTCAGCCATAACAGTACCGTGCCACGGATCCGTTGCACATAGCCTAAATACATAAGGGCGGACTTTTTTCTTTTTAACGTCAAAAGTTGCTGCTGGATTGGAGGCAAAGGGAGAGACAAGCGGCACGCGGGCCTTTTCAAGTATTGGAGCCAATGCCATCACCATTCCGCTGCTATTCGCTCCTCCGATGACCTGTATTCCCTCGTCGATCAAGCGGCGGGCGGATACGATGACATCTTCTTGTCTTCCTCTATCGTCATAAACAATAAGCTCCAGCTGTTTACCATTGACACCACCCGCAGCATTGATTTCATCTATTGCAACTTCGGCACCTCTTACTTGTTCTTGTCCAAAAGTTGAGCCCTCTCCAGTTAAGGAGGCTAAAAATCCAATCTTAATAGTATCTGCTGCCATTGCTGAAGATACGAAAATCAAAACGAGGCTTAATGTTACCAACATTCTTTTTATTGTTTTCACACAAATCTCCTCCATTTTTAGCTAATGTTATCGGATAACCAATAGGCTATCTTTCCTGGATAAACAACATCATTTTGCGCAACCAGCTCCGGGACACCAAATTACAACATAAGGGTATCAAGAAAATATATGCCGTTATTCCTCCTTTCCGCTGGACGAGAATGATTGTAGCCAAATCACAACAAACCGTTGAGCCATCACCAATATATGTCTTTCTCAATACTAATAAAGACAGGATCCTCTTAATCAAAAGCCTGAAACCAAGTTGCACTGTAATCACTTCGTGTTACTAAAATATATAATGGTATATCTATTTTGTCATCGGAAAGTAGAGACAAAAGTGGATAATAAATATATCCTAATTAGACAAAAAATAACTCTTTAAAATTTCATTTTTGTTATAATATCATTAGTTTTATAACGGTATAAAGAGGAGGATCACAATGATATGGACGACTGACAAGATGGTAAGTCTGTTGGAAAAGACCGAAATAAGCGATGTTTTACATGAAGCATTTGAAATTTCCGGCAATAGTTTTTCATACAAAGACAACATCACATTAAAGACTGTCGCCTATTCGGAATCTCAGGAATTTTTAAGTACCGTCAGGTCCTGCCCTTTACACGAAACAGCAAAAAGATACAAGGTCCGACAAATAACGGAGAATAGTGTAGTACGCGGATATCTCATTGTTGATAAGACAACTGGTTTATCAGAAGACGGCAGAAATTTGACAGAGACGGTACTGCTGGCAATTAAGCTATTGCTAAGACAAACAATAACAAAAAAAACACACGAGGCACGAATCACAAGTAATCTTTTTTCGGAACTAATATCTGGTAAAATCACAAACCAAGAATCTTTATCAAGCCGTCTGAGATTACTTTCAATAAAATTCCCATGGAACATGGTAGTATTATCCGCCGACATCCAATATGCCACGAAAAACGAGGAAATCTATATAGAGGAACTTCTGACAAATAAAGTCAATAATTTCTACCCAGATTCATATATCTATCATGATGGGAATCTTTTTTCCTGCATACTTGCGCTGAAAAGAATACCTTCGCCTAAAACATTAGAAAAAGATATCCTGATGATCGCCGATCAAGTAAACGCAGAAATTTCAAGAAAAGAAACACTTCGGAACAATGCAACATATTGGGGATGCGGTAAAGTATATTCTTCATTGCTTTTACTAAAGAAAAGTTATTATGAAGCATCACAATCCGTTCTTTATGCGAAAATCTATTCTAATAAAAAAAGTAATATCATATTTTGGACCGACACCGGCGCTTTCAGGTTAATTGGAAGATGCGCCGCATCACAAGATGCTATTGATTTTCATAATGAAATTTTATCCCATTTTTTGGAACATGAATATCTCATAGAGACACTGGGCGGGTTAGATGCTAATAATTGGAACTTAGCAAACACAGCTGCCACTCTTACATGCCATTACAATACTATAAAATATCGTTATAAAAAAATCCGTGACATCCTAGCGGAGAACGGATACGATATTGAAAATCATGAAACTCGTTTTGACATTGCCATAGCACTAAGACTTTATAAAATTTACATAGAAAGAGGGTTTCCCAATGAGAAAAAATAAAGAAACTATACCCTCTGCGGAAAGTGCGCTTGCCATTTTGCAGCAGCTTATAAGGATACGTACAAACCATACAGAGGGGTACGAAATGGATGCGGTAAAATATATATCTTCCATCCTTCCGCATAAAACAGAGTTGTCTATTATCGATCACGGTAACAATAGAGGATCTATGATCGTTGAAGTAAAAGGGCGGATACCAGATAAAAAAATTGCTATATTTAGTTACTTAGACACCGTAAAAAACATTGGCATAAACCGTTGGGAACACCCTCCCTTCTCTGCTGATTACGTAAATGGCGTGGTCCATGGAAAGGGCGCGGCAAATATGAAAGGCGGGGTTACCTCGGCAATATTAGCAATGATGACGCTCAGTAAAACCTCTCCACCGCCACTGTCCGTGCTGGCATGTTTCACTGCTGACGGCACCGGTGACGGGTTGGGAGCCATTGAAATAACTGAAAAAGGCTATCTTAAAGGAGTCGTTGAAGCAATATTCACCAATGCAACGAAAGAAAAAATTGGCATATCGCAAAAAGGAGCCCTTTGGACAAAAGTGGAAGTGACTGGCACAACAAGTTATTCGGCTTCCCCGTCAAGCGGAACAAATGCAGTCGAAGCCCTCATTTTATTCTGTCAACATCTACGTAAGGCTGTAGTAGGCCAAAAAAATAGAAAACATCTTTTGCTTGGATTGCCAAGCTGTACTATCACTCAATTTAACAGCGGGGAAGGTGAAGTCAATCAGATCCCTCCATATGCAGTTGCCACGATTGATATTAGATTTATGCCGTATCAGGATCCGGAATCTATTATAAGCTTACATAACGAAATTGCAGGAGAGTTATCTAAAACCTATGGCGGCATTAATGTAAAAATAGAAGTTCTCAAAATACAAAACAGCGTCTATATACCGGAAAATTCTACCATGGTAAAAAGATTTTCGAATACTTTATTATCAATGAATAAAAAAAGCGTCCTCACGGGGTTGAATATTTTTGGAGATGCCGCACATGTTATCCCACGAACCGGCGTACCATTTTTAATATACGGCCCGGGTGAATATTCTTCCGCAATCAATGAGAAAGTTTCTCTTAAATCTGTAATTTCTGTCGCAAATGTGCTTGTAAAGTATATTCAATCATACGATACCAATTTTTAGCATTGTAGCAGCGTCGTATTTTTAACATGTGATGTATATTATGCAGATAAGATAACCGTTTTAAGTAAATGTAGTCTCCGTCCCAACATTGCCGTGGGGGGGGGTTATGCTTAAAATTCACACATTTTTAGTGTATCCTTAGATTAAGGGAAGTATTTTAGTAAATATGAAATCTATATACGGAGGTCTAACGATGGGAGATAAAAGATATCGCTCTGGAGCTTTGATCGCGGCGATCGCCGCGGCGGTCATGTTTTTCATCGTCGCGCCGGTTCTCGGCGTGGGGGAAAGGGATTTTATCATCCGCTCTTTTTCGCCGCAGGGGACGGTCGCCGGCGGCGCGGAGATAACGGCCGTTTTCAGCCAGGCGGCGGTCTCCGAGGATATTGTCGGGCACGCGCTCAAGACCTCCGAGTATCCGCTCTCCTTCT
>OHCS01000753.1_pt1 | contig 16630 bp, 17 predicted proteins | sample 1566741 | NCBI WGS metagenome assembly OHCS01 (sample SAMEA3879604, study PRJEB24766) | human gut metagenome | biome: human-associated habitat; feature: feces | place: USA | collected 1985/1987 | reverse complement strand
GAAAATTTAGGGATTCGTACCCCCTCCTTATATAATCATATAGGAAGTTTGGATGAACTTCTTAGGGAGATAGCACATAGTGGTATGCGTACTATGAATGAAAAAATGATTCGTGCAGCAATCGGTAAGACAGGGGATTCAGCGTTAAAATTAGTGGCAGTTGAATATCTTAATTATATGATTGAACATCCCGGTGTTTATGAAATAATTCAATGGGCTAGTTGGAATGGAACAGAGGAAACAGCAATCATTTTTAATGATTATCTATCTTTACTTAAAACACTTATTTGCTCATGTGGCTTTAATCCAGATAAGACCACTGAAATTTTGAGCATGGTAACAGGTATGCTTCATGGTTATACAACTTTACAATTAAGATATGCTTTTTCTAATCCTGATAAAGTAAGAAAAGAATTATCCGAAGCAATTGACACACTACTATTGGGAGCTAATCAAAAATATAAAGACTAATGATAAATTTTAAAAAGAAATACTTTATAAGAGAAACGTGCAAATCTCAAATGAGAAATGCACGTTTTTCTATAACTATTTCACAATCTTCCAGTTTTCCCCGTTCTTTTCCAGCACAAGGTCAAACTGAGATACCTGTGTTGTCATGGTCTGGTTATCCAGATATTTTACTGCTAGGGAAGCGTTCACCTGATTTCCGTTTCGGTTGTAGACCGGACTCACCAGTTCGGAGAAAATATACTCTTTTCCCACAGGTTTCAGTACGCCCTCATTCACATAATAGGTCAGCTCCTTTGCGGTTGCCGTAGGGTACAGCTTGAAAAAGGTGGTGAGAAATTCGTTGATTTCCTCCGTAGTGATGGAATCCACCGTACCGTCACTTTGTACCGCTTTTGGGGTGTAGCCGGATTTTACAGGAACGCTGGTGATGGTTGGGTTCTGGATAATCGTCAGGTTTCCAGAGCCGTCCACATAGACCGTCACCTGATAGGCGGAACGGACGGTTTTACTGGATTCTCCCTCTGTGATACGCTGTTCTACCGTATAGGTCACTTGATAATGCTGCTCCTTTTCTTCTATGATTTCCCATATCTGAAAGTCAGTCAGGGCAGACGATACGGGGATGTCCTTTCGGACAGTATCTACATTCAGGGCTTGCAGCTCTCCGGTGAGATAGCCTTTTAAAGCATTTGTCCGGTTATCAATGGAAGCGGCGGACTGTTCCCATGAATAGTAGACTTCTGCGAAATTCTCCACAAAGTTTTCTATCTTGTGGGTGTCGAGGATTTGTTCCTCAATCACTTTCGTTTCATGGACAGTGTGAATGTCTATCGCCGTGAAATTCTTATAGACGGCAAACAGGAAGCTCACTGCCAGCAGCACCCACAGGGCAATCACGGTTTTTTTGTGGGTATTGACTTTGTAAACTTTCAGCTTCTTTTCTTTCTGCTTTTTCTGGTTTTCCTCTTTTCTAATCTGAATCATATCGGTTCATCCTTTCTTATTGTTTGATTCGTCCGGCTCCGGCAAGGTGCTGTTGCCAGTAGGAGCCTGTCAGGTCTGCGTAACCAATGGGATTTCCGGCATGGTACATCCGGTTATTTCCCACATACAGCCCCACATGGGTGATGTAGGTTCCGGCGTTGTAGGTGGAGTGGAAAAAGACCAAATCCCCTGCTTTTGCTTCGGACAGAGGGATGTGCTGTGTTACATTGTACTGTTCCTGTGCTGTCCGTGGCAGGGCGATTCCTGCCTTGCCATAGCACCACTGCACCAGTCCCGAACAGTCAAAGGAAGTGGAGGGGGAATCGCCCCCGTACACATACGTCCAGCCCTCATACTTTAAGGCTTCCTCCATGATAGCCTGCACCGTTTCATCATCAAACTGTGCCACGGTCAGGTATTGCGATACCAAGAGGACATAGAACATATTTCCATAGGAATACCGCCAGCCCCCGTTTTTCTCTACCGCAACAGGGTTGGTGTAGGTGACTTTCTTTCCGCCGGATTTGTCCCTTGCGAAGCTCTCTGCCAGTTCAAAGGTGTACTTTTTCCCGTGTCCTGCCACATAGTCTAGGAAACCGCCGCCGTAGTTGTAGGATTGAATCACACTGTTTAAGTCACAGCCCTTTGTTTCTGCCGCTGCGAGCAGTTCCGAGAAATATTTGCAGCCCTGTTTGATGGATTCCTCTGTGCTAAGGGAGTTCGGGGGAAGCCCCAGAGATTCCGAGGACTGCATAACGTCTTCCAGCGTGCCGCCGGATTCCACCTGAATGATGGCGAGCAGCACATTTAAGTATTCCTCTATGCCATATTCCCTTGCATACTTTTCCAGCATAGGTTTATGGGCGAGGACTTCCTGTGATACGCTCACGCCCCCATAAATAAGGTTTCCGCCGCTTCCTCCGTCTTCCTCATCCGAGAAGACAATCACCACCAAAAGGAGCAGGGAGAACATCATCACAAACACACCGGAACAGGCAAAGAAAAGGTGTCTTAACTTCATGGTTTCTCCCCTTTCTTTTGTTTGGCAGCCGCTTTTACCGTTTTTGTCCACTCCTTTCTGGCGGTGGTACGCCGGATGGTAAAGTTCGATTCTTTTACCACAGGGGCAGCCCGTTTTCTTTCCGGTATCACAGGAGCCGTATCATTCTGGACAGGTTTTGCCGGACGGGGAGCAGCCGGTGTGATAGTTGGAGCTGTCTTTTGTCTTTCATCTGGTTTGTCTGGGGAAGCCGGAGGGAGTATCTGGCGTTCCGTCCTTACTGGCGGTGTTTGCTCATGGTGGATGGAAGCTGCTTTTACCACCGGAACCGAAGCCCGTTCCGCCACAGTTCCCCCATAAGAAACCTGTCCCCGTTCCCTGATGGATGGGGAAGCTGGCTGCATGGCTGGTTTTCCTGCATGATGTCGGAAATCTTCTGGCTGCTTTGCAGTAACAGGGCGTTCATGGACAGGAGCCGCCCCTTTGGGTGCTTCGGAAGCTGTCTTTTGCGGCTGTTTTGCCTGTTCCAGTTCCGCCCTGCGTTCTGCAATGGTCTGTCTGCGGCTTTCTGCCTGTGCGTTTCGCTGTTCGGCTCTGGCAGTTCGGGTCTGGGTCACGCTGGAAGTAAAATCCCGTACTCCCTCTGATACCTGTGTTTTCCCGTGGTAAAGGGCGTACTTTGCATTGACAGGCAAATCCTTTGCCTGCTCCCGAAGCTGTCCGGCAGTATCGGCTATCTTATCTTTGGTATCTGCCACTGCACCTACCGCAGAGCCAGCCCGTTTCCATGCGGATTCCTTTTCCGGTGCTGCCTGTCCGTCTGGTCTGCTGTGGTCTGCCTGCGTCCGTTTGAAAGAGCCGGAGCTGGAAGCAGTTCTCTGGTCTGAGCCAGCCTGTTTTCCTGCATGATAGGCAGTCGTTCCAGCCCCAAGAGCCGCCACAGAACGTCCCAACTTATGCTGTAAACGGTGCATATGGGCGTGCATGAGCATACGGGGTCTTCGCATGATACGGCTCCCCATGCTTTGGGAATCCCCACTCTGTAAGGAGAACATCCCCATCAAATCCCCCAGCTTGAAATAAATTCCGGCAAAGGTCACTATCTGCAAGAACGCAGTCAGGAAGAACGGATATTCCCCAGACAGGTTGTAGAGCATGGTGGAAATGCTGAACGCTACCGTGATAATCAGGGTGATTCCGGCTCTGGTAAGGATGGTATTGAACAGCTTTGTAATGGCACGTTTTGACATCCCCTCAAAAGAGGGAACCATGCTAAGGAGAAAGCTCACAGGCAGGAACATGGCGTAGATGATAAAAAGCACCTGTGAGAAAATCATTATCCCCGTGAGCAGGAATACAAAAATGGAGATACCGATATTGAACATGAACAGGAAGAAGACGGTTCCCAAGCGGTTGATGGTCTTTGTGATGGTAAGGTTGGTATTTTCTCTGTCTTCGATTTCCTCCACCACGATTTCTTCTCTGTCCTGTCCGTTGTTTTCGTCTGGACTGGTTGAAAGCAGGCGTTCCACACGGTCTGCTCCAATGCTTTCCACATCCGAATTGCCGTATTGCAGCAGGAGCCACGGCTGCTTGACCTGAATGGAAAACAGGCTGTCCCGTATCAAATCCACGCTGTCTTTTCCTTGACTTTCTGAGTTTGGCAGCACAATCTTTGTACCAAGGGTCAGGCTGGCATTGCTGATGTCTGCGGAAAATTCATTGATTTTCCCGATATAATCAGGAGCGTAGGCGATAAAGGCAGCGGACAGCACGAACACCACCACGAAATTGACAACGGCATGGATGGCTTTTGTGGTTTCCCGTTTGATAAGCCCTGTGTAGGCAACGTAAATCCCCACCACCAGAATGAGAATCAGCAGGAACCCGATATAAAATCCCTTCGAGGATAAGCCGCCTGTGGTAACGCCTGCAAGGGTCTGCATATTTTTCCCAATGGAATCCGCCGTAGAGGAAATGAAGTCCAGCGAGTAGGCTTCCTGAATCAGATACCCTGTGGCGTTGGAAAGGTACAGGCTGATTGTCCAGATAAAATTTGTGATGGCATACAGCCCGTACATTACCTGTTTTCCGATACCGTCCAGCCAGTTCCACGGGAGCCAGTCCCATCCGCTGTCCACATAAAAATCAAGCTGGTAGTTGTCCAGAGGATATTTGCTGTATTCGTTGGCAGCGTCCACCGTATCATCCACCAGTCCGGCAGCGTGGGCGGCTGTGCCGAAGACTGCCAGCAGCAGGAGGATGAGCAGGAGTGCCAGCAGCACTTTTCCTGCTATACTCCCGATTTTTTTTAAAGAGTTTTGTCCCTTTGTCCGGCAAGGGACAAGGGCTGTCCCCTGCTGGATGGGCTTTCTTATCTTCATTCCTCCACCTCTTTTCTTACGGGCGGTCTGGTGTCAAAGGCATGGAACAGGTCTTCAAAGATAGGGTGGAACTGTATCACTCCTACACGCCCGTACAAATCACTGATAAGGCACTGTCCGTTTTCCAAGTCACGGAGCCGCTTCTGGTTGTTTTCATCTTCGGAATCCACCCCGAAAAAGGCGAGGGTCTTCTTGATTTCGTTGATGTCCGTGGAGCGGAATGCAAACTTCAAGCCCAGATTGTTTTTCAGCTTTTCATCCAGCAAATCGTCCGTGTTCTGGGTGACAAAGTAAACGCCTGCGTTCATGGCACGTCCGGCACGAACCAGCTTCATGGAGAGGGTCTTGCCCTGTGCCACCTGTAAGAAGCTCCATGCTTCATCCAAATCCACAATCTTAAACACGCTGCGGTCGGTGTGGATGAAGTCGAGGGCAAAGGTGCTGATTACAATGAGCATTGCCACGGAAAGCAGCTCCATTGTGGTGTATTCTTCAAACGAGGTTTCCTTATCCGGCAGCACCAAATCCGCCACCTGAATGATGTTGAGCTGCTTTTCAAGGCTGATGGACTGTGTGACATCCCCATCCGAAAAGAGCAGGTGTGCAAAGTCATAGTCCGTAAAGGATTCGATATGGTCGGCTATGCTGGTGCTGATGGTGGTTCCCTCCGCCCGTAGTTCTTCAATCACCTTGAAAAGCCCCCGTTCCTCACTGTTTGTTACCGCACGAATAGCTTTCCGAAGAACAGGGAACTTTTCCCCGTCACGGCTGGAAATGCCGGTTAAAAAGGTCAGGATGTCGATTGCCAGTGATTCGGAATCCTTTGGGTTCTCCATAATCACATAGGGGTCGAGCAAGCCCCTGTTCTGTTCCTCTGAGGTCAGGTTTACGATATTGATTTCATGGGCGATTTCTGGCAGGGTTTCTTTCCAGCGTCCCCGTTCCGCTTTCGGGTCAACAATGAGTGCCTGTGCCCCAAATAATACGGAATAATAGACTATCATGTTGTTGCTGAATGATTTTCCACCGCCGAGGGAGCCGACAAAAGCGGCAGCAAGGGCGTTGGTGACAGAGCCTTTTACTCCCTGACTGGCAAGGGCAGGCTTTAAGTACACGTTTCTTCCTGTATCAAGGCTGTACCCGATATAAATGCCCTCCGGTTCCCCCAACATCTGGGTTGCCCCAAAGCCAAGACCAGCGAGGAAGTCACTGGTGACATACTGGATGTAATCGTTCAGATACCGTTTGCTGGCAGGGAGAAATTCCCCATGCAGCCCCAGCATATCCCCAAAGGGGCGGACCAGCTTCACGTTCAAATCGTCATAAAAATCTTTTACCTCATTGCAACGGCGTTTCAGTTCTTCCAAGTCGGGAGCCGTCACACGCACCACATAGGACAGCTTATACATGGATTCCTTGCTCTGGTCTAAGGTGGATTCCAGCTCATTCACGCTGTCTAAAGCATCCACCACGTTTGTACTGGTTTCGCTGTCATTCTGCCATGCGTGGTTGTCCAAATCTTTCAGCTCTTTTTTCTTGTTCCGCACCGTGGAGAGGGCTTTCCGATTTGTGACAATCTCCACATTCATAGAGGTATCAATGGGAAAGGTGAATTGCTGCTGTTGATAGTAAAAGATTTCCGAGGATGGAAAGTCCAGTTCCCCCACAATGCTGTTGATGGTGAAGTAGGCGGCATAGACCGTCCCGTCTTCCTGTTCGATTTTCAGATACCGCTGGTTTTCCTCTATCAGACAACGGGTGGGTTTGATGAGGTCATAGTATTTCACCAGCGTTTCCTCCTGAAACCGTTTTTTCGGAAGATAATACTCATAATCTTCGTAGGCAGTTCCGGTCTGTCCGTATAAATGCTCAATCAGATAGCCAAAATCGTCCTTGTTAAGCCGCCGGACTTTGAAGCGGCGTGAGATTTTATTCTCCAACAGTTTTTCCATCTTCTGAAACCGCCAGATTTCCTCATTGCTCATGGAAACAAAATCCCCCATGAGTTTGTGGTTGACTTCATGGAGGAAATCGGAAACGGCGGTCTTTGCTTCCCTGCGGAACTGCTTCATGGTGACTTCCTGCTCATTGACAAGCAGCTTAAAGCCGATAAAAAAGCGGTAGTCCACCTGATTTTCCCCTATCATGGAAATCAGGGCTTCGGTCTGTGCGTCAATCTTTGCACAGGCAACGTCCTTTAACTTGCCCGTCACTTCCTGTTTGGAGCGTTCCTGTGCTGCCCGTATGCTGGATTCGGTGCTGATTTGCAGGGCGTGAATCTTCCCGTCCCTGTTCTGGGCGATAAGCTGCCGGAAGGAATCGTGTACCTGATATTTCTGTTCAGGGCTTAAAAAAGAATAGTTGTAGGGAAGCAGCTCATAGTAAGCGAAGCACTCCCCGTCATGGTTGAACACAAGGTTATTTTCGATATACTTAATCGGATATGCCATAAATATCACTCCTAACTGCCGTGATGGGCTGTACCGGATATTCCTTTTCCAGCTTCACGGGCTTTCCTGCATACGTCAGTTTCGGGCGTACCAGATATGCCAGTACGGATTTCAGGAAGCCGTAAGGCTTCTTCCCGTCAAAGGTCTTCTGGCACATGAACCAAGTGAGGGCAAAGGGTACGCCGAAGTATTTCAAAAATGCTCCGTCAATGAACGAAAGAGGAGGGAGGTTCCCCAAGAGCATAACTGCAAATACCGATACCACGAACCACGCCATCTGTGTGAACGTGATGGGGAATGGCAGCTTAAAATCATTGATGGAATAGAGTACCTTTTCCACCGACCAGATACTGGTATAGCTTCGTATTTTCTTCATGTTGTCCGTCCTTTCTAAAAGATGGGGCAGCAAAAGCCACCCCTGAATCAAAAAATCCGCCTGTATTTCCTGAAAGAGATACAGACGGGTCTACCGTAAGATTTCATATACGCCGTGGTTCGTGACAATAAAGGTTCCCTCCAATTCCATGTCACGCCCATAGGCAGCATAGTCGATATAGTTTTGTAAGTGTGCCGGAAGTTCCCCAAGCTGTCCGCTTTCTTCCAGATAGTAGCGAGCCACATCCGCCATATCATCACAGCCGGAATGGCAGATAATATCGTCTTCATGCTCACAGAGTTCTTCGATACTGCCAAAGTAGGATTGCAGCTCTGATAGTTCCTCCTGAATGTACTCCGGTAAGTCCTCCACCATTTCACACAGGCGGTTGACTTCCTCAATGGGGGTATATTCGTCAATCTCAAAGGGCAGCTCATAATCATGGATGGCGTATTCCTCATATTCATCATTCAAACCGATACGTTCCTTGACTTCCTCAAAGTCCACAGGCGGCGTGAACCATGCCCCTACCAGTTCGCCCTCATTGTATTTGCCTAAGTTGGCAATGTAAATCCGCATTTCTTCCAAGTTCCTCCACCTCCTTTTAGCGGTAATAAAAGATACCATTGTCCGTAAACAGGTAGTTTTCGCTGGTTTCCAGTTCCCGACCAATGGCAGCGTAGTCGATATGGTTCAACAGGTCTGGATGTACTTCTCCAAATAGCTGTACCTCCTGCACCAGATAACGGGCGAGGGATTCCCCGTCCTGCACCGGATAGCAGCGTATCTGGTCTTTGTGGTCGATAAATTCCGTAAAGCTGGGAAACCACCGCTTTTGTACCACATCCATTTCATAATAGAGGGGCGTTCCCTGCATTTCCTGTACCATCCGGCAAAGGGCGTTGATTTCCCAGAGCCTTGTGTTGCCTTCCAATGGAAAGGGCAGCTCATAGTCTTCAATTTCGATTTCTTCCTCACTCTGAACCCCAAGACGTTCCCTGATTTCTTCAAAATCCACAGGGCAGGAAAACCATGCTCCAGGATATTCCTCAAAATCTTCATGGTAAAACCGTGTGGTGTTCAGGATGTAGATTCTCATTTTCTCAATCAGTATCACGTCCTTTCTTAGAACAAAAAATGGCAACTAACTTTGTTTGTCAGTTGCCATTTTTCTAATAAAATATTCGCTTTAATTCTTCATCACTATTGATTTTTTTAATTACCCAAGGTTGTAAAAAATAATTGATTTGTGGGTCTAACATACTTACTAAATGAGTTTGTCCGGCAGGGGTTAATATTTGTAAATGTTGAAGTTCTATTACTAATCCATTGTTCATGGGTAATGGCAGGGTGTGAGTTGGTTCACGTAAAAACTCCCGAATGATTGTCACCTGCTCTGGTGTCATATTTTTCAAATATTTAATCTGAGCAGTTCCTAATTTCTTTGAAGCATACTTGTCATAAAAGAAATGAAAAATTTTAGATAGTAATAAAACTATTAGTAAGGCTGTGGAAATCACAAAAACAATGCCTATTGTAAAACCATATTTTTCTCGAAAATTTATAATATAAAACTTTTGGGCTAACTTTTGAGGCAATAATAATAATGTACCACTGGCAATAGATAAAGCTCCTAAAATGTTCGGTGGTAATTTCAAAAAATCAATAAAATCTTTCATACATTTCCTCCACTTTCAATTACTATTAAAGAAATTATACCACCATTCTTAGTTTATCTCAATTATCATACACTATCATATTACATCTTCTTTCTTTTGGGGAGTTACGCTCCCCAAGCCCCTAGTGGACTTCCGCCATGAAGCAATCAGAGCTTGCTCCATAACGGAAGTGTAAAATGGATTCCCTATGCTCCGATAATCTTATTGAACAGTTCCAGTAAGATGTCCTTTACACCGTCCGCATTGAAGACCAGACCGACCGCTACAAGGGACACCACCAGAAAACCGATAAGTTTGGAAAATTCCCTCTTAAATCCGAGGTACAGTCCAATCACCACGATTGCCAGCAGCACAAGGGACTGGGCGTTGGATAAAAACCAGTTGTAAAGATTCTGTCCGAAATTCATAAAAGCTCCTTTCTTTCCTGTAAGAGTTCTTAGGTTCCAAAATTGCCGCCGTTAAAGCACCACCTCCTTTGCAGCGGCGGCTTGCTGCTTCAGGATTTTTTCGTGCTTCTCCGTCAGCTTTGCATGGGTGATGATGTCATGGACAATCTGGGTGTGGTTCATCTTATCCAGACGGAGAGCCAGCTTTAATGTGGGTGCTACCTGATGGGAGAGCCAGTGCAGGGTGCGTTCAAAGGAATAGGGTTCCGGTTTGGTTGTCAGTTTCAGGCTTCCCCTGTGTTCCCCTATAAACCACGCCCATTCCTCACTGATACGCCAGTCAGAACGGGGTTTCGTATCGTCCTTGTCCACGAACCGGACATAGCGGTTGATGATTTGAAAGGCTGTCCGTTCTGGATTGTCATGTTCTAACAGGTCACGGATGGCGTAAAAGGCACGCTCATTTTTCAGCCGGATTTCAAAGCGGTTCTTTACCTCTGCGTCCGCAATGGGAATATCATGCTTTTTGTACTGCTCATAGTCCTTTTCGTAAATGCAGAAGTACACCTCACTTTGGAGGGAACCGATATACAGGGTGTTCCCCATACATTCTTTTTCCTCACGCCGTACCAGTTCGCCGCTGCGGTAGCTTTTGAAGCTGCGGAAGACCGAGATACATTCCTCATTCCGGCACTTCTCTGTCAGATGGGGAATGTTCAGGATTCCCGTTTTGTCATTGATGGCGAGGTCAAGCCGCTTCATCACGCCGTCCTCCATGAGAACATCCATGAAAAACTCATACCAGCTCCGTTCCTGTGCCAGCAGATAGCTTTCAAACTGGCGGCAGCCACGCCCTTTCAGTTCCAGCAGCACCCCTTTTTCCAGTTCCGGCGATACCAGAACGAAAATATCACCCAGATAGTAATGCTCCGTGTAAGAGTAGAAGCCGTAGTCTTCATGGATAAAGCAAGGCAGCTTTAGCCGCAGTACGTCTTCCACGATATGCTTCACATCCGTAGTGGGGAAGCGAATCCGCACATAGTCAAAGAGCATTTCAAGGGGAGCGTCTGGATTGAAGCGTTCCAGAGCTTCCGTGATGGCTTCCTGTAATGCTTCGGATGGGTGAGCCTTGCCCGTTTCAATATCGCTCAGGTACGGACGGGTGATTCCGGCAGCTAAGGCAAGTTTCTGTTGTGAGATACCATAAATTTCCCGTTTCTCTTTGATGTCCCGTACCCATGTTTCTTCATTCAGTGAAAATCCCTCCTGTCTAAAAAAGCGTATGTCAACTTTCAGAGCCTTGTTGACACACGCCGGATATGGGAAAATCCCTTGTGTACCGTGGGATTCTGCCCTGTTGTTTGGTTGTTGCCTGTCGATTTGTACCCCTCTGTTAGATACGAGGGGTTCCTGCTGGCGTGCCTTGCGGCACACCAGCCACAGCAGGTCAGTCCGTTTCTGCGGCTTTTGCTTCGCACGCCGCCTGCACTCCCTGCCTGCTGTCTATGAGCTTTTTAATTTCTTTGAGGAAATCGTGTCCTTTTGGCACAAGGGGCGTGTAAAACTCTGAGATAACGCTGGTTCCCACATCCACATAGCCACGCCCTTTTATCTGCTTTAGGAAGAAGTCCTTTGTGGTTTCCCCGAACATCATCCCATAGCCCATTTCCGACATCCGCCCCAGAGCCACACGGAAATTGAACTGGTCACGGATTCCGTCCCCCAGATACTTTGCGTCCGGACGCTGGCAGGCGAGAATCAGGAAGAAGCCAGCCTGCCGCCCAAGCATAACGATTTGTTTTAATTTGTTGAGGACAGCAGCGTTTTCCTTTGTGCCGAGCATTTCCATAAATGCCACATATTCATCAAAGATAAGGAAATGTGCCGGAAGTCCTAAGTAAGCGTAGTTTTCCCCTGTCCGGTAATTCTCCATGAGCTTCATGTCTTCGCTGCGTTTCATCATTTCCTCATAGAAACGGTCAATGCAGGCGAGCATATCTTCCTTTTTGTAGTACACATCCGGCATAACCGCCTGTAAATCCGCAAGGTCGGCGTTCTTCGGGTCTAACACGAACAGGACGGCGTTGGTGCGGAGCAGGGCTTCAATGAGGGTCAGGATGAAATAAGTCTTTCCGCCGCCGGTTCCTCCGGCAATGAGCATATGGGGGAGCTTGTCATACTCCCACCAGACATTTTTCATAAGCCGGAGCCTGCCGTTCTTTGCCTGTACGTCCTCAATGGAGATACGGTTGGCAATGGTATCATAGAGCAGGGTGTACTCCACATAGGAATCCTTTAATTCCTTATCCGTCAGCTCACAGTACAAGCCGCTTTCCAGCTTTTTCTCCAAGTTTAAGAGCTGTTCCTGATATTTCCCCAAGGTGATTTCTACACGGATATGGAGCAAGCCCTGTTTCATCCGGTAGTAGATTTTGGGAAAGTAAGTGATGGTTTCTTTGGAACGGCTGGAAGACAAGTCCTTGAAAAAAGCGTCATCCTTTCTCTGTTCGGATTCATACCACTTGTTTTCTAACACCATCCTTGCCAGCTTTTGGCGGTGGATGAGCTGCTTTACTTCATCCCTGCGGTATCGCCAGAACAGAAGAATTACTGCAAGACACACCAGCCCTGCCACGCCCATGCTGAATAACAGGTAAGGGATATTTACATCCTGTACTATCTGGGAGAGGGACACTTCCTGCCAGTTGGTTCCGGCAATCTGCCGGATATGAAACAGCAGGACAACCAGCAGGAAGACAGGGAACAGGGCGGCAAGGGCAGTATGGAACACAAGGTCTTTATCCGTGGGGCGGATACGTTTTCCACGGGGAAAAAGCTGTTTCATGGGAAAGTTCTCCTTTTTAAGAATATGAAAAGCAGATAACTCAATAAAAATGAATTATCTGCTTTATGGTTTAATATGAATTTTGTATAATAGATAAAAAGTGTTATTTTAATCTTTAAATAACATACTGCTATAAGTGTATAATTTTTGGCTTATTGAATTGAAATAATATGTTTCATCACAATCTACGCTGCTAAAGTCTAAGTTATCCTCGTCTATGTCTAAATCAACATCTATGTTTTTGTCCATCAAGTTATATTTTTCTAATACTCCCATTGTTAAATATAAATTTCTACGAGTAATATTGTATAATTGTACGCATTCCTTAATATCTTTTGGGGAAATATTATGATTACTTTTGTGATTTTTTGAGGAAATTTTATATAAATAATGAAAGTTTTTTATGTCGAAATCATTAAGCATAGGAAGTGCATTTAACATTATCAAATCTTCTTGTGATATATCATCATTATGTTGTCCTATATCATTTAACATTAGTCCCATTACACAGCAGGCTAATTTTGAATTTGACGAAATTATTTTGTCAAAAGAGTTTGTAATGAATTCAGCTTTGGATTGATTATCTACATATCTAAGTCACCAACCACCAGTTCAACTGGTGGTTTGATTTTAGCCCTCCAAAGGGCTATATTACTACTCGCCCCACAGGGCGGTGTCACAAGCACTTTTACTGGTCCGCTATAAAGCGGTACTACTAGAATCTTCTTTTCTTGATTCTTCTGCCTGCTCTTTTATATACTTCTGTACAGCTTCATCAGTGATATTACCAATGGTTTCGACATAATACCCTCGCGCCCAAAATGCTTTGTTCCATTTACTTTGCAATTCTGGGTGCCTATCATAAATCATTAGTGTACTCTTTCCCTTTAAATATCCCATGAAACTTGAAATACTCAGTTTAGGCGGTATTGCTACACTAAGATGTACATGATCCACGCAAACTGCACCTGCAATAATTTCTACATTCTTGTAGTTGCACAATGTTTTTATTATTTCTCTAACATCTTCCCTCACTTTTCCATACAACGTTTTTTTCCTATATTTCGGAATGAAAACTATATGGTACTGGCATTTCCAGCGGGTATGTGATATGCTTTTATTGTCCACTTGGACCGCCTCCTATTCTTTGAGTTGGCTTGCGACACCATACTCATTGTATCATAGGAGGCTTTTTCTTGATATCCTCACCGTTTCCACTTACACCATTCTCCCCAGCATAGCTGGGGGTTTAGTACTTTCAATTAGTTTTTCAATACTTTCTTTATCAGCATTTTCATAGTTAAGTCCTTTTAAGAAATATTTGAACTTAATAATTGATAGTGCTTTCCTAGAATTATTTAAAAATTTAAGTGAACCTATTGCATCCTCTGCCAACTCCATTGTAGAGTCATTAAGAAAGATATCTTTGACGTCTGCATAGTCATCTGAAAATTTTACGATTTTATTCAATAAATCCGACATTTCTCCGACGAGTTTTTTCATATAGACACCCCTTATCTAAATATTTATTTACATAATACTACCATTTATTTTTTATTAAAACAACAATTTTCCCAATAGAAATAGAGGGGAATTTAACTTTTATTATTTATAAAACGCAATAGGTTTATCAAGTTATTTTGCTGTTAGGTGGTCTTTCTTCGGCGGCTGCGGATTTATTGCAGTCACTTTTTTCAGGACAATATCCTCCGCCTTGATGTACCAGTCCACCGCTGCCCCCTGAAAGGTAGCCGTTGCCACGGTGTCTGCCACAGGATGGATGATTTCCACCTCTGCGTTGTAATCAAATTCCTTTAATGGCACGCTGGCAGGAATGGAAACCTGAATCATACGCCCCTGTCCTCTGGATTTTAAGTCATAGGTACGCTCCTTGATTTCTTCTGATACCGAGCCGTCTTCATTCTGGAGGTGAACCTCACGGCGGAGGGCAGAAAATTTCAATGCCCCGAATGTTGCTTCCTTGTCAATCACGATTCCGTTTGCTAATCTCATAGTCTGATGTCCTCCTTTTCCTTACGCTTTTACCATATCGTCAGCGTGCAAAATGTAGTTGGTAAAGCCCCTTGTGCCGATTTTATAGCCCTCTGCGGTGATACGGGGATTGACGAGCTTCACACGTTCCTCAAAGTCAAAATGCTTCTCTCCGGCTTCGGCAGGGAGGATAACCACAATATCATCCGCCCTTTGTACATCTGAATACAGGTTGAAGCTACGGGAGAGTACCGCCATGCGTCCGTTGATTCTTCTCTGTTCTGTTTTGTCTTCTCCGGCAAACTCCAAGTTGCCGAATGTCTTTTCCATGTTGGGGATAACGAATTTTAATTCCATATAGATGTACCTGTCCTTTCTGAATGTTGTGTTTGATGGTTGGTTTCGGGTGCTGGTTTGGAAGTGGAGGGGAACGCTCCGGCGGTGGTGATTTCTTCGTAGTATCACGTCCTTTCTGGTTTTGGGGTAAAAAAATAGACGCTCAGTTTTGAACGTCTATAAGGGAAATACTTATTAACTTTTTAGTCTTCTGCTGGATGTTTTGAAAGATAACGGGAATAATCTGTGTCAAATTGTAAAGATTTCAACTGTTCATCTATAATTTGTAATAGGTTTTTATCGTTAAGGATTGCTTCAAATTCTTTTATAGAGAAATCAATAATGCAATATTTATCTTCCAATTTCTCCTTATGGAGATAAAATTTTTTTATTAGTCCAGCACCATTACTCCATCCGGTTCCGCTAGTACCATAATACGAAAATAAAATGCCTATTTTTATGTTGGTTGTCAAAAGCAAACTACAAAATTTTCCTATGTATGTAACACTAACGGCTTTGTCGTAATTTTTACATTCTCCTAAAAAGGTATCGAGTTTTAGGTCAATCAGATGATATGTCAACAAAACTTTCCCTTGAGGAGTTAAAGTAACGATTTGGTCTATTTCATTCGTTGAAATATTTCCAGAGATAGTTAAGAGATAAGAAACTAAATTTTCTAAAGCTTCTCCCTTTAAGTTATGTAAATTTTTAGGTGCATTGTCTGTAGGGGAACTGTCATGAAGCTGTTTGAATTTTTCAAGTAATTCTTTATAAATGTTTTTTTGAGCTTCACTAATTTCACAAATTTTTTCGTATCTTAATTTATCAGATATACTATTAAGGACATTTAATGCCTTAGAAATTTCTTTATCATCTGGCATAATATCAATCATCACGTACCACCATATATATTAAAAATGAATTTTCTATTGAGGAAAGTTCGCTATGGCAGAGTTCACATTCAAAAGTTTCAGGTAACTCATTAAACAAACGTACTGTCCCCATAGATTTTTGGCAATTACTACAATATAATTCATAATAACTTTGCAAAATTCCTTGCTTTTCCAATTCAGATAAAAAATCATAGATTTCAGGAATAGATAAGGAAAATTTTCTTTTCAAAACGCCAGGATAAATCCACATATTTTTTCTATAATTCTTGAAAAAATTAGTTAAGGCAATGCTATCTATATTTTTATTCATTTTGTGTTGTATCGTCATTTCTATGATTGACAATGTATTCGATAACATAATTCATTCGCTCCATTCCAATTAGCACATTACTATAGTAATATTGTATTAAACAATAAGATTTATTCATGTAATTAAAGACAAACTTAACACGGTTACTTCGTGTTTTTATTTCATTTTCCCATAACAATTCAATCCAAGGATAATCGGACATTTCTTCCATTTCAAACATAAATTGTTCTAAGGCTTCTCTGAAATCAGGTACTTTTTCTAATTCTGCCTGATTGTCATTTAATAGTGAGCGTAGTTCTCCGATAAATGGTAATATATATTCTTGATTGTTGCCGACATCCAGTTGTGCGTTTCCACCATTAGGTAATTTCATGGATTGAGCAATAAGTTTTACATTTTCATCACGTTTGCATACATTAACCATAAAGTCTAAATTTAGCGGAATCAAATCGCACTCAAAATGTTCTTTAAAATAATCAGACATTTCCGCAATTAAGTTGGAATATATAGTCGGTTCTTTTTTG
>OHCS01000750.1_pt1 | contig 16703 bp, 6 predicted proteins | sample 1566741 | NCBI WGS metagenome assembly OHCS01 (sample SAMEA3879604, study PRJEB24766) | human gut metagenome | biome: human-associated habitat; feature: feces | place: USA | collected 1985/1987 | reverse complement strand
CCCCAATCGGGACTGATAGAGAAAATCAGTTGCTTTTGCGAAGCTAAAGATGGTACATTATGGTTGGGCAGTAATGGATATGGCATATATAAACGGATAATTGATAAGCAAGGCAAAGAAAAATTCATATCTTATAATACAGGCCAAGGCTTAATCAACAACAATGTACGAAGTCTGGAAGAAGATGTCAATGGAAGTATCTGGATAGGAACTAATAACGGACTTTCCTGCTTCCACCCAAACGAGAACCGCTTCACCAATTACACCAAACAAGATGGTTTTCCGGATGCACAATTCTATTGGAATGCCTCATACCGTTCTTCCGATGGTACACTCTATTTCGGCAGCGTAGCAGGACTGACAGCCATCGATAGCAATCTGCCTGTTGTTACTGTTCAACCTGCCAACATACGCTTCACGCGGTTGAGAATCGGAAATGAGAACATCTTGCCCGGCAATAAATATCTGCCCAAAGACATTGCCGTAACTCAGGAAATAAAACTCCATGAAAAAGAGAAGTCCTTCTCGTTGGAATTCTCCGCCTTGAATTTTGAACCGGATAATACAGCCACTTATAGCTACCGCCTACTTGGTTTTGAAGACAAATGGGTACAAGCCCCCGGAAACAGACGGTTTGCAAGTTATACCAACCTGCGTCCGGGTAACTATACCCTGCAAGTGAAATATACACCTGATGGAGGAGACGGGACAGAGAACATGGCAGAGCTAAAGGTCACCATCCTACCCTATTTTTATAAAACAACTTGGTTCATATTGCTTCTTGTGGTTTTGGCACTACTTGCCACTTGGCAAACTTACCAATGGCGCATACGAAACTTCAAACGCCAGCGGGAATTCTTACACCGCACCGTGGAAGAACGCACCTACCAACTGGAACAGCAAAAACTATTATTAGAAAACCAGACCGAAGAACTCTCCCGACAGAACAGGATGCTGACACTGCAAAATGAGAAAATCACCCGGCAAAAAGCACAATTGAGCCGTATGGCACGCAAAGTACAAGAACTGACATTAGACAAGATAGCTTTCTTCACTAACATAACGCATGAATTCCGGACACCGATAACTTTAATTATCGGTCCTATCGAGCGTGCACTAAAACTAAGTTATAACCCGCAGGTAATAGAACAGTTAAACTTCGTGGAACGTAACTCCAAATATCTGCTATCTCTTGTCAACCAACTGATGGATTTCCGGAAAGTAGAATCCGGTAAGCTTAATATCGTTACGACAAAAGGTGACTTTGTGAGTTTTATACATTCATTGCTTACTCCTTTTGAAGTATTTGCCGGAGAACGGAATATTTCAATAAAACACTATTTCCACATGAAAAGTTCCGAAATCTTCTTTGATGAAGAAGCAATGCACAAGGTTATTACCAATCTGCTAAGCAACGCCATCAAATTCACACCGGATGGCGGAAGCATATCCATATATATAGCCACTCTTCCGGCCAAAGACGATAAAGAAGAAACACTTTATCTCTGCGTCAGTGACACGGGAACAGGTATTCAGGAGCAAGACACCGCACAAATATTCAACCGTTTCTATCAATCCAAGAAGCAAGCGAAATATCCTGTATACGGTCAAACGGGTACAGGAATCGGGTTATATCTTTGCAAACGCATCGTGAAGATGCACGATGGAGAAATCTGCGTTCGTAATAACCATACTATCGGCTGTTCCTTCCGCATCCTACTCCCACTTCCAAAAGAAGAAAACATAAGCGACCAACTTATCGTTGAGAACAATATACCACCGGCAGCAACAACGGAAAAGAAAGAATTACCCAAAGAACGGCTGACCCTGACCATTCTTGTAGTGGAAGATAATGCAGACATGAGAGGATACATCCGTTCCATTCTCCGTGATTATTATAATGTGCTCGAGGCTACCAATGGTGCAGAAGCCCTTGATGTATTAAACAATCAGTCTGTAGATTTTATCATCAGCGACCTGATGATGCCCGTAATGGATGGTATAGAACTATCACGACGGGTCAAAGAGACATTTAGTATCTCACATATTCCTTTCCTGATGCTGACTGCTAAAACATCGCCGGAAACCCGGCTGGAAAGTTACCGCACGGGCGTAGACGAATATCTGCTAAAACCTTTCGATGAAGCTCTGTTACTGACCCGTATCGAAAACATCCTGGATAATCGCAGACGCTACCAACGAAAGTTCAAGACGGACATGGACGTGGAAGCACTGAATATAGAGGAGGAATCCGGTGACAAGAAATTCATCAACCAAGTGATGGAAGCTATAAAAGAACACTATAAAAAACCTTACTTTGAAGTAAGTGATTTCAGTGAGGCCGTCGGAGTCAGCAAAAGCCTGCTGAATAAAAAGCTTCAAAGCCTCATCGGGCAATCAGCAGGACAATTCATACGTAACTACAGATTAAACACTGCCCGGGAACTACTCCTCAAAAACCGGGAAACCAAACAGATGAATATTGCTGAAATAGCATATGAAGTAGGCTTTAATGATCCCAAATACTTTGCCCGTTGTTTCAGCAAACAGTTTAATACGACGCCAAGCGCATTACTTAATGAAGAAGAGTAAGTCCGGGAAATGATAATATAGGAACAGAAATATTGACACTTTTAAAATAAAACAGATGTGTCCCTTGTTGTCAGATATGTTATTACCCCATTGAGAAGTACCTGTGAGCATGATTAAAAAGGGTGTAGCCTTAAGGTTGGGATGGCTACACCCTTTCTTCTGTATGGCTACACCCTTTGATGGTTAGGGCTACACCCTTTTGATGACTTCCTTACCTGAATCTTCTCCTGTTTTCTTTTTATTTACAGCACAATCAGTCTGAAGTATCGTGATATATACTGAAGCCGGATTTTTAATTGTAATTTTCACACTTAATATTCATTTGTCCACCTCAAAAATTCATTTGTCCACCTCCAGAACGCCTTTTGAGCTTACTTTTGCATCACTACTTAAAATATGAATGTAGTATAAATTAATTGTTAAACCATTAATATCTGTATTATGAAGACAAGAAAATGGCCGGTTATATGCTTGGCAATTCTTACACTATGTATGGGGTCTTGTCAAGATTGGGGGCAAATGGACCCAATTCCAGGACATCAAGTTTTACCAAAACTTGAGCAGGTTGCCAATCTGACATTTGATGATGAAAAACTAAACCCCGAAGAGATTCAAACATTCGCCTACCCTGATGGCGATATCCCTTCTTTATTTACTGATGAAACACTTGGACAAGTACTCCAACTTGAAGGAGGTTATGCACGTATCTTTAATCCACTGAATAAGGTGACTGTGCAGAACGGAGTTTCTCTCACCTTCTGGATGAAACAAGCTGCTCCAGAATCTGTCGAGGAAGGAGAAACACCGGAAGAACAAGATTTAACCGGTGCTATCTTCTCGTTTGAGAATGGAAATGCCACACAACGGATGTTCTTTACCGCTAATGGATGGCTCAATTATACAGGTGTAGACGGAAGCTATGAGGACAACAATCCCGCATCAGTTAAAACAGGATTGATAACCGCAGGCGAATGGCATTATGTAGCAGTAGCTATAACTAATAATGGGTATTTTGTATATGTAGACGGACTAAAGAAAATAGAAAAGACGATTACTGACTTTGACTGTTCTAAAATAGTTCAGTTTATGGCTTCAGTACCTTATATATATATAGGATATGGTTCAGACAGTAAAACCAAAGAAATGTTGATTGACGATTTTAAAATCTATCGGAATACCATCACAAGTAAAGAAATAGCTCTACCTAAGAAGGAAGGAAATACCGAAGACGATATTTACGAATTTCCACCCAAGGGAACTGTAGGTTACTACAAACTGGACAACACTTTCGACAACAGTTTAAATCCGGATCAAAGTGGTGAACTTGTAACTGTACAGACTCAAAGTACACCTTCTGCATTTGAGATAGATGCTACTCGTGGAACAGTATGGCACCAGCAAGAAGGTTGGACAGACAATGCTAATGGCTGGGCATATACACGATTCGATAATCCGTTAAAGGGAGAAGAACTTTCTAACGGACTCAGCATCAACTTATGGATTAATCCTCCGGTATTAAATTGGTGGGATCAGATATTCGTCATGAATGACGGTACAGCAAAATTTTGGTTTAATGCTATAGGCTATCTGGGCTTCCATACAGGAGGTGATCCATTTGAATACTTCGATTGCCACAACAACAATGACACCAACGCTATGGAAGCAAATAAATGGACTTTGGTAACAATCAATATCCTGCCCGATGGTTTCGAAGTCTATTACAATGGAGAACTCAAGTTTGACCGTGAAAACAATGCAGGTTATGTCGGTACACTCACTGATTTCACAAAAATATCAACTGTATTCACCAACGCTTCAGATTTCTTCCTGGGATATGAAAGTTGGTGGAAAGCAGCCCCTGCATTAGTAGACGATATTTATCTTTGCGCTGCTCCTTTAACTGCCATGCAAGCGAAAGCTATATATAATGCAACCAAGAAATAATCTTTCATCTAATATAAAATTGTAAACACATAGAATATGAAAGGAAAGAAAAACTCCTCAATGACAGCTGCCCAGCAATATGCGGGCATGCTGCTGACACTTGTCTTTTTGCTGGCAGGACAAATGTTGTTCGCCCAGTCAAAGCAAGTTGCAGGTGTCGTAAAAGACGTCACCGGAGAAACTGTCATAGGTGCCAGCGTAGTTGAAAAAGGTACCACCAATGGTACTATAACAGATTTTGACGGAAACTTCAAATTAACAGTAAGCGACAAAGCCGTGCTACAAATCTCTTTCGTCGGTTATCAGACGCAAGAAATCAACACAGCAGGCAAGACTTCTTTTGTCGTGACATTGAAAGAAGACTCAGAGATGCTGGAAGAAGTAGTGGTAGTGGGTTATGGTGCACAGAAAAAAGAAAGTGTTGTGGGAGCTATCTCGCAAGTATCTTCCAAAGACTTACTATCCACTCCTGCCGCCAACGTGTCACAGGCTATCGCCGGTAAAATTCCCGGTGTGATTACTTCACAGACTTCCGGTGCTCCAGGTGCTGATGACGCTCAGATTTATATTCGTGGCCGTGCTACTTTTGCAGGTGATGCACAGCCACTTATCCTGGTAGATGGTGTGGAACGTGCATTCTCACAGATCGCTCCCGATGATATTGAAACGATCTCCGTATTGAAAGATGCTTCGGCAACTGCAGTATATGGTGTGCGCGGCGCAAATGGCGTTATGTTGATTACCACTAAACGTGGTAAGGAACAGAAACCAGAAGTAAGCCTGACTGCCAACTGGCAGATTCAAAGTCCTACTCGTGGCGATACTTTCTTAGATGCTTATCAGTCAGTTGTATTGCTCGAAGAAGCACTGCGTAATGATGGAATTAACTCATGGTACAGTGACAACGACATCGAAATGTATCGCAAATCAATAGCCGGACAGTTGAGTGGAGTGGACGCCATGCTTTACCCCAACGTAAACTGGTATGACGAAGTACTCAACAGTACAGCTCCTGCACAACGTTACAACGTAAGCATTCGCGGAGGTACAAAACGTATGCGTTACTATGCTTCCGGAGAGTTCTATGACCAGACATCTATGTACAAAGATTTAAGCAACGACGCTTATGGCAACAAATCAAGCCTGAACTTCCGCCGTTATGCTTTCCGTGCTAATACCGACTTTTTCTTAACGAAGGATTTGACATTCTCCGTAAACTTCGGTACACGTTTTGAGGAGCGCAGAGGTCCGAAGACTAATGAAAGCGGTAATTACAGCGAAGTATTCTACGAAATCAATCATACTCCGGGCTGGATATTCCCAGTTGCCTATGAAGTACAAAGTGGTGAAAATACCCGTTCACTCTATGGCGGTAGCTCACAGTATCAGAATAACATAGTAGCGGCATTAGCCGAAGGAGGTTATTATCGTTCAGTAAACACGATTAATGAAACCAACTTCATTGTAGACTATAAATTGGATTGGCTGACCGAAGGATTAAGTGCAAAAGGTATGTTGTCGTTCGACTATGAAAACGAACATCGCAGAAATTATACCAAGAATTTCGCCACCTATGAATTAAACAACCGCGATAATTACAATTCCATTGATGCCTACAACAAGTTCAATACGGACACAGAGTTGGCTTACGGTTCTTCGTTTACCTCTATCTATAAGCTCTATATGGAGGCGCAAGTGAATTATGCCCGCAAGTTCGGCAAACATGACGTGACCGGTATGATGCTGTACATGCAGAATGACTATCGTAACAAATCAGAATTGGCAGAACGTTATCAAGGTATTGTAGGCCGTGTGACTTACGGTTATGATGACCGTTATTTATTCGAATTCAATGCCGGTTATAACGGTTCCGAGAACTTTATGAAAGGCAAACGTTTCGGTTTCTTCCCTTCTGTATCTGTGGGATGGCGTATCACCAATGAAGAATTTATGAAAAGTACGCAAGATTGGTTGAATAACTTAAAGCTTCGTGCTTCTTACGGCCAGGTAGGTAATGATGTATATAAAATAGGCGGTAGTAAGCAACGTTTCTTATATGAGCAGAAATGGAGTCAGATTGGTAATGACTACCGATATGGAGAAACCTGGCAATCCGGTATCTATGAATCCCAATATCCTAACTATGGTGTTACATGGGAACGTGCTCATAAATATAATCTCGGTTTAGAGTTCGGATTGTGGAACGGTCTGCTAAATGGTAATATCGACCTCTTCTACGAAAAACGCAACGACATCTTAACTCAATATCTTACTCGTCCGCAATGGGTGGGCGTTATTATGGCTGCCGGCAACTTGGGACAAACCAAGAACAGCGGTTACGAAATAGAATTGAAACATGCCAATCATATAGGTAAGGATTTTACTTATACAGTAGGACTGACCTACTCGCATGCCAGAAATGAAATCCTCAAGATGGATGAACCCGAGCTAAAGACTGACTATCGCAAACGCGAAGGGCATCCCATCAATCAATATTTTGGCTTGGTATGTGATGGTTTCATCACACAAGCTGACATTGACGGAGGGAAACTACCGGTATCTAAACTTGGTGAAAACGTAGGAGTCGGTGATTTGAAGTACCGTGATATGAATGGTGATGGAATGATTGATGAGCGTGATGAAACTTTCATCGGCTATAGTGATATCCCGGAAAACACTTATGCCCTGACATTGGGAGCTAACTATAAAAACTGGGGATTCAGCGTTATGTTCCAAGGCGTCAATCACGTTAGCCGCTATTACGATGCGGAAGCAATGTTTGCCTTCGTTAATGGAGGTAAAGTGAAAGAGCACCATCTGGATCGTTGGAATCCCGCTAAAAGTGAATCCGAGAATCTGGCTAATGCAAAATATCCACGACTCCACTATGATAGCTATGGTAATCATAACCAACGCGGTAACTCATTCTTCCTGAAGAACGGCTCATTTATGAGATTGAAGAATATAGAACTGAGCTATACTTTGCCTACTTTATGGGCTAAGAAAGTGGGTATGAGTGACTGTCGCCTGTACATCAATGCGAACAACTTGATTACCTGGGATGACCTGGATGGTCTGACTGACCCGGAAAGTAATGGTTCAAACCGCTATCCGATTATGAAAACCGTAAACTTTGGTGTAAACATTAAATTCTGATAGAAACATGAAGAAAGTATTATTATATAGCATATTCGCTCTTGGCGTTGCCTCCACTACCCTAACCTCCTGTGAGGATATATTTGGTGGATTTCTGGACAAGCAACCCAGTAATGAGCTAACCGGCGAACAAGTGTTCAGCGACTGGAATCTGACTGTACAGTTCCATCTTGACACTTACAACTTCTTACGCCACGGTGCCGGCCGCATCAACACTACCTGGTTGGATGCAGCTACTGATCTGGCTGAGACTGCTTATGGAGATGGAGTCAGAACTTCTTTTAATCTCGGTAACTTCTACGGGGCATCCGGTGCATCCGAACTGTCTGGTACATGGGAACATTACTATCGTGCCATTCGTAAGTGTAACATGCTTCTTACCCGTATAGAGGAAGTACCCAAGAATCCTGCCGACAGTGATGATAAGTACAATAAAGACAAAAAGAATTATATAGCCGAAGCTCGTTTTCTACGCGCTTACTTTTATTGGGAACTATTTCTGCGCTATGGCCCCATCCCTATCGTAACAGAAGTGCTTGACCCAAATGGTGACTTGTTGAGCAACTATACTACTCGTCCTACGGTAAAAGAGTATATAGTAGACTTTGTTTTAAAAGAGCTCAAAGATTGCGAAGGCGATTTATTGGATTACAAAACGGCATGGGATTCAGGAACAGCAGGACGCATCGGTCAACCTATGGCATGTGCACTCCGTTCACGTATTACTCTTTTCATGGCAAGTCCACGCTACAGCGACGCGTCCGGGATAACCTGGCAACAAGCCGCTGACGTCGCTAAAGAATTTATTGACACTTACGGAGCAAACTTTGCTTTGTTCAACAACAAAGATGCTACCGGAACTACCTTAGGAATAGAGAACTACACCAATGCAATACTGAGAACAGCTTATCAGGGAAGCAACATGGAAGTTATCTTTTACAGGAATGATGACAGACAAAATTGGGGTAACATCAAAAATGACACCCCGGTAGGTGAAGGAGGTAATGGCGGACTCTGCCCGTCACAGAATTTAGTAGACATGTATGATATGGTGGATGGGTCTTCTCCATTTACACAATATGATGCTACTGGTGCTCCGGTATATAACAGCAATTCAATGACTCCGGCTATTAATCCGGAAAGTGGTTATAATGATGCTGATCCATGGAACAATCGCGATCCTCGTCTGGCAGCTACCATTCTTTACCAAGGTGCAGAATGGGGTAACGGAGTTATTGATGTAAGATTTGGAATGCGCGATAATCCCAGAGGTAATGCCAATTCTACTCCTACGGGATACTATGTACGTAAATATACTCCCGAAACGATTCTCAGCGTCGAACATTCAGGATCGGCATATCGCCTATGGACTATCATCCGGTATGCAGAGATAATGATGAATTATGCGGAAGCAATGAATGAAGTGAATGGCCCCTGCGATGATGTATACTCTATGCTCGATCAGATACGTGGACGTGCAGGCATCTCCGGCAGTGTAGCTGATCGTACAGACTTGAACAGTAAGGATAAAATGCGTAACTTCATTCATAAAGAACGCACAATAGAATTTGCTTTCGAGGAACACCGTGCATGGGATGTTCGCCGTTGGAATGTGGCTACAGAAGCTCTTTCACGCGATATTTATGGAGTGAATGTGGCAGACAATGGAAACATAACACGCAAAGTAGCTCAAAAACGCGTATTCGAAGACAAAATGTACCTCTATCCAATACCCGAAGGGGAATGCTGGAAGGCAAATATAGAGAATAATCCAGGTTGGTAATCTTAAATCGAACATATTATGTATAACAATATGAATCATATAATGAACAAACTGGCAGGAATCAATAAATTCCTGTTATTGGGAGTCCTGCTTATCATAACCGGTACAGTCCGGGCACAGGGCGAACAGATATTAAAAGGCCGTATTGTAGACACTGATGGTACCCCTATTCCGGGAGCTATTGTCAATGTTACCGAGCAGAGTCGTATAGCCTTATCCGATGATAATGGATACTTCAGCTTGAAGAATGTAAAAATAGGCGATGAGCTTTGTGTCAGTAGCATAGGTTACAAGAACACTACGGCTACAGCCGAATTTGACAAGGACTTCAAAATCATAATGGAATCTGACATAGATGAATATTTGCACACTATGCCAATTGCTTTTGCTCGTAAGCCGAAAAAGTTTATGACTGAGTCGACTTCGGCAGTAGCAGGCGAAGAGTTGCAAAAATATCCAATTACCGTACTCCAAAATGCTTTTTCCTCAACCGTAACCGGTATGCAGACCTATGAATGGTCCAGCGAACCAGGATGGACGGAAACAGCCATGTACATCCGTGGTATACGTACCATGAACTCAAATGCACGTACTCCATTAATTATTGTAGACAATGTGGAACGCGATCTTTCATTCCTTGATGCTTTCCCTATCGAAAACATCACAATTTTAAAAGATGCAGCTGCAACGGCCATTTACGGTATGCGTGGTGCTAATGGCGCTATCATGGTAACCACCAAACGCGGTGAAACCGGAAAAACCAAAATAGACTTTACACAAGAAGTCGGTTTCCAGATGTTAAGTAACAAAATGGAAAATCAAAATGCCTATAACAAGGCACTGACCACCAACCGGGTACTATACCTGGATGGTAAAGATCCTCAATATTCGGATGAACAAATTGAAATGTATCGTCGTGTAACTGAAGGTGAACAACTGGAAGGTATTGATCGCTACCGCTATTTCAACACAAACTGGTTTGACCAGTTGTATCGGAACATGGCGCCCACTTACAAGACTAACATGCAGATAAGCGGCGGTAACAACCGTGCTCGTTACTATGTATCATTCTCATATCTCCGTCAGGAAGGTATGTGGAACTCCAAATGGACAGAGTATAATGATAATTTCAGTACTCAGCATGTATTGAACCGATATAACCTGCGCTCTAATCTGGATATCGATGTAAACAAATACTTGAATGTATCATTGGACTTGGGTGGACGTATTGATAACATCTCTCAACCTCGTACCGGTGTATTCGCTTTGGTAACATTCGGTGCTGTCGAAGCCGATCCAATGGCTCCGGTTTACACTCCAAACGGTGAACTGTATTCAAAGAACACAGCTCAAAATCCCGCGCGCTTACTGGGATCATCCGGTCAGGATAAAAACCGTCGCCGTAACTTATATTCAACTCTAAATGTTACAGGGGATCTGTCCGAAATAATAAAAGGGCTAAAAGCAAACGTAACAGTCAGTTTCGATGCATTCGACGTATTCCAATCTACCCAAGATAACAGCGTAAATTCATATGAATACGACTACATGAATATGAACGTGAAAGACCCGTCACAATTTGAATATAAACAAACAACTAAATATTCAGCTCTGACCAATCCGTCTGCCAATGAACGCGCCAACTATTACAACTTCAACTTCAATGCCGGATTCAGCTATAACAGGTCTTTCGGTAAACATGCTGTGGATGCCCGTGCTTTCATACGTACTTATCAGAATATGGAAAACGTACGTGATGCAAACAACCATGATGTAGGTAAGCTCTCCTCTAACCGATTCTTATCATACAACGGACAGGCTACCTATATATATGACAACAGATATATTCTCTCAGGTAATTTTTCACGCATGGCTTGTGATAACTATGCGCCGGAAGACCGCTGGGGTAATTTCTATGGTGCTTCTCTCGGCTGGGTAGCTTCAGAAGAATCCTGGTTGAGGAACAAGAATATCAGTTTGCTAAAACTTCGCGCTTCATTCGGTCACGCTGGCCAATCATCTACCGGCAGTAACCGCTACCCTTATCAAAGTACATTCGGGTCAGGTACCGGCTATAGTTTCGGAACCTCTAACACTGGTGTAGGTGGTATCGCTGAGACTCTTTCCGGTAACCATAACAATAAATGGGAACTTTCTGATATGATAAATGTCGGCTTGGATTTCGACTTTTGGCGTAAGAAGCTCTACGGTTCGTTTGATGCTTTCAAAGAATGGCGCTCCAATATTTTGGTAACCCGTTCTAATACCCCGAGCTTACTAGGTATCGGCGTCGCACAGGATGCTTATGGTAAGGTAGAATCTAAAGGTATGGAATTGACTATCGGACACCGGAATCGTATTGGCAAAGTAACTTACTTTCTGGAAGGTATGCTGACTTGGAATACCAATAAGATTACCGAAATGGACGAAACAGAACCTAACGTAGAATGGCAACGCAAAACAGGTAAGCGAATCTTTGAATACACTTCCATCGCGGGACTCTACGAGAATGTCTTTAACGGTACAGTAGGTGGATGGAACATTTATAAATTCCAGCATTGGGCAAGTGACCCCAACTTAATTGCTACCAGCCACCAGGATGCCATAGATCATCCGGAGAAATATCCATATCACTCAGCTTCCGCCGGTAAACAACCGTTGGGTACCGCCGTTTTCCAAGATTTGAATGGCGACCGAAAAATTGATGAAAATGACATGACTCCGAGTGGCTATACAATCATTCCGGAAATGACTCCTTCTTTGACATTTGGTGCTGAATATGCCGGTTTTGATTTAAGGGCAACGCTCACAGCCTACTTGAATCGTTCGGTATTTATTTCACCGGCAATGACGTGGTCTCCTTGGGGACATCAAGCTACCCACGAAATAACTAAGGCATGGGGATATTATACGGATGATCCAACTGATCCACGTAACATTAACGCCACATATCCTCGTCCTACATATGACGGTTTCAATACAATTGATAGTGAAAGAAGTACCAATGTCTATATGAACGATATTTGGGTAGTAAATGGAAATTATCTATCACTTCGTAACATAGAGTTCGGCTACTCCTTACCCAAAAGGCTGATTGCCAAAGCAGGTATGACCAAATGCCGTATCTACTTCAACGGATATAATTTATTCAACAGGAGTCACTTACCTGACAATATGGACCCGGAAAAGCCGATGAGTTATTGTTGGTGGTATCCTAAGACCCGTACATTCTCTTTTGGTATAAACGTTGGTTTCTAACCTTTGATAAACAAAAATATGAATATGAAAAAGATTATAGCATATATATCAACCGCACTGCTGATGATAGGAACTTCTTCCTGCAGTGACTTCCTTGATAAGGAAGTGGATTTGACTCTTTCTGAAGAACAGGTATTCAGAAGTTATGAAAACACCCGTGGTTTCTTGGCTAATATTTATACCTATTTGCCAGATGCTTTCGTGGGATACACAGATGGACAATTTAGAAGTGCTTCACGCGACTGTATGACTGACAACTCTGTGGGTTGGTGGCCTGTGCTTTATTACGGTAGTGTACTAACTGATGGTTACTCAGCCATCAACCACCCGTTCGCTAATGATTTTTGGCCGAAAAACAGCAAAGCAATCCGAGCATCCAATTTGTTTTTGAAAAATGTTCGTGAAGAAGTAGTCGGCAATTATGACAAGGCTGGCGATGACAATCATTTGTTTGAACGTTATGTAGCCGAAGCCAAACTGCTTCGGGCAATCTTCCACTTCGACATGTCATCCTGGTTTGGCGACATTATTATTGCAGGTGAAGATAAAGATGGTGTACCTATTGTTTTCCAACAAAACGATCCGCGCATGAATGTTCCGCGAACTAAATGTGCCGATGTTATGAAATGGATTGCTGACCAGTGCGACTTAGTGAAAGATGTATTACCTTTTCGCTATAGTAACGAAGATGAAAATTGGGGACGTGTAAATGGCGCGGCTGCCTACGCATTAAAAGCAAGAGCTCTGCTTTACAGAGCTTCTCCACTCAACAATCCTACCGATAACATTGAATGGTGGAAAGAAGCAGCAGATGCCGCACGTGCATTCATGACAAAGAATAATCTACAGACTAAACCGTACAAATTGTACAGAACAACTGATAATGATCCGAAACAGAATTATTATCAATGCTTCATTGCGACCCCTTACTTTAATGACGAGTATATTTTAACTCGCTCGGTTTGGAACACTCATACCATTGAAGATTTTCTGGCTCCGTGTGGCTTTGTTAATTCTAGTGGTCGTACAAATCCAACCCAGAATCTGGTTGACTCTTATGAAACGATCAATGGTCTCCCCATTGATCAGGATCCAAGCTACAACCCTCAAAATCCTTATGCTAATCGGGACCCACGTTTAGAGCAAACAATCTTATATCAAGGCTCTATATGGGGAGACAAACTCAATGAAGAGGAACGTACAATTGACGTATCTTCGCCTGATGGTCCAGACTTAGGGACACAAAATGGTGGTACATTAACTGGATATTATACTAAAAAGTATCTGAATAATATGTCATTTAAAAAGCCCTCAAATTATAATCATGTGTGTCCGATTTTCCGCTACGGTGAAGTTCTTTTAAATGCCGCTGAAGCCGTTAACGAGGCATATGGTCCATCTGAAGCATATCAATACATCAATGAATTACGTAGTCGCGTTGGCATGCCTGCTTATAGTGGTATGAGTAAAGAGCAGCTTCGTGAACGAATTCGCAACGAACGTCGCATTGAATTGTGTTTTGAAGACCATCGCTTCTTTGACGAACGCCGCTGGAAACTTTTTGAGAACCAAACTGTATCAAACGAAAAGAATCTGCCTTATTACAAACAGGTATATAACCTCTATGGCGTAACCGTAACAAAACAAGGAGATAAACCTGAATATACATATGGACCCGCTAGAAATTATCCTATCCGCACATTCAATACTCCGAAAAACTATTATCTCCCGATACCGGATGCTGAAATAAAGAAACTACCGAATCTGGGACAAAATTCCGGTTGGGAACTTAGTACTTCAACCGGTGGAAATAATGATTCCTCAGGCGAAGAAGAAACACTGACTGAATAAGAGGGATAATGTTACAGTTAGAAAAACATTTTAAAAAAGTAAGTTATGATGAAACAATATAAATATCTCATTGCTTTGTTCGCCACCGCTCTCTTTATGGGAGCGTGTAGCGACGATGAAAATGACTATGGAACCGAGGGAGTTGCCATAGAAACACCTGCGATTACAGGAAAAGTAAGTACATCTTCCGTCTCGCTCAATGTAGTAGTCAGCATGCGCGATGATATACGTTATAGCGGTGCCGGTTTCTGCTACAGTTTAAAACCATCTCCAACGATCCACAGTTCTACAACTAAGGCGCTCATTACAAATAGAACATTATCCGCTACTCTGACAGATTTAGCTCCAAAACGTACTTATTATGCACGCGCCTTCGTATGTATCTATCAAGGTGAAGTAGTTTACTCACCCGAATTTACTTTCAACACAGCAGACGGTACATTAGAAGAGCAGTTAGCTGCTTACCAAGCACCTAATTACCCTGACAATTATATCGCAATAGCAAACTGGAATATGCGCGATCAATGGAATCTTGCCAATGTACACGACCCATCGGTAGTGTTGGCGGAAGACGGGTACTATTATATGTATCAGACTGACGCTTCATACGGTGATGCACATGGAGGACATGGACATTTTCATGCACGCCGTTCCAAAAACCTGATTGACTGGGAATACATGGGTAGAAGCATGAAAGAGCTTCCCAATTGGGTAGTTCCCAAGTTAAATAAGATTCGTCAAGAAATGGGATTGCAACCTGTTGCTACTGCTGCAGAAATTTCCTATGGTTTCTGGGCTCCCTGTGTACGCAAAGTTAGAAACGGTTTGTATCGTATGTATTATTCTATCACTTGTCCGGGATTACTCAATGGAGAAGGCACTTGGAGCGAACGTGCATTTATCGGAATGATGGAAAATACCAATCTTGCTAATAATGATGGATGGGTAGATAAAGGGTATATAGTAACGAATGCTTCAGACAAAGGGCTTGAGTTCAATGTTACAGCAGGAGACTGGGCAAACTGCTACTATAAATGGAATGCTATCGATCCTTCGTATATCATTACCCCAGAAGGTGCACATTGGTTAATTTATGGTTCTTGGCACAGCGGTATTGTCGCTACGGAATTAAACGCCGCAACCGGTATGCCCAAACAAACTCTGGGCGTTCCTTGGGCTACCGATAATGCACCTGCTGAATATGGACAGTTAATTGCCACCCGCCAAGCTGGTAATCGCTGGCAAGCAAGTGAAGGTCCTGAAATCATCTATAATCCTCAAACCGAATATTACTATTTATTTATGGCTTACGATGCTCTGGAAATACCTTATAACACACGCGTAGCTCGTTCTAAGAGCATTACCGGTCCTTATTTAGGTATTGATGGTGCCAATGTTACCGAAGGAGCTGATATGTATCCAGTCGTAACTCATCCGTATAAATTTGCCAATAGCGAGGGTTGGGTAGGTATTTCACATTGTGCCATATTCGATGACGGTAATGGCAACTGGTACTATGCCTCACAAGGACGTTTACCTGAAAGTGTAGACAATGCCATCATGCTGGGACATGTACGTAGCATTCGTTGGACTAAAGATGGATGGCCTCTGGTTATGCCTGAACGTTATGGCGCCGTTCCTCAAGCGGCTATCACTGAAGAAGAATTAATCGGTGATTGGGAACATATTGATCTGTCATATATCTTTGGGCAGCAAAAAGAATCTTCTACAATGACCTTGACTGACGATCATAAAGTATCAGAAGGAACCTGGAAAAATAGTTCATGGAGCTTCGATGCCGAGAATCAGATTCTAACCGTTAATGGTGTGGACTTGTATTTACAACGAGAAACAGACTGGGAAGCAAAGCCAAGGACGCATACTATTGTTTACGCTTCCTATACCAATAACAAGACTTATTGGGGCAAAAAAAGTAAATAGCTTTATTAAGTAAATGCATAATAATCGCTCATTCTGAAAAACTGCCTTGAATATCGCTATATTCAGGCAGTTTTTTTGCTTTTATGTTACATAACATATACAAGTGTTACTAATACACTCAATTAAAGTGTTACTTTTACACCCAAAATCGGATAATTATCTCATTTACATTAAAAAT
>OHCS01000743.1_pt1 | contig 16870 bp, 24 predicted proteins | sample 1566741 | NCBI WGS metagenome assembly OHCS01 (sample SAMEA3879604, study PRJEB24766) | human gut metagenome | biome: human-associated habitat; feature: feces | place: USA | collected 1985/1987 | reverse complement strand
GGAGCAAATTCCCCGGGGCACTAACATCATTGCCAACGTACCGATGGCTGCGTACCGATAAAATTTGCTCTGTAGAGCTAAAGCCACTTTTGCATCACTTCGCTTGGGTTTGTGGACGGTACCGGTATCGAACCGATCTCTTTACATCGTGCGCACTCTGTAACGTTTCATCCCAGAACACTGACCGCCCGTATGCCGGGACTTTCACCCGGCTATTCGCGATTATTACACACAAACTTCTGTCTCACTACTGTAACTGTTCCCGGATAGCCGACCAAAGCACACCGGGATAAACCTATTTGCTAGAATAAACCATCGAAAATTCACGGGGTATGAACCGTCCTACCGATATAGGCTTTGCAACCTCAATCATTGTATGAATCTCCTTCTTCTCGAACGGATTTCCCTTTTCTTTGGCTTCTTGTTCATGTTCATCCTGCTTCTTTTTGAGATAAGAAGTAATAAGCATCATAGCCCGATCTACATTGTAAGTATGAACGACAAATGTTGCAGAACGTTCATCTTCTCCAAATTGGATTTTCGTTTCAATTTGATAGAATTTCCGATCATCATTCTTCGGTTCCTCTTCTTCGTTTACATCAGGTTTATCATCTGGATCATTCTCGTCAAACTCTATCGGCAAAGTATCAACCTTACGTTCTTTCAAGGAGTCTGTCAATATTGTACATGAATCAAATTCTTTCACCATTGTTATATAAAAACCTGATGTAAAATTCAATTCTATATAATCCTTCAATAAAAGAAGTGCAGAGTCCACACCAGTTGCATAGAACAGGAATTTACACTTTTTACTGTCGATAGTGGCTTGAGCAATATAAGGCTGTAAGTAGTCATTTGCCAATTCAACTGCTAACCGCTTTTGGTTACTTACTTCTATATCTTGGGTAATATCACCGGCCTCATAACAAAATCGGATTTGAGCAAGAACATCCTGATCAATCAAAGTTCCTCTCTGAAATAGCAATTCATTTCGTTCAATAGAGACTACTTCACTGGTATCTTCATCTATAAAATCTTCTGTCCATGTTTTCAGAACTCGTTGAGCAAGATATTTATTGAGCATCTTTTTCGGATCAGATGTAAAATACCTTATTTCGTTATTCTTCGTTTCTACCATACTATAACGGTTTAACAGATTTGTCACTATAAATTATCAGTCCCTTCTTTGAGACTTCACCTTTTGCGGTAAGAGGAAGAGCTTTCAAAAAGTATGAATTTGCTGCCAATTCAACGCCAATGCACTCCTTCTCCTGATAAAAGAAGTGTTGGCCTTCTTTCAGTCCATGCGACTCATAAAAGTCAGCAACCATTTCTTCGCCAATTTGACTTTGCAGAGCCGTAATCTCCTGCCTCTTTTCCTGTACCAGGTTCTGCAATCTTTCAATGTTCTCTTTTCGTGTCATAATTTAAAGTATAAGTGATTTATATTTCTCCGGGTTGGTAGTCTCGATCAGAGCAGTACCGATCGAAAGAGTTACCAGCCGGCCTTCTTTTATCATTTTCTTTTCTGTATTCTTTACAGAACGAAGTAAGGCCAAAGCTCTGTTTTCTTCTTCGTGAGCTTCGGCCACCGTGTTTATGTATGCTGTCATATAAATTCTTGATTTCGCTGTATTTCCTGCTGGGCATATATCAGCATTTGATGTTCGTTTGCTGCTGGCAAGTATATACCAGCAACAGATGCGCTCCAATTACGGAATCGCTCAATAGATAAAGTCATTTCACCAGTTGTTAGTTCGGCAGAACTACGCAGGCAGGTTACTTCCATCCCTTTCTTGTTGACTTTCCTTCGTTCAAATAAATCACGGTTACAGGCTCTTTTATAGAAGTCTATTTTGGCTTCATCAAGGCTGCAACCGTATTCACTTCCGAAATACCCTAAAATAAGATGCAGATAGCTATTCTGAGCAAGCGTGCGATTAGGCAGTTTTTTCTTTATTTCCACTACCGCACGTTCGCTGAACAGCTTATTTACATACTCCTTGAACTTAGGTATTTGGTATTCATTTTTGAGATCATAAATCATGTATAACAGTCTTTTATTTGTTGAAAAATAAGACCTCGTTCCTTAATGTTCTGAATAACCTTTTCATCACGATAAATCCGAACTTTAATGTATTCATTCGGCTGGATATCTCTAGTCAGGTTTTCTTTATCGTCATAAGACGTAACAGAGAGAAAAACAAGATTACATTCATCCAAACCGGCACAGAACAATTGTTCCTGAACCTGGTAGTAGTAATGTTTATACTTCTTTTTTGCATAAGCAAGTAAAGCATCCGAATCATCTTTGTACTGTTCAAATTCAAGATAATCGGACAAGTACACTGACTTTAGTTCATCAAAATCGGCAACAAGGCCATTTTCTATTCGAGCAAAATCAAGACTACACTTAAACACATCCATTTCTACCGAGACGCAAACATATTGTGCAAAGTAATTATCAGGCAAAGTAAGTAAATATCGATCCTCTAGTATTGCTCCAGTTCGAAGTGCATCTATCGGACTGGCTCTGGCATTATAATAAGGTTTCACACCACTTACAAACCTTCTCAAAAGAGATAGATGAGATTGAGAATCTTTCTTACTCATAAGAGCGGTTACGTCTCCGCTTCCGATATACATTGTATTCATAACAGATTTTTCTTTTTCAGATTATTGAATACTGTATCTATCTGATTTTTATTCATATCATCCACACTTCCTATATTGAAATAAGAAAGAATATTTCGACAATAACCATTGTCGGTCATCAAATAATTGATTACAGCGTCTTTTTTCGCATCCGGTTCTATGATTGCCTGTTCTTTTGATTTGTCTTTGTCCGGATCTTCGCCAGTCGCAATTTTGTAAGCATTAAGCAGAGCATATTTTCGGGCGTAAGTTGACGCCTTACCAAAACCTTTATCAGCCGGATCAAGACCACGACCATAAGACTCCACATCTATAAATTCAGAAACATTATCAACATTGATAATTCTTAGAGTCATTTTCACAATGTCTGCATAGTTCACAGTTTCTCCACCGTCTGACTTCTGCACTCGAACAACCTCTGATTTAACAAGATCCTGTTTTATAGGAATACTTACTAAACCATATTTGGTTTCAGCTTCTTTCACTTCAAGAACAACGTCTATGTCCTGAACAGCTTTATAAGCATAATTTCCTTTACCGACGGTCATATTTTTTTCAATGTTCTTTATCTCATTGGATACAGCTTGGATTCTCTGATAAAGATTAAGAACGCTTGTGTCATTATTCATACTTGAAAATTTATTTGTTAATATTATGTCAGTCTCCGGGAATCGAACCCGGCCCAGTCTCGCTTGACAAGGAGAAAACATTCAGACCACCCCGGACAATCCGGTTAAGCAACTTATTAATAAACAGCCTTCACAGGTTAGTTAAATTCATTCTCTTTCAGCCATGATTCGAAGTCATCACGGTTGATAATTACGTTTCGTCCTTTCTTCACACAACGTAGTGAACCATTTTTAAGAGCGTTGGCCACCTTTCGGCGGGAACCGGCTTCATGTTCTGCCTCTGATCGACTCATTGTTGGCTTTAGAATACCCATTGTTCTTAAAGTGACGCGAACAGCTTCTGTAATCTGCCTTTTTGATCTACTCTCAGCATATCTTTCTGCATATGTGAGCACCTCCAACGGAGAATAAGGTTTATCCACCAAGATATTCTCCTCTTTCTTTGTTACACTCTCCAATAATTTCTCTACTTCATCAGGAGAATACATTCTGTTTTCTAATATCATGCTACAAGTGGTATATCGCGCCCTCTCACCCTGGTTCGGGATCGGGCAACTAGTTCTACATTTACATTCGATCGTGTCCGAATTCTTTGCCGGCGCATTTCAAAGTGATTATCCAGGATCAGGATAAGAAGAAGGCAGCAGGCAATAGCTGACTTAAGAATCCGTTCGTAATATAGCGATGCTAATTCTCTCCCATTTCTTACATTGAGAACACTCATTGCTGTTTGTATCTGGTTGTTTATAGTGCTTATTGCCCTACATTTCATTTCTGCAATCTCTTTTTTCTCGCTTCCTTTCAGATATAAAACAGCCGTTTTTTCGCATTCAAGAGTGAGTTCAGTTAATATTCTTTCCATAATCGTGTGTGTATTGAGAATTAGAGGTTCCTTACGACCAAAACCTTCCCTTTCTTGGTTCTGCCATCTATGCTAAACATAAGATCGTCAGGATTACAAGCCCCTCTTGCTCTTGCTGTTGTGTTAGCCGTTGTTACAACTCGGCAAATCTTCACATACTGACTAGCCGGAAACTCTGCCTTTTCACCAGGTTTAAGAGTTTCTATCTTCAATCTTTCTTCGCTTTTTCTCATAAGATTACTGTATTTTAAATTAGATGTGGACGGTGCCGGAGTCGAACCGGCCTCATGGATTATTGGTGCACCTCACCATAGTTTCAGCCCACGAAACACAACCGCCCGTTTGCCGGGACTTTCACCCGGCTGCTTTTCACGCTAAACACAAAACGAATTAAACAACTTCGAAAAGAGCTTTTATAACCGATATTTTCTTTTCAGCCAATATCCTACCCGTTTCTTCTCGATTTTTCCAATCCCGATAGAGTTCAAGGTCTTTTTTCGCACCTTCAAGTTCTTTATTCAGAGACGACACCAATTCAATCAGTTCGTCTTTTGTCATTTCTTCAATGCCTTTAGTTTCCATGTATTCAATATTTATTATTACCTGATTGCCTAATCTCTTCTTTTAGAGCGTCCATGTTATCATTAATGTAAGCCTGGACTTCTGCATTACATTTGTTGTTATCGTAAAGCCACATTAAATATGAGGCCGGAACATTTGCCATTTTTTCGCCTTTATATTTTCCCCAAGGCATCGGGGAATTATCATCAAGTCCCATCTTTATTTCTTTAGCCAATATGTACAATTTTAAACCGTCCTCCCTTTCAAACGTTTCAATCAAATGAGTTCTGTTATTCAAACTTTTTCGAATCGATTCAATATCTCTGCCGAAAACAGGTATGTATTTCATGTTTTTTATGTTATGAACATTGTAAATAAACCGAACCTCCGTCAGTGCTGACACAATTAACAGAGAATTGCGTCCAAGAATTTTCCCAGCATTTTGTTCCAGGCGGGACTTGTACAGCTACATCAATCCTTCCTACGTGAGAATCCCTTAATTCTTCAAGTTGTGCTATAAGCTCATCAAGACTCATATCTTTCATACTTCAATTATTTTTTTAATGGTAATTACCAATTCGTATAGCAAACCCTACACACCGAAACCGATCCAATAAAGAATAGGATGTGAAAGGGATTATAGAAGATGCCGACAAAGCATATCACAGCGAACAAAGCCATCACAACACAGATTACAGCCTGGATCGGTGATTCGAACTGTATTGAGTCAATTATCTTTTTCATAAGCGTTATTATTATTTGCCGCCGGTAGCCGATACGATCAGCACCTACACGGTTCAGAACCGGCGGGTATATTTTGAAAAGGGACGGCGGTTAACCAATGTCTGACCATAACACCGCAAGGATACACGTCCCTTTGATAATTAATTTCTTATAATGTATCCCAGCAGATCACGGCCATCTGGCTAACTGCGCTTATACATTATTATATATATCCTTTCGTTTCAACCCCATTTCTGCGGGTACTAAGGTGGAAAGAAGCAAAGAACTAACAGAGTGAATGTGCCGGATATTCTCTACGCCGGCACACCCGGCCTTAATAGGCTGTTATGAAGTTTTCTACTTTGAATGATCTGAATCCGTTCGCATCTACATCGAAGTAGCGAACCGTCTTGAAGTTTTCTGATCCAGTCCCTTTGATAAGGTTCTGAACGTCTTTGAGAGTACCTTTAGCCTTGCGAAGTGATCCGTCCGCCTTTTCATAAGCGAAGGTTACAACGCCCTTGTGCATCTGTCTTGTTAAGCGGTACAAAGCCCATGCGCGAGAAAGACATACAGCGAATGCTTTACCGGTAGCTGTCATTAGCTCGTAAGCCATGCAAAATACTTTGTGTCTGAAATTCGTTTTCATAATCGTGTGTGTGTTTATGTGTTAGTAATCGTATTCGGGTTCGTAAATCTCAGGGGTGAGATATTCAACTTCTTTTTCGAGAGCTTCTATATCTTCAGAGATGCTTTTCACGATCTCAGACTTGCTGTCTACATTATATATAGCAGGCTTTTTCGTCTGTCATTGCTTCAATCTCTGCAAGTTCTCCTTTCGAACTATTGAGTTCTGCAAGTGCTGTTTCATAATTTCGTGCCATAACCGTGAATTTTAATGCGTTTATACTATATGACAATTGGATAAAAATGGCTTTCTTTGTGGTGTCATTAAATATCTAATTGTTTGATGATGCAAATATACTACAATATTGCAGTATAACAATAAATAATAATGCAATATTGCTGTATTTAATATTATTTAACTACAATATTAAAGCATGGCTGTTTTGAATAATAACTCGGATCGGATTGATTTGGCTCTTAACTTGCTGAAAGAAACAAAGTTGTCAAATTATGCAATCGCAAAGGATACGCATATTTCGCAAAGTACACTAAGTAACTATAAAAATGGGAAGACTAGTCCGACTCCTGCAAATGCCGAAATACTACTACAATATTTTAGTAAAGAAGAACAACCTAGTATTAATAAAACGGTTGAAGCAATGCCTTTAGCCCTTGATCACATTATATACGTGCCATTAGTAAATCAATATGCACATGCCGGTTATTTATGCGGCTATGCAGACGCAGAATACATAGAATCTTTACCTAAAATACCTTTTATTATAGACCAGGAAGCAAAAGGACATTATATTGCTTTCGAGGTGAAAGGTGACAGTATGGATGATGGAACTGACGAAGCCTACAAAGAGGGCGATCGTCTATTATGTAGGGAAATACAAAGAAATTTATGGAGAGATTCAAAGTTGCATATTAGAAAATGGGATTTTGTTATTGTTCATAAGGAAGGTGTCCTCGTAAAGAGAATTATTGATCACGATGTTGAGAATTGTACCATTACAATACACTCCTTGAATAGTTTCTATCCAGATCGCATCTTACATTTAGCTGATGTACGACAAATATTCAATGTAATTGAAATGAGTCGACCAAGAAGGAGATAGGTTTATTTCCATATACGTCAATGTATTAATATTATGAAATTCAATCAATACACCTGGAATCTATACAAACAATCTCCTGATGGGCAAAAAGCGATCAAAGAGTTTGAGGACGCCGTCAGCGACATGTCGGAAATTGATATTGTGTTTAAATACAATCCAAGAATGAAGTTATGGAATGATAATACCTCAAACAAAAATTCTATATCAAGTATATGTGAAGACTTATGGTGTTACAATATCTGTGAGTTTCCAAATGACGAGAGACCTAAATCTTTAGAGGAAGCTAAAAAGAAATATGAAGACGTCCTTTTTCGGGGCCTGTCTGTTGATGGCGATATTTTAGTACCAATCCAAGATTATGCCACAATGTTGAATAATATAACATGGATATCGTTTCTTTTATATTACTACGCACCAAAATTTTTCTTCCCCAATATTTTCGTTTATCGCTTTTTCGACTTACATAAGGCAGCAGATGCTTTCAATATTGAGTTGCCCGCTATACCGAAAAAATCTGATTACAAGGCGAGATGTATGTATTATTGGAAATTGTGCGAAACTTTTTATCAGTTCAGGATAGAAAATGACCTTTCACCAGCAGAGTTATGCGCATTCTTATATGATTTCGCACCAAACTTCACGCCTAAAGAGAAGTCTGATATACCTAAGCCGTCACAGGCATGGTGTATCGGCGGATTGATAAATAAAAATGAACTATTCAAAACTACATTTTGGCAAGCCAGCCCTGAAACAAAAAAAGGGGACATCCTTGTTCATTACGAGACATCACCTATTAGCGCAATAACTTGTTTTTGGATCGCCAAAACCGATGGTGTAGCAGACCCCTTCTTTCACTACTACGGAAATGCTTATTTAGGAAATCTAATAGCTATACCTTGCATCACTCTCAAAGAACTCCAAGCAGATAACTACTTTTCGAAACATTCAATTGTCAGAAAGAAATTCCAAGGTGTGAATGGATGGCCTTTGAGTAGTGAGGATTATTCCCAACTATTGAGGATGATCGCGGCAAAAGGATTCGACATAGTACAACTACCGAAGTTATTCACTCCGGCCCTGCCAGATAATATATCTGTCACTCATGAGAGGGATGTGGAATTGCAACTTTTGGAACCACTCCTTAATTCTATGAACTGGTTCGAGAATAAAGACTTCATCCGGCAATTATCGATCCATGCTGGCAGAGGACACCGAGTATTCCCGGACTATGCCTTGCATTACGACAATAAGCCGGATTATGAGAGAGCAAGGGTTCTTATTGAGGCTAAATTTTATATGAAGAACAACCAAGAAATAGAGGAAGCTTTTAAGCAAGCTCGATCTTATGCCAATATACTTGAATCTTCTGTCATCGCTCTATGTGATAAGCAATGTTTGATTGTTTATGAAAAGTATGAAAGTTTTGACCGAGATAGGTACACAAAATACTATTGGTCAGAAATGGAAACACCTGATAAGTTTAACGAATTAAAAAACAAACTAAACATCTGATTATGAAAAACAAATCGACATATATTTACACATTCTTCATCTTGGTTATAATATTTTTATCATATATACTAAATAACGTTATTGGAATTAAATGGGAAGGGTCATTAACCATTTCTATATTAACTCTAACATTTTGTTTTCAACTCATCCAATATTCAATTAATAATTTTGAAGGACGTTTTTACGAAATGATTAGATTACATCGACAAAATGTTTCAGAATTTGAGATTAATGAAAACATTAAGGACAAAAAAGTATTTGTTGCTATAATGAAAGAATTAAGATCAGCTAGAGAGATAGTACTTAGTGTTTGCTATAAAAATCAAAATATAACACAGGAGATACAGCATAACTCATTATCTATTGCTTATTTAATTATATTTTTTGGTATTGGCACAAATTCAGATAGAATGTTGAAAAAAAGATTAAAGAACTACATTACTAGCGAATCCCAAATTACACTATTATTAGAAAGCTTAGATAAAAACAAAAAATTATCAAGCAAAAGTAAAGGACACTATAAATACACATATTTTGATGGACATCAGCTTCGTTTAGGACATTATTATCGGCATTTATTCCAAGCATTTGATTATTTGGATTCTTCCTTATTTTTAAATAATACTGGTAAAAAGAAATACGCAAAAATGTTACGAGCTCAGTTATCAACATATGAACAGGCATTATTTTTTATAAACAGCATCACTCCATTAGGACTAAGCTGGTGGAGAAAGGGATATATAAGAAAATACAAGATAGTAAAGAATATACCTACTGACTTCTTTTCCGACGGTGAAATAGATTTAAAGTCGTATTTTAAAAAATCAAATTCATATTTTATTAATAACAAACATGACCATGAAAGCACTTATTTTGAATCTGACACTTATGAGATGGATGATGATTATGTATTCACCAATGAATGTGTAACCAAAATGAAAAGTACATCCACGAAAAATCATAATGATTAACGAGCTATTTACACTAGTATCATATTAAACTAAATCAATATAAAATGAAGAAAGAATTTTTAGCCATTATCATGTTGGCTATGTTGTTTGCCTTATCACTTCTTACTAGTTGTGGAGAGGATAAAGATAGCATTCCCACCAATCATGTTACAGAAGAAACAATCACTGTTGAAAAAATTTTCAGCGAAACAGGATGTAAACCCACTGATGTAAAAAATATAAAAACACTACATTTATATAAAGACAAAGACAGTACGAAATATCTCTACGGTTCAAAGTATAAAGACGAAGTGGAAAGCTTTTGGATTGCACAGTACAATTCATCGGGAGATCAAGTATGGGAAGTTATTAATAAAGATACTGAAACATCATCAAATGCCTATAACCCAAAGCAAATCAATAACGGAAACCTGGTAGTTTCCAATGTTACAAAAACAAGTGACTATGATATCAAAAAGGTGTCTCCAGTGATAATCTCAAAAAACGGAAAGACTAATTACATAAATGTATTTAAGAATTACTACTATACGGATTTATATCCTTTTGATGATTTCTTCTTTTGTGATATTGACCCCATGGAGCTTGCCAAACTACCCTATGCAAAAAAATGGTGTGTTCAATTCAGTAATGACGGGGAAATAATAAACCAAGCTGAAAGCATGAATATTCCCGACGGTAAAGTTCTATGGACAAGTGATTCAACCTATATAAATATGAATCTCTCACATATCACAAGAGGTTCTATTCTTGATGATCCGTATTGGACTTACCCAATCAATTTACCAAAGTATGAAAACTGTGATATGAAAATATCCATGAAAGGTGATGATATAAATGCGATATATTATTTATCGTCTTCAGATAAAAAGGATACATTGACCTATAAGTTATCTTACGCAACAGGAAAAGATGCTGTTAAGACTAAAGGCATATCTATTGATCCCAAAGAAAAAGGGTTAATTATTGGTGAAGAGTTCATCTTAACTCCCATTATATATCCTGAAGATGCAAGTATAAAAGACGTAACATGGAAATCTTCAAATGAAAGTATCGCAACAATAGATGAATCAGGAAAAGTAAAAGCCATAAACAAAGGCGAATGTACAATAACGGCAATAACTAAGGACGGTGGTTTCGAAGCTACGAGTAAAATAAAAGTAACAAGTGAATATGAGGTAAACGGCATATATTTCACAGAGCAAGAGCAGACGATAAAAATTATTCTAGGTTCTAATTATAAATTAAATGCAATAATCACTCCTGCTACGGCACTAAACAAAAACATAAAATGGAGAAGCTCTGACAACAGCATCGTGTCTGTTGATAAGGATGGTGTTGTTACTGGAAATTCGATAGGAGATGCTATTATTACAGCAGAAACAGAAGAGGGAAGCTATAAAGCCAATTGTTATATTTCTATAGTAGATATCAAAGAATATATCACTTTGAACTTTTCTGCAAATATCACATCCTTCATTAATGGTTATGTTACAGGAAATATTTACTCGCAACTAACAAATAATAGTTCAGCTACGATTAATGTTACCGGATTAACAGTAGTGGATACAGGTACGCATAGAATTATAGCGACAGCAGACAAGTCTCTTTTAGGTGATTTGGGGCCAAACAGCTATTTTAGTATTGGTGGAGCATTTTATTCTGTTTATTATCCAATGTTCATTTGGGAATATGAATATAAAGGGAAGAAATATTCGTCCTCACATACCCTCTTTAAGGATTCTTTTAGCAGTCTTAGAAGTACAACTAATAATAAAAATGGTCTGATTTGGTTAAAACAATAGCTGGGGATATTTCACCCCAGCAAACTGTTAAAATCACCTTGATTTGAAACTAATTTGAAAACGTATTTGAAGATAATTTGAAAATCGTTTGAAACTAATTTGAAAATGGAGGTAATATGGCAAATTTAAAACTAGTCATTAGAAAAGGCCAAACAAAAGAAAATGGTGAAAGTGTTATTTACGCTCAAATCACCCATCGAGGTAGTGCAGAATGGATATCTACCGGTATCTATGTAGTTCCACAAAATTTCAAAGCAACCCGTGTATACGGCGGTAAAGGTGGTGACCCCAATGCAGGTATGAAGAATATTCAGCTTAACGAGATCGTCACCAAATACGAAAGAAAATTGCTTAATTTAGGCGAAAAGGCGAATTCTTTGGACGTAAAGGTAATAAAGAACTTCCTTTTATCCAGAAGTGAGGTGTTCTGTGTAACCGATTTCTTCGAATACACAAAGCGTCGTATTAAGGATCTGGAAGAAATGGGCAGAGATGGAACTGTAGCTCCCCTAACGAACACATTGCATCGTATGCAAGAGTATCATCCGAAGCCTCTGGATTTCTCAGAGATCACCGTAGCCTTTTTGGAAAAGTTTATAGCCGATCAGCACAAAAAAGGGAAAAAGAAAAATACAGTTGCCCTTTATCTTCGATATATCCGATCTATGTTTAATTCGGCGATTGACGAATATAACTCCAATCCTGCTGATCCGGTAATCACGAACTATCCTTTCCGCCGGTTAAAGATAGAAAGTGAGCCGACAAAAAATCGAAATTTGTCAATTGACATAATCCGGAAGATCAGAGATGCTAAACTTCCTACGATAAAAATGGAAACAGCCAGAGACATATTCATGCTTCAAGTGTATTTAATGGGAATAAATACTAAAGACTTATTCTATATGAGAAAAGAAAATATAAAGAACGACCGATTACAATTTCATCGCCACAAAACAGATCGTTTTTACAACATGAAAATTGAGCCGGAAGCCGAGATTATCTTAGATAAGTACGAAGGACAGAAGTATCTTCTTTGGTTTGCTGATTACTGCTTAGAAGAAAGAGATCTCAACTATACTCCGCATACCCGCAGATCCGAATTTCAGTATGCCAATTCAGAAGCCTTTAACAAAATGCTCAATCAACAACTGCGAAAAATCGCCAAATTACTGGATATTGAAATCGACGGAAATCTTACGACGTATTTCAGCCGGCACTCATTTGCAACCATCATGCGAGAAATTGGAATTAGTAAAGATGATATATCAATCTGTTTAGGGCACCGAGAACCGGAACACAATCTCATTACAACCGGTATATACATAAACGAAGATTACCGAAAAACAGATATAGCTAACAGACTTTTTATTGATGAACTGAACAAAAAAGAAGAAATAAACGAAAATAAAATAGTTATATAAAAATCAAAGCCGGGCATAAAAGCTCGGCCTATTTCATCAATATCATCAATAAATCCTTAACATCTACTTCAATCAACTTAACATATACATTCTCTATCTTTGCCACAAGGAGATTATTTATGAGTAAAAGCGAAATGAAGAATTTAACCATCTACAAGGTAGATGCTGAAACCTTTATGCCCCTGCCCTATGCAGACGGAGGTATTAAAGCCGGATTCCCGAGTCCGGCACAGGATTATATTAGCCAGGCTATCGATTTGAATAAAGAACTGATCCATCATCCAGCTTGTACTTTTTATGGCCGGGTATCTGGAGATAGCATGAAAGATGCAGGATTAGATGACGGGGATATACTTGTCATTGACAAATCTCTAGAACCAAGAAGCGGAGATATGGCAGTCTGTTACATTGATGGAGAGTTCACGATCAAGTACATTAAGATAGATGCTAAGGTCATTTGGTTGATCCCGGCAAACGAGGCCTACAAACCGATCCGGGTCACAAAGGAAAATGACTTCATGATTTGGGGTATAGTCACCTACTCTATCAAGAACCATAATCGGAGGGTATAGTATGTTTGCTTTAGTCGATTGCAATAATTTCTATGCAAGTTGTGAGCGGGTGTTCAATCCATACTGGAACAACCGGCCGGTGGTCGTCTTGTCTAACAATGATGGCTGTGTGATCGCTAGAAGTAACGAAGCAAAACAGATCGGCATAAAGATGGGCGTACCAGCTTATCAAATCAAAACCGAGATTGAGCAGTATAACATCGGAGTATTCTCTTCTAATTACACGCTGTACGGTGACATGTCCAATCGGGTAATGAGTTTGCTTTCCTCCTACTCTCCCAATGTAGAAATATATTCAATTGACGAGGCGTTCTTGGATCTATCAGGGTTCGACCTATACAACCTGAAAGAATATGGAGAAGGTATTGTCCGATCGGTTACACAAGGAACCGGAATACCGATTAGTATAGGGATTGGCTCAACTAAGACACTGGCTAAGGTTGCCAACAAGTTCGCCAAAAAGCACAAAGGATATAAAGGAGTTTGTATCATCGATACTGAAGAAAAGAGGATTGAAGCCCTAAAACGTACGGAGATCGGCGATGTGTGGGGAATTGGACACAGGCACGCAAAGCGATTAGAGAAATACGGTGTACACAACGCCTACGAATTTGCTCAAATGCCAAAAGCATGGGTCAGGCAACAAATGACCGTTGTCGGTGAGCGTACCTGGAAAGAATTAAACGGAGAACCCTGCATCGATCTGGAGCTAGTTACACCGGCAAAGAAACAAATCTGTACCAGCCGAGCGTTTGGCCAATCAATAACTGAAATAGAAGGACTGGAAGAGGCTGTATCTTCCTTCGCTAGTATTTGCGCAGGAAAACTTCGAAAACAAAAGTCTTGTGCCCAATCACTCATGGTCTTTATTCATACCAATAACTTCCGGGAGGACTTACCACAATACTTCAAGAACTGCGTTATCAAGCTACCGGTACCAACGAATAGCACACCGGAAATCGTTCACTATGCCCTGGCCGCTCTCCGGAATATTTACCGGAAAGGATATTTTTTCAAGAAAGCTGGTGTCATAATCATGGATATCGCGCCCGATAGTGCGATACAACAAAACATGTTTGACGCAGTAGATCGGGAAAAGCAAAAGAAGTTGATGGAAGTAGTCGATCGGCTCAATAGCGGATTTACTCGAAATAACCTATCTTTAACGATTCAGGGCGGTCGGAGAAAATGGAAGCTGAAACAAGAATTACTCTCACCTTGTTATACAACTAGATTGTCGGACGTTATAAAGATTAAATAGTATGTGTTTCTATAATAGCATGAGTGCAAAGGCTACAAAATTGGCTGCCAGGTATGGCCGCAACCTTAGTGTGGTTGAGATCGCGGAAAAGATTCTTAAAGAGCAGAAGCAGTATAGGGTTAATGCTTTCAGTTTTCCTGAATATCCGATCATAACTTCTGATCCAGAAATTCAAAGTTATAAGTGGGGATTGATCCCGTACTGGGTGAAAGACGAGAAACAGGCCGATGAGATAAAGCGTATGACGTTGAATGCACGGGCAGATACGCTCTTCTCTAAACCTTCGTTCCGGGAGCCGATCATGAAGAAACGGTGTATTGTTCCTAGTACCGGCTATTTTGAGTGGAGGCATGAAGGAGGCAAGAAAATCCCCTACTATATTTTTCTGAAAGACGAAGAGATATTCTCAATGGCTGGAATATACGACACCTGGCTAGACAAATCAACAGGAGAAGTTGTCAATACGTTTTCGATTATCACGACTGAGGCGAATCCCCTTACTGACTATATCCATAATACTAAGCATCGGATGCCAGCAATACTGTCCAAAGATGATGAAGAAAAGTGGCTTGACCCCAAACTAGGGAAATCAGACATAGAGCAGCTACTGCTCCCTTTCCCTGCTGATCAGATGGATGCATATGTCATCAACAATGATTTTCTGAAGAAGAAAGCTGATGATCCGATGATATTGGATAAGGTGTCATAAAAATAAGTGTCCGGGGTAGCGCTCCGGACGGTTTTAGACCTCTATGTAAATCAGGTTGTGTTTAGTCAGAAATCTTAATGTAAACCTGGAGCAACTATATTGAACCATATTCGTTGATTAGCAAGATTAGAACGAGAAAACAACCGATCATCTCCCATTGCTTGTATCTTTAACTCAGCAGTATACCCAGGTAATCCTAGGCGTATGCCGTTTCCTCCTTGATGAGCCGCCATTTGGTCTAAAGCATTTTGGATAACACCTCTCTCCATCCCATATTGTTGCATAATATTTTCTACAATCCTATTGTCTACAATAAAAGTATGTCCATTATGCACTGAGAACATATTTCTCTTTAATTGAACAGTATCTTTCTTTTGGATGGAATCAATCATCTTAAATTGGTGGATTGTTGCTGGCCTATTATCAACAATAGATACTCCCCCACCTTTCGATGGTTGCATCACTCGGAAAGTATGCTCTTTCTGTTGTTTCTCCGTTTTCATAGTTATTCAATTTAAGAGATTTTCAAATTTAATATCTTAGAGAGGAAAGATAACAAAGTCACAAAAAATGACCAAACTTAATTTGCAGACAACCAAAACTATACAATGAACGACGGGATAAAGGATATGAACGTAAAAAGAGCGTTCAGATGATCGCTTACCCGGGCGCCCAACCTTGAAAAAGATTTGAACCTCTCTACTTTATTCAAACATTAGATCACCTTTCCCTGTTATTTTCAATATAAAGTCAAATAGAAATGAAGCAACCGCAAATAAAACATAAATAACAACTTGATTATATACAAACTTTATAATGTTGTGATATATTTGCGGTGTAAAAAGTTGCTTAATGTTAAAGACGTAACACAATGAAGGTATTAACAAGTTTAGATTATGCAGATTTACTCAGTTGGATAGCATACACAAAGTATGGTGTTTTACTGAATAAGACGCAAATAAACAAGTTGCTGTTTATGTGCTATGGTATGTATTTGGCTGCAACTAACGGGCAGGTGTTGTTTGAAGATGATATTCCTAAAGCATGGCCTTTTGGACCTGTTTTTCCTAGAGTGTATAAGAAATTTGTTCCAGGGAAAATTCCAGTTTCTTTTACTCAAGATATGCAGGAGGCGTTTAAAAAGAATCCGATCAGTATGCAATTAGCGAGTATGATTATAGATAAATACCATGCCTATTCCGCGTATGCATTAAGCGAATGGTCTCATAAAGAAGGTGGCCCATGGCATACTACAATCTATGGGATAGATGGAAAAAAACAAATACAGTGGAATCAGATTATAGATAAAAAATTAATACAAAAATATTTTACTCCAAATAAGTAATGGGGAAAAAAACAATAATCGATACCAGAACAGGAACAAGCACTACGATATTTGATGATATTTTTGGCCGCTTTCATGGCTTTTCACTATATGGGGGCT
>OHCS01000740.1_pt1 | contig 16895 bp, 9 predicted proteins | sample 1566741 | NCBI WGS metagenome assembly OHCS01 (sample SAMEA3879604, study PRJEB24766) | human gut metagenome | biome: human-associated habitat; feature: feces | place: USA | collected 1985/1987 | reverse complement strand
TTATCGGTTGGTCCGTTCAACTCATTTTCAATCTCTGCCAATGATAAAATGACATCTGCATAACGGCAAACCACCAACGGTATATTACCGGCTTGCGTCTGTTCCTTCGGTAACAGATACTTGACGATAACTGCACCATACGGCAAACGCTCTCCCTGATTGCCTTCACGCGAATACAAAGTTCCGTCCGTACCGATATAGCGGTCAGCAATACCAGCCAAACGCTTGTCTTCTTTCGCATACGTATCGTAAAACTCCCACGGCATCAACGTCACCCCCCAGTAAGGCGCAACCTTTATCCCGCAAACCTCGGCACAAGAAGGAGGAATCATATAAAAAAACCATTCGTTCCCCATCTGCTGCCCACTCGGAACCGACCATATATTTTCATTATTGTGCTCTTCGCTGAACACTTTGCTGTAATCGTCGGACAGCGTATATCCCATCTGTGTCAGGCTTTCGGCATACGGGAGTGCCTTATCGTACTGGTGATCGTTCATATATAACTTCATCAGCAGCATGGCAGCAACCCCTTTGTTCACTCGTCCCCAGTTTTCTGTATTATTGGTCTTGTCATACAAATACGGAAGTGCTTCCGTCAGGTCCTTGACCATCTGGTTGAAGTATTCTTCTTTCGAAGGACGCGGTTCATATACGATATTGTCGATTTTGGCCGGATCGGTAACAACCGGTATCGGTCCATACATATCGTAAAAGCAAAACATCATCCAGGCTCTCAAACATTTCGTCTCGGCCATCAGCTCATTCTTCACGTCCTTATCCATATCCGTCAGTTTGCTGAAAACATCCAGTATATAAGTCGCACGCGTAATATTACGACTTACCGCATAAGTTGAATAGGTATCGAATGCGCTACCCCAATTGAAGTGGATTTCCTGATGTTCAATATTAAAGATTTCATCGGTCGTCATCTCTGATAGTCCGATCCATCCGCCATAACCGGTCGTGAAGAGCGGCCAAACCCAAGCACCATTGCTATTATCATTCACCGCCCCCGAATTACATTTAAAATAGGCATACAACCCAGTCAACATAGAGCGCGCATCCTCTTCCGTTTTCGGAAAGTTCGTTTCCGAAAACGAAGAGTAAACCTTGGAATCCAAATCGCACGAATTAAACCATGCAGTCATGCACAAAGCCAATAAAAAAGCTATTATTTTCGTTTTCATGATTCATTCAAATTAAATTAAAAAGTAATATCAACACCTAAAACGACTGTAAACGGAATGGGGAGCGGAGACGCGTTTTGTTCCATTTCCGGATCCAGTCCCTCGTAATTCGTCAACAACAATGTATTCTGCAAATCCAGATAAACCGAAGCATTCGAAGCAATCTTGCTCTTTTTCATCCAATCTTTCGGCAACAAATAAGTCACTTTGATATTCTTAAAGCGCCAATAATGCGTGTTCTGCAAAGAAAAATCATCGGTTCCCGACTTATTGCTGTTTGCTGCCGCATTAGGTGCAATACCCGGCCACCAACCCGATGTATTAAACGAAGTCCAGACTTCCTTATACCGATAACTCGTATTGATCTTGCTGTCGCACAAACCACGATGTATCCACTGGTCATACGTTTTTCGTCCCAACACACCATAGGTATCGAGATCGACCATCACATTTTTGATCCGGAAACTCGTACCCAAGCCGAAATGCATCTTAGGCTCATTGTTACCCAGCTTCACGATATCGTCATCATTTAGTACACCGTCACCGTTGATATCGACAAATTTCTTGTTTCCGGCATAAGAATCCGGTTGAAGAACCTTTCCATTGGAAGTATATTGTTGTACCTCCTCTAGCGACTGGAAAATACCGTTTGTCTTCCAACCGTAAATCGGACTCAAATCATCCTTCTCCTTAATCCAAGGGGCAATGTCTACTTCCGGATTCCGTTCCACCCAGTATGAATGGTTGTGACTCATGTTCAGATAAGCCGTCCAGTCGAAGTTTTTCTTCTCCATAATCACCCCTTTCAGGCCGATTTCAAATCCGGTACTTCGTGTCGAGCCGATGTTCTTTGCCAAAGTAGCCACCATATCAGTCGCAGGCAAAGATGTAAAATCAAGCAAATCCTTCGCCGTACGTACATAATAATCGAAACTACCGCTCAAACGATCATTGAACAATCCGAAATCCAACCCGGCATTAACCGTCACATCCGTTTCCCATTTCAAGTCTTTGTTTCCTTTCTGCTTCTGAACGATTCCCTTATGTAAAAGTCCATTGTAATAATAGAATGCACCGGTCGCCATGCCATAAGTCGTCAGGCTATAGTTTCCACCCGTCAAAATACTTTCATTACCGGAAGTACCGATACCGGCTCTCACTTTCAGGAAATCCACCACCTTCTGCTGTTTCATAAAATTCTCTTCCGAAACAGTCCATGCTGCAGAAACACCCGGGAACCATCCCCATTTGTGATTGGCAGCAAATACGGAAGAACCATCGTTACGTAATGTACCACCAATCGTGTACCGATCTTTGAACGTATAATTGAAACGTCCGAAATAAGACAATTTGTTCCGTTCCCATCTCCCCGAGTTGTAAGTCGTTTCATCTACATCAGACGACAATTCCAGATAATTGTTTTCAAGTGCATCTGACGGGAAATTAAAGACGGTAACAGAATAATTGTTGCCGGATGTCACATAATATCCCGTACCGAGCACAACATTCAAACGGTGATCCCGTCCGAACTGTTTGTCGTAGCTCAAATATTCTTCGATACCATAATTATTATTGTATGCGTTGGAATAACCACCGAAGTTACGCTGTGTCTGTTGAGGTAAAATCGATTTAGTCGGTGAGAATACATCACGATTTTCGTCTGTCTTATCGACAGAAATCTGCATATTCGCTTTCAATTCCGGTAAAATTCTGATTTCCAGATTCGGAGCAAACATCAAACGTTTGGTCGTTGTCTTGTCTCTCATATAGCTCCAGGCCAACGGATTCGCCGTCATCGCATTTTCTGGCAATGTCAGGTTGCCGTTTTCATCCTCCAACGGAAGGCGCGGAGAAAAATATAAGGCTGCATTCGTTTGGTTCGCCTCATTGGCATTCGCTCTCCAATGCCCCGAAGACGGGTTGTTCGCGCTCAAGAGCGAATACATACTTGCCACATTCAATTTCAAATATTTGCTGAAATCAGCCTCCACATTGATACGTCCACTGAAACGTTCCAGATCGTTCGTTTTCATAACCGACTTATGATCGTAGTAATTGAAGGAGGCGTAGACCTTAAACCGCTCGCTACCAGCATTGAAAGAAACGTTGTGATTATGGATCAGGCCGGTACGGCTTATTTCGTCAAAATGATCATACGACTCGGTCTGCTTCAACTGATTCTCATCATACAACACAGCCCAACCGGAAGCAGGAGCCGGTGTCGGACCATACGGATAATATTTATTGATATACAGCCATTGCTCTTTCATGCCCAAATTTGCCACGTTCATGAAATCCTGAGCATTCAGCATGTCGAAATACTTATTTACACCTTGTACAGAGAATGAACCGCTGTATGTCACTTTCGGACGTCCGCTCTGCCCTTTCTTCGTCGTAATTAAAATCACGCCGTTTGCAGCCGACGAACCATAAATGGCCGTAGCACTCGCATCCTTCAAAACATCGATCGAAGCAATATCGTTAGGGTTCAATGTTGCCAAAGGACTACGGTCCGAACCATCTCTCAAAGCCGTACCTAACAAGCCGGACGGCCCGACCTTTGACGCTTTGTTTGATTCGGAACTGATAATCACTCCGTCGATCACATACAACGGGCTGTTGGAACCATTCGGAGAAAGCGCACCTCGAATATTAACAGACATGCCTGATCCCGGTTGTGCGGAATTTTGTGTGATACTCAAACCTGCGACTTTCCCTTGTAACAAATTATCTGCACTTACGGCATTCGGAGCTTCCAATTCTTTGGCTTTAACAGAAGAAATTGCGCCCGTTACCGTCTTTTTCAATTGTGAACCGTAACCAACAACTACCACTTCGTCCAATACCTCCATATCCTCATCAAGAGTAACCGACAGAGATTGTTGGTTGCCAACCTTTACTTCAATTGCCCGATATCCAATAAAAGATATGGTCAATACTGCATTCGAAGAGACTTTCAGAGTAAACCGACCTTCTGAATCTGTAATGATACCATTTGTCGTTCCCTTTTCCATGACATTAGCACCTATTACCGGTTCGCCTTTCCGATCTTTCACTATTCCGGAAATAACGCGACCAGTCTGTTGATCTTTTTCAGATTTTGTTAAAGGCGACAAGATGATATAGTTATCAGAGAGTTCGTATTTCAAATTCCTCCCTTGTAAGGCTTCGTTCAATAATTCATCAACTTTCGCTTTTTTTCTATTCAATGAAATATCAAAGTTTGATTTGATTTCACTCGTACTATAAATAATCAGATAATCAGTCTGCTGCTCGATTTCTTTAAAGAGTTCTTCTATTGATAAGTTTTCAGACTGAAGGTTTACAACTTTATTTTGTGCCTCACCGTTGAAAGCAAATAACTGTGAAACGAAAATAAACATACATAAAAAGGTCATCTTCATAATCCTGAATGCTTTTTTGATTAATTTAGGGCATAACTTATGCGTTAACAAAGGATTTATTTTCATATCTTTGTTTTGTTAAGTAAATACTATTTTTTTGATCACGAATGGGTTTGCTTTTCGCTAAATCGGTAGATACGCCAATATCTGCCGATTTTTTTAATTTGTCATGGACTCATACATATTACATTTAAAGGTTAATACTTTTTTTTACTTACTCAGAACGATCTGATTCAACTCATCATCTTTTTTAATATTAAACTTATGTATCCGCTGGATCAGCCGGAGTATTTCCAGCACGCCATCCCTTTGACGGAACTTTCCGACATATTCATAATTTAATATTTCCGGGTCTTTCACAATTATTTTTACATCATAATATAACTCGAGTTTCTTTATGATGCTTCCTAACTTTTGCCTTTTAAATGTATAAATACCTTGGCGCCACAACAATTCATCCGGATCCTTCGTCGACAGTTCCAGCCGTTTCCCTTTCTGAACCAGATACTGTTCCGGAGAAAGTACAACTCCTTCCGACTCTAAAGACGGGAAATAAGCTTTCACAGACCCTTGCTGAAGATAAACACCGGTATAGTCACTCCCCGGATAACAGAACACATTGAACTGAGTACCCAAAGCCTTTACATCGATCGTTCCGGTAGAAACAATAAAAGGTACCTTTTCGTTTTTAGCCACATCAAAAAATCCTTCCCCCGATAAAAAAACCTTCCGCTCCTTTTCAAAAAAAGAAGGATAAGATAATTTCGAACCGGCATTCAGCCACACTTTCGTTCCGTCAGGCAACGTCAATTCCGCACGCTGTCCGGCAGGGACAAGCAGTTCCTGCTGAAAAGCGATCAATTCTTTCTGTTCTGCCAGATTCCCCGAAAAATAGTAAGAGGCCAGCATCCATGCAGAAACAAAAGCAATTACAATGATCGCAGCATACCGGCTGAAAGAGATCAGCATTACTTTTCGTTTTTGAACATTAACCAGCTTTCTGAAACAGGCATAATTTATCCGGCCCTGCTCTTTGTCCATCCGTTCGGGAGTCAATTCGAGCAAGCTATGTAAATGTTGATAATCTATTATCCGGGATTTCAGCGCAGGGTCTTTATAGGCTTCTTTCAGAAGCTGATCCTGTTCTTCTTTTGATAAATTTCCCTGACAATATTTTATTATTCTTTCATCCATCGTGTACGATTCTTTATATAGTAAACGAACAGGAAAAATAATCCCCCTAAACAAAATCAATTTTTTTTCTGTTTATCTCAATTTTCCCAGGAAGATAAAAGGAACAAGAGTAGCGGTAAGTGGTTTTTCAGTTCCTCCCTCAACTTCTTATAGGCTATAGTCATTTGGCTTTCAATGGTTTTCACAGAGACATTCAATTCTTCTGCTATTTCTTTCTGCTTTTTCCCTTCTATTTTACTCATTACAAAAATTTCCCGGCACCGTTCGGGTAACGTATCAAGTGCTTTCTCTATGATGTCTTTTATATTGTCTTCAGAAAGGCCTTCTATATTAAAAGCCTCCAATGAATCAAATTTCATACGGAAAGACAGATCGAACTCCTCCTGCATTTTAACAGCAGCTTCCTGTTCCATCAATCTCCGCCGTAAATAATCGATACATTTATTTTTCACAGAGGTAAATAAATAGGCAACCAGGTTTATATGGAAACCCAGTTCCTCCCTCTTTTGATAGAACTCCAGAAAAACATCCTGTGCGATATTTTCAGCCTCCTCATCAGAAAGGACATAGTCGCGTGCAAAATATTTGACACGCGAATACCATGTTATGTAAAAATTCTCGAAATCCATCAATCAGTTTAATATCTCATAATAACTCCTTTATTGTAAACAAAATTAAACAAAAACGTTGGATATGCAATACTATACTTCTTTTTTAAAACTTATATCCAACAGTTATAAACGCTGATAAATTTTTAAGAGCATAATCTTCAAATTCTATTATATCCATTGGCTCGGAAAAACTGCTAACTCCATCATGTACTTTGACCAGTCCCAATTGTCCTTCCAAGTCCACCACAATTCTCCGGTACTCATAGGCTATACCCAGTCCAACTCCGGCATCAAAGCAGATCCCTTTGAAACAAAATTCAAAGAAGGTTGTAACGCCCAGGTTTTATTAAAACCATATTCCATACCAACGCCCACCTTATAAGCGAATTTAGTATTTTCCTCCGTGTTCTTCCCCCACATGCTCACAATCCCCGCCCCTGCTTTTACCCGGAAAGATACCGGGGGTTGAGCATACGCTTTAGCACTCAGGAAAATAAAAACAACACATATTCTTAAAACATATTTCATATTCTGTCCAAACTAATCTTTGCAACTCATCCTTTACATACTTTTCATCAACTGGCATGAATGTACATCCAGTTATCCCATTATTATTGTTTTTCGTAATCTATCAGAAATGAAAACGTATTCCAGCATCCAAATGCAAACGAAATATTCCCGAATGTTCTCCATCCTTATAGTCTATATTATCCTGTTTAGGAAGAGAACTCCCAATATACCCTAAATTCGCTCCGATTCCGATATGATCAGACAAATAATATTCTGCTCCGACCAGGAAGTTATACCCAAATCCCGATAGCGATTCACTAACTCCTTTTGCCGATTCACGATATTTAAAATAACCGATGCCGAACTTTTCTTCTATTCCCCAACGACCCACTTTTTGTTTCATCACGAACTGAGGAGCAATATAAGCAAGCCCTACATTCACATCCACATGGGAATAACTGTAAGATGACTTATATCCCGAATACATCAGACCGGCACCAAAACCACTCCTTGACACCCAGTCATAACCGACTTGCCAATCCATCCCTTTCCTGGGATGACCAGACGCTCCGTTGGGAAGATAAAATTTATTCGTCATAAAGGCATAACCGATATTGGCATAGATCGTACTATGATGAAACGAACTTTTAGAAACACCTGCATTATTATCACGACCGGAAGGCGAAACTAACGGAGCAATTTCTGCTTCCAGATTGGTCGCATCATCTATCCACAGCATATTGCCTGCTATTTGGTGGCAACTGCTTCCTAAAAGAGAAGGCTCCCGGTGATCGGTCAGGGCTAACGCATTCCCTCCGCTTTTGGAGGTTGTCTGTTTTGCCAGTGCAACAACCTGGTCATAATTACATTTAGTTGAAGCTCCACTATCAACCACCTTTACAGTCCCTATCAACTCAGCCGATTCCGGTACTGTTTGTCCCACTCCATATAAAAGAACCTCCTCTGCCGCGACACGAGGAGAGTAACTTCTTTCGATATGGGTTATTACTTTCGGAGCGCAACTACCCAAACAGACAGGCAGAAGTAAAATCAATAATAAGTTTGCTATTTTCATTTTTTTCGTTTTTTATATTTCTATCTTACACACTCTTATACAAAGAATTACCACATAGTAAAAGGATACATTTGATCTTTTTGAGGAAAAAGATAGATCCCGTTTATTATATTATTGTCTGGATAACGAATTTTTAACAAATCATCATTTCTAATTAACAATAGAAATGAATAATCAAGACTAGAATCATATAATCTTAATTCATTTCCATCTTTTCTCCATGAGCCTTCAGATAATAGCAAACGCAAATCAACATCAGCATCTTCGAATAACTTATATCGATTATTTACTTCTATTATTAGACTATGCCCATAAGTACCTAATTTAAAAGGCATAGGATAATTCGATTTTTCTTTTCTAAACAAATCTTCTCTTTTTCTATGTTCTACAATCCATCTATCAATAGGGAAACATTCTTCAATAGAATAACTTTCCTTATATTGAAATATTTTATTTTCTAAAAAATAAAAACCTTTCTTACAAAGAAAAGACAATTCATCTATCTTTTCCAGAACCATTTGAAATCCGGAAGGAACATCTTTCAAGAAGACAACATTATTTTCTTGATTAAAACATCCATAAGAAAATAAAGTCTCAATATTTGGATTATACCCAAGAAGATCAATCCTCATACTGTAATAAGTCTTATTTATCAATAACAGAACAATCCTTATATTCACATCTATCATTCTATTATTTCGCGTTATATTGATATATCTCAACCCGGATACATCAGACAAGACATATTCATCATATATAATATTCTGAGAAGCATTCATACCATTAAATAAAATTAATATTATCACCAAATACTAGGAACCCCTATACTTTTATAGTAGTTCACAGCTCCAGATGCATTCCAATAACCAAGTCTAGTTGCTGTTCTCATCATATCAACAGCTTCAAACACTTTTCCCGCAGTCATATAAGTAGATACGGAATATTTATAAGCTATACTTTCAGAAAACTTTTTCACATATTTAACATTGAATGTCAATTCTAAATTGTAATGAGTTGCATGAATTAATTCATGACCAGCAATAGCTTTAAAATCAACTAAATTTGCATTTGCATAAGCTGGTGATATACAAAACGAGGTAAGACCTGTACTCGCTTGTTTAACATATCCTCCAACAAAAGCTTTAGTTGATGTATCTACATAAAGGCCATCTTCGGTTAAACCATAGCCTCTGCCCGCTTTTGTTGTTATTTCTTCAATACCTAAATCTCCCTCCACAACATCAAACTGAGACCAAAGTCTATTTTTCAACTTAGCATCATTAATTCCAGCATCTGTACTTGCATTGTATGTTTTTGCAATATCATTATAATTTCCAGCTTTTCCCACTACAAATTGAGAAGTTTTTGTTCCATCCCAAAATGAGTACCCTTTAGCCATATCCGTAAACCCACGTATCAAACCACCGGATACACCACTGAAAGCTGCACTCAACGCACCTCCTACGAATCCAGCTTTCAATCCAGCGCCAAAACCAGCACCTGATAACCACGCATTTCCGGAACAACCAACAAAACCTCCACTAAAGCCACCAGCCAAGCCTGATAAACTTCCATTAATGAAACCACCAGCTGTTATCGAACCAGCAATCGCTCCACCAGCCCATGCACCAGCCGCACCCGAAGCTGCACCGACAAACAGACCTTTAACCATATCACCTGCCAATCCCCAACCACTTTTATCACTGGACACCATAGCACTTCCCATGCCAATCCATCCACCAATAATTGCAGCAACAAGGATAAAGCTTTCACCATTAGGATCCTTATACGATAACGGATTATTCATCGCATACGAATATCCATTATAAGACTGCGTAAAATCAGGCACCTGAATAATAGGATCCGGGCTTAAGAAACGTCCCAATACCGGATCATACAAACGGGCATTCATATTAATCAGACCGAACATCTCCAAATGCTCATGGCCAGTAAAGCCACGATCAAACTTCATCTCCGGCAGATTTGAATATTTACTCCAGTCAGAGACATCACGCCTGCGTCCCCAAGCATTAAAATTCAAACGTTGCACTTCTACACCTGATGCATTAGTTATCAACCAGGGAGAACCCAAATGGTCATTATGATAATAATACATACCGGCATCGGAGGTTCCCTCCGTATAAACGGCTGCTATTTCTCCTCCGGCATAAATATAGTAATTTTTACGAGTTGTTGAACCTTTCTGTATCTCTTCATAAGGACCAGAATAATATTTAGTAAATACAGTCGAATTATTTTCTACATATTGACTTTTTATACGACTATTCTCGCCATTATAGATTATCGTATATTTTTTGTCGGATTCTTTTATTTCTATAGGAAGACGCACACTGTTATATTTAACCGATAAATTGGTATTCGTCAATCCCATACTCTTACTGGGAGACACATTCCTGACTGCATGAGGATGATTTGCATCATATTCATACGTCCCGGCATCCCATTTATAGGTAATATTACCATTAGCGTCATATTCAACTCCGTCAACCAACCGATTCATATTATCATAGGTAAAATCATCTCCCTGCAATTTAATCAAATCTTTTCTGTTTCTGATATTTCCACGCGAATCGTTATTCTGGTAACCTATGTTTAATAAAGGTGTAGTCCCTTTTAAGGCACGAATTGATGTAGGTACACCTATCGTATTATAAGTATAACTACCCTGCATACCATTTCCTAAATTTACAGACAAAACCTGCCCTTTGGCATTTTCATCACTTTTCTGCCAGACTGTCGTAGCACTCGGTTGCCAGATTATTTTATAAAGGTCACCATTGGTATATTCATATTTTATTGACTTCGAGTTTGGGTAAGTCATCGTTTCCAGTTGTCCTTTGGTATTATAACTGTACAAAAATTGGAAAGATTTGTTCTCTACCGTTTCTGTTTTCGATTCCAATCGTCCATAATCACCATACGTGTATGCAGTTTTAACACCACCATACACCACCGAACCAACCTGTCCTTTATACTTCGAATCATAAGTATAGGAAAACGATTCCTCATCCCCCCTTTTATAGGTCTTTAGCAAGCCATTATTATCATACACATATTCTTCTGTTTCGCCTCTGGCATCCGTCTGCATCTTCAAATTACCCCATCCGTCATATGTATAAGATATTATTCCGGCATTCGGATCTTTCAATTCGGTACGGCGCCCCAATAAATCATAACTGATAGTAGAAAAAACAGAACCACAAACCACTTTCACCGGATCACCCGACGGACCATAAGTATAAGTGATCTTACCACCCGGATCCGTTACAGACTTTAACCTCCCGGCTGTATCCGTCTCCCGGACAGTCGTATATCCCTTAGTTCCATCATTGATTGTTGTCTGATTTCCTGAATAACTATATGTTATTGTTCCCAAAGGAGTCACTAATTTACTTATTCTGCCATAATTATCATATTGACTGGTATGATATTGAATTGCAGACGAAGTGCTTCCCGAAAAATAGGGCTCAGACATTTTTATAGCACGTCCCAAAGCGTCATACTCCGTCACTGTAAGAATCTCCTTGTCTGAGAAATTCTTATAACCGGATTGAATCTCACGCCCTAAAGCATCATACCAGTTTTTAACGACCTGACCGTCACCAGCCGTTTGTGTTCGAAGAATTACAGATTTTGAAGGATTACCATTCGTCCATGTCCAACTCGTTAAAACATTATTTCCCGGTGAAGAGCTGGACGTCTGCGTCTTGATTTTTCCGAAACCATCATAAGTGTAAGTCGACTTATCACCGTTAATATCCGTATGAGAAGACATCAAGCCTGATACTGGTTCATAAATAAAAGACTCGACTTGTCCTAATACATCCGTATGAGTATCTACAAAACGCCCATTTACATATTTATAAGATTCCACACGGGAGGTATTACCTACCGTTTTAGTTTTTGTTGCGACATTCCCATATTCATCATATGTATAAGTGACCACCGATTTATAAGCAGTCTGATTAGGCTCAACCGTTTGCGTATGCAACAACCCTGTTGTGCTGTAATAACTATAATCGACCATATTTGTTTGCGAACTGCTATTAACCGTACTGACACTCACACTTCGTGTTAATAATCCTATAAGCCAGTCTGCTGTATTATTACTATATGTATTTGTTACTTTTTGTACATCTCCATTACCATACGTTGCAGTCTGAGTCAACAAATTTCCATAATCATCATAAGAATAATTTGTTGTTACTGTTTGAATAACCTTATTTGCAGTCGGTTCATAAGTTTGTTCCGTCACTGATGTCGGTTGATATACAAATGTCCCGTATGCATTTGAAGGCTTCGTTAAAGTATTCGTATAGTTTGTTTGTGTCAATTTTCGGTTCGTCGGCGTGTAGATTTTTTCTATGCTTTTAACAGCCGCTTGATAATAAGTATCTGAAAAACTCTGTGTAATCGTCGTTTTAACAGAAGTACTTAAATCATTCATTATTGTCTTTGTAAACCCCAGAAAGCCACGTCCCCGTTTAAATACTTTTGCATTCTCATAAGTATATGCAATACTGTTCGTTCCCCCGATACCATTACTTATACTAACCTCCGAAACCAGTTTGAAGGGAGCAGTAAAAGACAAGCTATCATATCCGAAAACAGTTGCACTCCCTCCTACGGGCGGAGTTTTTGTATATATGGAAGTATCCGGCATTTTTTTATAGGAAATAGACGTCACATTCCCATGAGAATCTGTTGCTGATTTCAGTAAATTAGAAAACTCGGCATTCGGCATATACAATTGATACCCTTTCCATGAATTAGGTGCGGACGTTACTAAAAAGCCTAATTTACCATCGCCTCTGGTATCCAACGGGAAAAAGTTCCATTTATCGGACCCGTATGTACTCACGCTGGAATATTCCTTAAAATTGCGCCCGTTATCATATCCTATAAAACATTTGAGAGCACTTAAATTTTCCGAAGATTTATCAACGGCAAAAAAATCATCATTTCCGTCACCATTCAAATCACATACATAAATATCTTTAGAATAAGTATTAAATTTCTTAGGAAAAGAATAACTTTTAAATCCGGAACCGGTAGATAACAACGTTTGCCATTCACTCCATTCCATATCGTTCCAACCTGTCAGTAATAAATCGATTTTCCTGTCTCCATTAAAATCGCCAAAACTTATTTTATGCTTTTTATTCGGGAATGTTCCGGTCCGGCTTCTATACAATGAACCAGCTCCGTTATTTTCCATATAGTCGTAACCATCGTCACGAAAATTAATCACTTCAGCCAAACCATCGCCATTAAAATCCCATACTTCCACCTGATCCCAATTCATCTCTGAAAGAATAGTACCCGTTTTAATTGTATTAAACGCAGTCAATGTCCCTCCAGAATAGCCGGACATACAAATTTTATAATCCACAGAGCCATTCTTCTCCTTATAATACACAAACAAATCCATAGCACCATCCCCATTAAAGTCCGCTACACGAACTCCATGAGGGCGTGACTCAGTTGTAATAGCAGGTACCGGCCCTGCCGTAAATCCATTACCTGTACCATAATAAACAAAATAATTATAGTAAGTAACAGATGCCCTATTTTCGGATGTCTGATTTATTAACGTATCTGCCAATGAAGCTGAAGACAGATCGTTCCCGTTAAGAGATTTTGCTACAGTCTCCCGGCACGCCAGGAAATCTGTAATACCATCTCCATTGTAATCACCGGGAACCGGCTCCTTATATCTTTCAGGAAGAGTTCCACTCCCCGAATAAGTGAGCTTATTTCCATCAGTATCCGCCAAAAACAATCTCCAGCCTGTCCAATTGGCATCTTCCATCGGCGTTGCTAAAAGATCTGTTCTACCGTCACCATTATAATCCCCCAAAGATATATAGGCTTTATTGATGTAGTTCATGGCATTTGACGATTGATCGTATACAACCTGTTTATGCTTAAAATCAGTATTTTTATACCAATTGAATACTATCGGTTTTAGAGTTTCATTATTCTGACCGGTAACTGTAATTTTTGACAAAAGATAAGTAAAATCATTTCCGTCATAATTATAAGTCATGGTATATCTACGATAAAGCTCTGCTCCATAATAAATTCCGATTTCACTTAACAGTTTAGTTTCCTCAAATTCACTTCCTGCTATATAGTTCAAGTTAACATCATGATTTCGATTCGTATAAGCAAACTTCACAGAACAATAAGGAGCACGGTTAGCACTTCCCATATAGCCTGTATAATCAATCTGTTTTAAACGAATTTCTCCGTTGTCATCATTTTTTTCGTATGTATACGTATAATAATTCCCTATACGATCTTTTACTTTATTGAGCATCCAGAATGCCACCTGATCTTTATGAGCTCCCTGAGCATATAATTTAGAATCAGATGTATTACCGTATTCCATAATCAAACCCTCTTTTGTCTTTACCTCAAAATAGGCTGAAGAAGTATTCGGTGATACGATTTTTATTTGAGAGTAAGGATTCATTTCCGTTCGGTATTGATTCGTCGAGGCATTATACATCAAACGATTACCATCCAACATATATTTATCTGTATTATCAAACTTTATATCACTGATATAACCATTATGAAAAACAGTTGTATTGGCACGCGTAATAGAAGATATAGCAGACAGTGAAAAACCCTTTCCCATAACACCATCTCCAGAAAAGCTGTTATAGACAATGGAAATGTCCGGTTTTAATCCAGCCGTTCCAGGAGGTAGATCAACCGGTATATTATATGTCGCATTTCCAACCGGACCAATATCGAATGAACCGGATAAGTTCGATGTATTCTGAGCTAACCCTTCCCAAGAGACAAAGATTAGTAATATATATAAAACGTATTTAGCCATAATATATGTCGAAATAATTAAAGGTTTGAATCCACTACATTTACTTGTCGCATAATCCGATTTCCAGATTCATCATAAAAAAACTCAAATATCAGTCGAGTCGGTTCTACTTTTATATTCAATGTTCCCCCCAAATTTGTTTCAAATAGTCCATTTAACGTTACATACCCTGGAGCTATAAGAGTTAAATTGCCACTCTTCGTTACCGTTACATTCCGTACGGCAAGAGTATCACAACCTAAAACAGAGACAACAGAAGCTACAGTCTTGTTTTCATACAAATTAACACAAGAAGAGGCATAAGCTACTGAAGAACGATCAATTTGTTCAACTCTCAAACTATCTTGTCCTGTTTTATGTATACTATCCTTCGATTCTTTCCCCCCTTCTTTTAAGTCTCTGGCAAATACAATATCCACAAAACAAAATAAGAAGAAGGCTGACATACATAATTTCACATATATCATAAATGTATATTTTATTTTCATAGGAAAATCAATTAACAAATTTCTTCAATGTATCCGCTTTCTGTCCATCCACATACAAGGCATAGACGAACGTTCCATAACCAATCTCTGAAGGATTGATATCCACAATATCATTGGCAATAGTCAGTGTAATTTTCTTTACCACCCTTCCAGAAATATCGAACACCTGCAAATACGCATTACTAAAAGTAGACGGCAACGTATAAGAAACAGATGCACCGGCTCTATTATATAATTTTGCACCTTCTACCATATCTGGATTGCCGGTAGATGTTGAACGCAATGTAGATTTCGTTTCTACAGACAATAAACTTTGTAACATCTCTATCTCATTTTGTTGTTCCTGGATAGTAAGCCGCATTTCGTTGATACTTTCAACCAATAAAGGAATAAAGCCGATATAATCAATAGATTTTACACCATCTTCATCCGTTTTAACCAATTCGGGCAATACTTTCTCTACATCCTGAGCCAAAAAACCAATTCTTTTACGAGATGCCTCTTCTGCTTCCTTGCGGTCAATCACATTTTGAAGCTGTTTGTCTCTGTTTGCTTTCTCAATGGAGGCTGCATCCATGGATGTTTGCATATCTGATGTATTTTCTTGTATACTTTGTTCCTCAGTAAACTTCGATTTATCAGGCTCACGATATTTGTTTATTTCGGAAAGCTTATAATTATAAGTCACTCCACTCACATGGGACAGAAGATCCAACGGATTTTGAAGCGACTGAACATTTTCTTTCAACCGGGCATCAGAAGTTATATCGACTCCGTTCACACGGAGATTTGTATTAAATACAAAATTACTGTTGGAAGCCGGATTATAATAAGCAATAATATTACTGGCCTGTCCGCCTCTGGTTAAATAGATACCGTTTTTACCATGCAACCACAGTTGATCAGAATCAGTAGTGCCATATTCTCCTATAAAAACATTCCATCCTCCATAAGCATTCCGTCCAAAATCACCGAATGTCAATTTAGATCCAGAACGCGCATCACCATGTGGACCGAATACCTGCATTGTCGTTACATTTTCCAAGTCTTCATTATCCAATTTCAGGGTACCTACTTGTACACGACCATTCTGTAATACTCGCAACTGTGCATTAGAAGTAATTGCCAAACAAGACATTAAGATAATTAATAAATATAACTTTGTTTTCATAATGCTCTTACTTATTTTAAGTTTGTATTTGTATAAATTTAATGTTTACATGATTTCTTCAATAAATACTAAATGTCCCATATAACTCTTTGCCCTGATCATTCTTAAAAGTAAGCGTATAGTTACCTTTTTCAAATTGATCCAGATTTATCGAAGTGTTACCCCTCTCCGAAACTGTTACCATTTCATTATAAATGACTGAGCCTTGAACATTGCTGATCGTAACCAGCACCTCCCCCAAACCGCATAAATAACTAATATTTAAAACACACTCTTGCTGGAGAACGGAGATCGGTTGTGAAAGGTTACGCTTTTGCGGAGTTGACAAACTCCCTTTTAACCATACACGCGACGATGCTGTAACTGAGCAGAGTTCATAAC
>OHCS01000729.1_pt1 | contig 17054 bp, 9 predicted proteins | sample 1566741 | NCBI WGS metagenome assembly OHCS01 (sample SAMEA3879604, study PRJEB24766) | human gut metagenome | biome: human-associated habitat; feature: feces | place: USA | collected 1985/1987 | reverse complement strand
CTTGCGCGCGCTGTAGTAGTCCGCCGAGTCCTTGCCCTGGGCGCGGCGGAGCGCGCTGATGACCGGCTCCGCGCCCTCGGCCAGGAAGCGGTCGATGCGCTCTTGCGTAAGCCAGCCCCCGTACGGCGCCGAGCGCTGCCGCTGCGGGTGAGGTCCCGACCGATCGGATGACCTTCCGGACCTGCCCCTCGACGGGCGACCGCGTGTCGCTGCTGGGCTACGGCTGCATGCGCTGGCCCCTGCTGGAGTCGCCGGCGGCCGACGGCAACCCGATCGACCAGGAGGCCGTCAACGAGCTGGTCGATTATGCCATCGCCCACGGGGTCAACTATTTCGACACAGCCCCCGTCTACATACAGGGCTTTTCCGAAAAATCGACGGGTATCGCCCTCAAACGCCATCCGCGCGAGAAGGTGTTCATCGCCACGAAGATGTCCAATCACCGTATGGCAGGGCGGGGAATGTCTCCCGCTCGGATATTCAAGGATTCGGAGGAGATGTACCGGCGGTCGCTTCGCGACTTGCAAACGGATTATCTGGATTACTATCTGCTGCACGCTGTGGGCGGCGACAAGGGCATCGAGACTTTCAACGAACGTTTTATCGACTGCGGCGTGCTCGACTTTCTGCTGCGCGAGCACGAGGCCGGGCGCATCCGCAACCTCGGGTGGTCGTTCCACGGCGATCAGAAGGTCTTCGACCACCTGCTGGCCATGCACGACAGCGGCGAGGCGCGGTGGGATTTCGTCCAGATCCAGATGAACTACGTCGACTGGAAGCATGCTTCGGACAGAAACGTCAATGCCGAATATCTCTACGGCGAGCTGGAGAAGCGCGGCATCCCGGCCGTGATCATGGAGCCGCTGCTCGGCGGGCGCCTTTCGCGGCTGAACGACCATCTGGTCGAACGGCTCAAGGAGCGCCGTCCGACCGAGAGCACCGCTTCGTGGGCCTTCCGCTACGCGGGTTCCTGGCCCGGAGTGCTGACCGTGTTGAGCGGTATGACCTACATGGAGCACCTGCAGGACAATATCCGCACCTATTCGCCGCTCGAACCCTGCACCGGCGAGGAACTGGCGTTGCTCGAAGATACCGCGCAGCTGATGCTCAAATACCCCACCGTGCCCTGCACCGAGTGCCAGTACTGCATGCCCTGCCCCTATGGGCTGGACATCCCGGCGATCTTCGCCCACTACAACCGCTGCGTGAACGAAGGCAATGTGCCCAAGGACCGGCAGGACCCCGGCTACCGGGAGGCCCGCCGGGCGTTCCTCATCGGTTACGACCGCTCGGTTCCCAAACTCCGGCAGGCGAGCCATTGCATCGGCTGCAACCAGTGCGTGTCGCACTGCCCGCAGTCGATCAAGATTCCGCAGCAGCTGCGGCGCATCGACCGTTTCGTCGAGCAGCTCAAGCAGGGTACGCTCTGATTCCGGCTTGCGAGGCCCCTCCCGTCGGGGCTGACTGTTTTTGAGATACCGTTCTGTAAATCAGAACGGTATTTTTATTGAAAAGAGGAAGGGTTACGAATTGGTGACGGAAGTCTTACATTCTGTTGCACCCTTATACAATAAATCCAAGAACTCACGACAAAGATAGTTAAAATATTATACATAAGCAAATTAACGAATATTAAAGCATTAAATCTTATTTAAGCATATCCAACTCGGATATGCTTTTTTTGTGCTACGAACGGGTTGATTATTTAGTTGCCTGTTTTAACTAAATTATTGCTATCGGGATGTTTCCTATCATTGCATCGTCTAACCAACGATCACTGTAATGAAGCCATTAAAAGGTAATCCGACTCTGCGTTTGTTACGTCTGGTATTGCGACGATTCAATCGTCTCGAACTACTGATCCAAAACAATTCTCGACCTTTACCCGATGACCTGATCGACACTCCGGCAGTCCGCATGCTTACCCGGATGTCCGACCGTACCCTTTCCCGTCGTCGGAGCGACGGTACGATCCCTTATGTCAAGCACGGCGGCAAAATCTATTACAGCAGATCGCGCGTTCTCGAAGCCCTCCGGAATGAACCCAACACCACATCAACTAATAAAGTAAAGAAGTCATGAAAAAGATGATTCTTATCGAGCGAAGCAAATTCGCTCTGCTCGTTCGCAGCCACATGAAAGCCTCGAACATGCTCCTCGTATTGCAGCATGTCTGCCGGGAGCGCCGTATTTCTCTTTCGATGACGCAGGAGGAAGTCTGCGAGCTCATCCGACTCGATCCGGATTTCGTCGAGAAATACAAACGTCGCGGGAAACTCTGTCCCGTTGAGGATCAGGATGGCAAGCAATACTACAATGTACTGGATTTCATCAATCTGAAAGACATGCAGGAGAGTAAGCGTATCTTTTATCAGACAATGGAACAAGCGGTGCCGGATACTGCTATTTATATTAAGGAATAGTTCTTTAATTAGCCATGGAACTGCCTTATAAAGTTAACCATCACGAAAAACATTTTTCGATAAAGTTGTTTTCATAAAGATAAAATCGTGAAAATTGAATATTTAAGGCAACTCCATGGCATTAGAAAATCTCCTTTTAGATTTAAAAACTTCCTTTTTATATTCAAAATCAATAACTATATTTGTCTATGTTTTTTCAACAAGCATTGATTAATATGGGCATCTTTGATAGAAAATCCATCACAAAGACAATTAAAACAACCGAAGGATTTTATTTTGGTAAAAGTGAATCGGAAGGCGAAAGCAGCTATAAAAAATCGAGCAATACTCTTTTCGATGACTATTTGGATATTTTGCCTAAAATCGGAGACGGATGTTTTATCATTACAGGACGAAAAGGATCTGGAAAATCCGCTATTGCCAAATACATAAAGGACAATGCGACATTCGAGGATTCAATGTTTTGTGAAATTGTGAAATCGGATGCCATAAACCTTGAAAAACAGATTCAACAAAGTTCAGTGGAGTCCGAAACGAAATTAGTTTCCTTTTTCCAATGGCTCATCCTTGTAAAATTGGTAAAACTGATTTTGAAAGCAAAAAACGGGGACTATACTCCGGAGTTAAAAGCTATTCATAACTTTGTTCGGAATAACAGAGGTGTTGTAGAAGTTGATAAATTTTCAGTTGTAGAGGTTACTACTATGAGCAAACAAGAACTCAATGTGGGTTCTTTATCTCGTATTCCAATATTCAAAGCTATCATAGAACGCATGTTAGGGAAACGCTTGGAAAAAGCTCCCTATTATAAACTTTTACCTGCGCTGAAAGAGATTGTCTACAAAGTTTTAAGCTTCGACGTTTTCAAGGATTATCAATTTGTCGTAATTTTCGATGATTTGGATATCGGCTTTAAATCGGATGTTGATCAGGATAAGCAATCTTTGATGGAGCTCATCCGAACTGCTAAAGAATTCAATAATGATCTAAAAGAAATTAATAATACAAAGGTTATTATATTGATAAGGGATGATATAAAAAAAGTATTGGCCGGATTTTCTGCTGATGCGAGCAAAATATTCAGCAGCTATGAGGTCGAATTAAAATGGTACGATGGCAAAAACGAAAATGATACCAGATTAAGAAAATTCGTCAATCGACGAATCGAGTTTAATTTTAAACAACGCGGGCTGAAATATCTGGCATATGATCCGTGGCTCTCATTATTTAATGACGATGAGGGATGCTATGGGACAGATTATAATGGCAATGCCAGATCTGCATTCAAACAGATACTCGATTACACATTTTTCCGACCTCGTGACTTAATATTATTCCTAAAAAATGTAGGAACAGATAAATATTATTATCCCATTAATGGTCAGAATATCGGTTATTTATTACAGAAATATGCGAACGACAATGTTTCTGAAATAAAATCGGAATTAGCAATTCATTACTCTCAAGAACAAATAAGGGAAATATTCAATACCTTAAGGGCTTTGTCATATTCCCAAAACAGTGGATTTGGGAAAACAGATATTCTTATGAAATTGAGTGAGCGAGGATTAGATGCAGAAACATTAAGGATGCTTATAGATTATTATCTCATATTGCCATTTGATTCTACGACAGGGAAATATTATATCGGTTATAGGAACTCTGATCCTTCGGATTACGATATAGATAAGGATAATATAAAGTACAGACTGCATAAATGTATATATGCTCATTTTGTCCCGAAATCGACATTGCCGAATGATGCTTAATAAATGATTAGCTCCGCCTCGAAAGCGGAGCTAATCATTTACAGTTTCGGCCCTTTGGCCTTCACGTTCGTCGCGGGCCGCACGAGAAGAATATGATTGCGAATAAAGTCCGATTCGGGCGGAGACACGACGTGCTCCCGTTCTTCCGGCGGTTCTTCTTGGCTCTCGGATGCCGTAGAAAGCGGCTCTGCCTTCGACGGTTTGACGACCTCGTCCACCACCTCCGCGTTTTCGATCTTCAGCCCATTGCCGTTATCTGCTGTTTTCGCCTGCATCTCCTGCTGCTTCTGTGCGATGTCGAGCTGAATCTTCCGAGTCAGCGACTCTGCCTCGGCCTTGAGCCGCTTCAACTCCTCCTCTTTGGGCCATACGGCTGCGATCTGTTGCTCGAAGGTCGGAATGTCGCGGGTGAATTGCTTTTTCTCTTTCTCGTAGGTCGCCATCAGTGACGGTATCGTGTCGAGCGCCCGGATAAAGTTCGTCGCCGCGGTTTTCGGCTCCGCAGCCAGATGCCCGTTGTTGAACGTGTACTTGATGCCGTCCAACCCTTCGACCATGAATTTATTGACCGTGAGCGCCAGCCCGTCTTTCTGCATTCGCTCGGTGCGGACGAGAATGCGGAAATCGAACAGCGTGCCGATTTTCTGGTAATCGTCGCCGGTATTTACGGTGCGGTCGATCTCCACGAGGCGCTTGCCATGGGCGACAATATCCGCGGATTCCACGCCGTCGATCCGCAGGGGATTGGCCCGCTTGCCTTTGGCGTCCGGCGGCGCCACCTCGTTGATATAGTCCCAGTCGCGTTTCAGACGTTCGAGCATCGCATCCCGTCGCCCGATCTCCGCCGTGTAGCGTTGCAGTTGGCTCTGCGCCTCGTGCCGGGTGCGCATGAAGATCGTCTGCTCGCTCTCCAGCGCCGCGATCCGGCCTTCGAGCTTGGCTTTTTGCAGCAGGTCGGTATTTCCCGACACCACGGCCATCCACTCCGCGAAGTTCATCCCCGAATCCTCGCTGATGGCCCCCTCGTCCAACCGCCGCGCACCTAATCGGTTACGTTTGAGCTGGTCGATGAACTGCTGTTTGTTGTGCAGCAGATTCAATTTGTAGGCATCGAGCGTGCGCAGAACGGCATAGACATAGGCTTTGACCTTATTGCCGGCATACTCCTTGGCGACTATGTTGCCTTTCCGTGCGCCGCGGCCGTTGCGCTGTTCCAGATCCATCGGCCGCCACGGAATGTCGAGGTGGTGCATGCAGACGATTCGTTTCTGGGCGTTGACTCCCGTTCCGAGTTTCTGCGTCGAGCCGAAGAGCACCCGGATTTTCCCTTCGTTCATGGCATCGAACATCGCCTGCCGCACCTTGTCGCTCGCGGCTTCCTGTACGAAGCGGATCTCCTGCGCCGGAATACCGTGGTCTTCGACCAGTTTGCGTTTGATCTCCGAATAGACGTTCCAGATGCCGGGCTTATAGGTCGAGAGGTCGCAGAAAACCATCTGCGTGCCTTTCTGATCTTCGTATCGCCGATAGTATTCAGCGATGTTGGCGGCACTGCGGCTGGCCTTGTTGCCCGGTGAATCCGCATACGCGGGACTTATCAGCCGCATGTCGAGCGAGAGCTTGTTGGAGTACATCGTCACCAACAGCATCAGGGCTTTGACCTCCCCGTCGCTCAGGTCGGCGCGTCCGATATGTTCGGGATCTCCCGTCTTGGCGAAGAGCACCAGCTTGTCCAAAAATGCCTGCTGATCGTCGGTCATAGGTATCTGGCATAGCTCCTCGTCCAGCTCGGGACGGTCGATTCCCACGTCTGCGGCCGTGCGGTAGTCGGTAATCTCGTTGTAGAACATGGCCAGCTCCGGAACCTTGATGAAATAGCGGAAACGCTCTTTGGAGATCACTTCGTTGGTCACCGAAAACTCGAACTCCGATGTTTTCTGCGCGAATACCGCGGCCCACGCATCGAAGCAGGGAATGTCCTGCCGCTCCAGCTCTTTGGGACGCAGATATTTGAAGAGCAGATACAGCTCCGTCAGGGAGTTGGCGATGGTCGTTCCCGAAAGGAACGTCGCTCCGAGATCGCGCCCCGTGCGCTGCTGAATGGTGCGGATGGCGTATAGCAAATTCATGGCCTTCTTACTGCCGTCGGTATTTCCCAGTCCCGACACACGGCTGTGGCGGGTGTTGAACATCAGATTCTTGAAGTTGTGCGATTCATCGACGAACAGATGGTCTATTCCCATCTGCTGAAAATCCACCGTATCGTCCTTTTGCGCGTCGATTGTCTCCTGCAACTCGTGGAGCTTGGCATCCAGATTCTCTTTGCGCTTCTCCAGACCGCGCAGAATCCAGCCGTCCACATGTCCGCCCTGCTTTTCGTAGGACGCCAGATTTTCATCTATGTCGTCCATCTCCTGCCGGAGAATCTGCTGCTGCACCTCGGCCGACTGGGGTATCTTGCCGAACTGTTCGTGCGTAAGGATGATGCAGTCCCAGTTGTTGTTCTTGATGTCGCTGAAGATCCGCAGGCGGTTCTCCGGCGTGAAGTCCTCCTTGCCGGGATAGAGGACTTTGGCGTTCGGGTAGGCGGTGGCGAAGGTCTGTGCGATCTCGTGGATGTTCGCCTTCAGGCCGGTGATAAGGGGCTTGTTCGCCAGTCCCAGACGCTTCATCTCGTAGGCGGCACAGCACATGATGAGCGTCTTGCCGCCACCCACCTCGTGATCGGCGATCCCCCCTCCGTTCTGCTTGAGCATCCAGATGCAGTCCTTCTGGCTGGGATACAGGTCGGGAATGCCCAGCCCCTTGAGGTCAAGACCGGGAAAGCTCTGGTGCGATCCGTCGTACTTGGGACGGACGAAGCAGTTGAACTTGCGGTTGTACATGTCCGCCATTTTCCGCTTGAACTCCGGCGACTGTTCCATGAGCCAGTCGGAGAAGCCGTTACGGATCTCGTCAATCTTGCTGTTGGCAAGCAGGGTAACCTCCGGATCACGTATCTTCATTTCCTTGCCCGTCTTGTCCAATACGGTCTTGGTGATGTTGGGCGTGGTGTTGTGGATGGCATGGCGCATAAGGGCGATGCCGTTGAAGATGCGGCTTTCCGAACGCACCGAATATTGGTTCATGATGCGTGGGGAGGTCATGTCGGCCCTGATGCTGTATTCGTCACTGCTGGCGGTATAACGGACGGACACGTCCGTGTCGAACAGCCATGAGGCGTAGCGGCTGTACACTCCCGCCGGTATCCAACGCTCGCCGAAATTGAAATCCAGATCCTCGAAAGGTATGGGCGCGGGAAGCGACTGCCGCAGGGCTTCGAGGGAAATACGTGCCTCGCCGTTGTCGGGATGCGACTGCAAATATTCCTCGATGTGTTCGGCCTTGGCCATGACGTTGCCGGAAATGAAACGGTCGGCAATCTCGTAGTTCTTCGAGAGGGGATTGTAAAATATCCGTCCACGCAGTTCCTCCAACAAGTCAGATTGCGATTTGTCGGTCAGGGACTCCATGTACGCCATGTCCACGTTGCCGTACTTGTTGAGCGAGGCGGTGAGCGCCTCGTGCACGTCATCGGTATGGGTGATCTCGTTGATGTTGTACGAAACGGGATGGTCGAAGATGTCGGCCTTGACCGCCCGGCCGTCGATGTAACGTTCCAGCGACAATATCTCACGGTTGCCCGCATCCATGCGGAACAGGTCGATGTTCTTCCTGTCGTTCAGATTGCCGAACTGACGGATGAAGTCATCGTAAAGAGTGTTGAGCATGGTGCGCAACGCCGGATTTGCGGCATGGGCGGCCGCCTCGTTCTCGTACAGGTGATGGTAGGTGTCACGTATCTCGATGTAGAGCGACGCACGGCGTCGCTGGCGTTCGGGCAGATCCAACGGGTTGAATACCGGTGCAGCCCCGCCAATGGCGGAGAGGTAGCCTATCTGCCCGTCATCGTCCACAAGGGAGCCGTTGCGGTGGTGTCCCTGCAGGCCGGCCGGATAAGGACGGGGCTTCATGCGTTCCTGCCGTGCGGCCTCTTCCTCCTGCCGGCGGCGTTCCTGTTCCTGCCGTTCCCGCTCCTGCCGCTCTTTCTCTTGGGGAGTCGGTTCGGCCGGGGCGGGATGTTGCTCCAACGGTGGCATATCGAAAAGGGACAACTGCCCGGAGTCCTTCTTCGTGCTCCTTGTTTTCCTTTTCCTGACCTGTGAACGCTCCTCTTGTGTGAAGCCGAAAAGGTCGTACAGGGACATGACCGGCTCCGGCGTGGTCTTTGCGGCGGTTGGCCGGGCATCCGTTGAGGGCTGCTCCGGCGTGGAAGTCCGACGCTCCACCTGTATCGTCTGTCGATCCGTAGAAGTGGAATGTCCGTTCATGTTACCGGACCGGTTGATTTCCCGCACCTGTGCGATGCGTTGCTGCATGGTTTCCGCCGGACGGCTCACCAGATTGCGGAACTCCTGCACGGGTGAATGGCGGAGATACAAGTCCAGATCGAGCTGTTCCGAGAGGTTGCGGTCAAGGAAATACTTCATGTCGGCGGCGATGGCTTCCATACCCCCGTCATGCAGGTAGATGCGTGCCGGCTTGCCGTAGGGATCGGTACCGACATGGCCACGTGTATGCACGATGGCGGCGGTATGCTCGAAATACTCGTTCTGCGTCGTCCCGTCGGTCTGCGTGCCGACTTCCACGAAAGACCGTTCGAGTGACGTATATTCCCTTTGGGAAAGCGTGTCCTTCTGCAAGATGATCAGGTCGCTGCCCACCTCCGTACCGGCATAGTCGGTAAAGAGGTTGTTGGGCAGGCGGACAGCCGATAACAGCCGGGATCGGTTCATCAGGTATTGCCTTACGGGATAGGCCATAGCGGAGTTCATCACCCCCTGTGAGGTGATGAAGGCGAGGACTCCTCCCTCACGGACGGCATCCAGCCCTTTGGCGAAGAAATAGTTGTGCAGGCTGTTCAGCGCAAAACGCCTGGCCGTGCCGTTGTCGAAGGAGGGATCGAAAACACGTATGTCACCGAAGGGGATGTTGCTGCTCACCACGTCGAAATAGCCGTTACGGTGCGGGGGCAACTCCTCGAAGCCCTTGATATTGACCTGCGCTTCGGGATGGAGCCGGGCAAGGATGCGGCCGGTAAGCAAATCCTTTTCATAGGCAACAATTTCGGGAGTGTTGCCGGATGCGGAGTGGCATTGCGATCGGAAGGCCGAGACAAAATTGCCGGTTCCCGATGAAGGATCGAGAAAACGGCCGGGCGACACTCCGTGTTCGCCCAAAGAAGAGGCAATGGCATTGACAATCGCCGGCGGCGTGTAGAAAGCGGTAAAGGTGGATGCCTTCACGCTTTCCACCAGCCTCCTGTACTCACGCTCGTCAGCTGCTCCGTCACGCAGGACGTTGTGAAGTTCCGTAATCAGGGGGAACAGTTCACGGTCGGCCTGTGTCCAGCGGAGTATGTCGGTGAGTTTCCCGAAAGGGGAAAGAACCGCCTTGATACCTCCGAACCCGGAGTAGGCGGCGAGTATGCCCGCTTCCTCCGGTGTGGCGGTGCGCTGTTCCTTCTCCAAACGGAACATCAGCCGGATTGCCTCTATATTGTCCCTGAGATGCGCCTTTTTATTATAAGCCATTCTCTTCCAACCAGATTACAACCGTACCTGTCAGCTCGTCATAGAGCTGCCCGAACTCCGGGCTGAACATGAAATCATCCGAGAGCGTATAGCCGGCGAAGACCTTCCGGCATTCGGGAAGCAGCTGCAAGGCCACGCTGCGTGCGCTGCCTTCGGGGACTTCGGCGGCGAACTCGTTCCAGAGGACGGTAACCAGCGTGTCCAGAGGAGAGAAATGCAACCCCTGAAAAAGCAGGGCGTTCGCCTGTTGTGCCGCATCGTCGTAGGTCAGGCCGGAACGGACGGCTGCGCTGAAGGCTTCGGCGGCCTGCTCGCTGCGGGTGGCGACAAAAGACTCGTCATCCGCCAAATCCGGATGCGACTCACGCAGGAAGGACAACAGGGTAAGACGGTAGTAAGATAATTCATCCGGTTCTTCCGCTACGGATACCGGCACATTGGATTTATTCTGATTCATATAATTATCGGATTATTAAGTGATACAATTCGGACGGGTTATTTCTTCCTGCCGCTTTTCTTTTCCTGCGGTTTCCTGTCCGGGAAGGAGTAACCTATGGTAAAGTCAGGATTAAGCACCAATGCGGCATCGAAGCTCTTGCCCTCACGGCTCTTGAAGCCTTTGACAAGAGGAGTGCGGCCTTTGGTCGCCAGCTCGATGATCTGTCCGTCGGTCAGTATCTTACCTCCCTTGTTACGGAACAGGGTGAAGCTGCAATCGACATCGGCGCATTTGGCAACCTTGTCGAAGAACAGGATGCGGCTCTTCCTGCACTTGGGACAGGTGCATTGCTCCCCCGAAGGAGCGACATTGAGGGTGGCGGCCAGCAGTTCGGTAACGATCTGTGCGGTATAGACCTCTATGTTCCGGCGGAAAGAGAGGGCATCGGCCTCTCCGGTTTCTATTTTGGCGAGGGTGTTCTCCCACGCCGCTGTCATTTCGACGTCGGCAATCTTTTTGTCCTTTACCGTATCGTAAACCGCCAGTCCTTTTTCGGTAGGCACAAGGTTCTTCTTGTCCCGGCGTATATAGTCACGGGCAAACAATGTTTCGATGACAGCTGCACGAGTGGCCGGAGTGCCGATACCGATCTCACGGATTCCGGCACGCAGTTGTTCGTCGCTGATCTCTTTGCCGCAATGCTCCATGGCGGAGAGCAGTGAACTCTCGGTATGCAGTGGTTGGGGCTTGGTCTGTTTCTCCACTGTTTCGGAGGCGAGCAGTGGCAGGGTTTCACCCGTTTGCAGTCCTGGCAACGTGGTTTCCTCCGCCTCCTCTTCCGGCTCGCCACGCACGGCACGCCAACCGGCGGACTTGATGACCGCACCCTTGAGAGTGAATATCTCACCGCCTGCGGACAAGGCAACTTCGGTCATTTCCTTGACGCAACATGGCAAGAAGGCTTCGAGCAGGCGTGCGGCAACCATTTCGTAGATAGCCTGCTCGTCCTGCGACAGACCTTCGGGCAGGTTCTCGGTGATGAGAAGCGCATGGTGGTCGGTGACTTTGGCATCATCTACCGGACGGCGGTTGAGCGGTGCGTCCGGCAAGACGGATGCGGTGGCGGTGAAGCGTGGATATTGCCGCAGGAGCATTATGCGCGAGGGGATCTCGTCGAAAACATCCTCGGATATATAACGGCTGCCGGTACGTGGATAGCTTAGCACTTTCTTCTCGTACAGGCTTTGCGCAAGCGTGAGCGTCTTGTCTGCGGAGAAGTCCAGTTTGCTGTTGGCCTCTTTCTGCAAGGCGGTCAGGTCATAGAGCAACGGCGGCTCTTGAACGGCCTCCCTGCGTTCTACGGAAGTGACGGCAAGCATACAGCCGTCCTTAATCTCACGAAGCCTGGCAGTGGCCGAATCAAGGTCATCGAAGCGGTTCTGTGACAGTGCAGAGAAGTCGATGCCGTCCTTGGCCGCCGAAACCTTTATCCGGAAATATGTCCGTGGCTCGAACTGCCTGTTCTCCCGGTAGCGTGAGCAGATCATCGCCAATGTGGGGGTCTGCACCCGTCCCAGGGAGAACACGCCCTGTCCGGCGGCAAGGCTGAGTGCCTGAGAACTGTTGATGCCCACGAGCCAGTCCGCCTCGCTGCGGGCTTTGGCGGAGAGGTAAAGGTTGTCGTAAAGACTTCCCTCCCTAAGGTTTTGCAACCCCTCACGGATGGCCTTGTCGGTGAGCGAGGAGATCCACAGACGGGCAAAGGGCTTGGTACAACCGAGATAGTTGTACACGTAACGGAAAATCAACTCGCCCTCACGACCTGCGTCGGTGGCGACGATGATGGACTCGCACCTGTCGAACAGGTCCCGGATCACTCCCAATTGCCTGACGACTCCGGGATCGTCCTTGTAAGCCTTACCCTCTCGCACCTGGCGGGGAACAAGCCTGAACTCTTGTGGCAATATGGGCAGGTGTTCCCGACGGAAACCGGAGAGACCGTAACTTTCGGGCATGGCAAGACCGACCAGATGCCCGAATGCCCATGCCACGGCATATCCGCCCCCCATTAGATACCCCTCTTTCCGTTGGTGTGCGCCCACTACGGACGCTATGGCCTGCGCCACGCTGGGCTTTTCTGCAATGATAACTTTCATATATAATGTATTATTTATGTGAATGGTTAAATGGATACTCCTTTCTTATCGGTTTTCTGTACCGGGCGGTTCCGGCTGACGGTGTTTTCCGGCTTCGTGCCCTCCTGACGGACGGCCGCCTGTTGCGACTGTCCCTGCTTTTTGCTCTTGTCCGGATTCCATTTGAAGAAATCGAACTTTGCCCGCTCGTGGTTGACACGGACGAAAGCACTGAATAAGTTTCCCTCGTTGTCAGTCATGTCCTTGATATGGACTGTCTTGCCGGCGGCTAACTTCTCCCGTACCTCGGGTGTCAGCCCGACGCCTTTGAGTACCTGTGGTATGACCAGTTCACGGCTTCGCATTTGTGTCTCTGATTGCGCCTGTTTGCGGTTCAGTCCCCTGAAGTCATAAGTGAAGCCGCCCTTGCAGACGTTATACTGGAGGCGTGCGTCGTAATATCCCTGTTTCTTTTCGGACCACATGTTCTCAACCAGCACGGACTCGCCCCGTGCCAGCCTTGTGGTCTGGTCGTCGGAGAGTCGTACCCGGTTCACTTCCTGCGGTATGGTGATTTCACTGACCGGAACATGGTGCAGGCGGTTGGTTTTGGGATTGAGCGAGAGCAGACACGGCTCACGCACTCCTCCGGCAAGTTCCAGCTCAACGACGCAGCCGGCATTGTTGCTCCTGGAAAGATTCTCTTTCACTTCGGGAGAAAGCTCCGTACCCATGTACGGCCGGTCCAGTTCGGGATACCGCTTGCAGCACTCCACGTTCAGGACCGGTTTGCCGCCGGCTGATTCCACCAGACGGATGCAGGCCGGCGTTTCGAAGTCGATACCCTCGAAGGAGATCCTGATGTCGAGGACGGCGGACTCGTGGCCGTTCAGCAGGCGTTGCATGCCCGTTTCGCCCAACGATTCGGGGGTTACGCCCATGCGTGCGAGCTGCTGCCAATCCACCTCGTCCACTCCCCAACGGGTGGTCTGTTGCGGGGTGTCGCCTGTGATGCTCTGCTCCTGTGCCGGCTGCCGGATGTCAATGGCGTAATTGGAAAGAAGCTGTCCGTTCTCTTCCGGGAATTTGAATATCTCCACCAGGTCCTTGGCTGCGGATAACATTTCCACCGGCAGGTGGTAGAAGCGGAAGTCCGACGGTCGATCATACTGGCGGTTCATGTTGGAGAAGAACGTCCCGATCACGGACTCGTTGCGGTCGATGTGCAGAAAAGTCTCGGAGGGCTTTGCCTGTGCCAGCGGTTTGGTGCGGAGTGAACCGTCAGGCTCAATACCCTGAACGATGTGCGGCGTGTTACCGTCGGAGGCGTTGGTGACTACCAATGCCTCGTTCTTGAAATCTTTGAGATTGTCCATAAATCAATCGGATTAAATAGTGAAACAATAAAGTTACTTGTGGTACGAAGGTAGGCTTAAGCTGTTGTTGGACGAGAGGGAACGTGACGATCGGATACAAGTGGCTACCGGTTGGCATGAAATGTCTCCTGTTTCCTATTCTGTGTGATTCGTTTTATACATCGCAGGCAACATCAAGACGTTGCCGAAGAATCATTCATCGGATATTTTAGATGATCCGAACGGCGGGCCGAAAAAAACGTTCCCGTTTTTGAGTACATGACAGAGAATACGGTGGAGTAGGAGGATTATCAAGAAAAGTATCCCATGGGTATCGGCCAGCTTTTTTTTGATATTGTGACTTTTCCGGGAGTCATGAAATATTTTCCTTTGAGATAAAACTAAGAACAGTTAATAGAATAAATGCTTAAACAACAGCAAATATATCCTTGCCGTATTTATCAAGGTAATACCATACTATTATTTTGAGGAGAGGCTTGTTGAAGAAAGATTTCCCGTGTCAGTTTTGTTTGTGTAGTATTCTTTTTGTGCATGTTTAATCATTGACCAATGGAGGATTCTTGTTGATTTTCTATTTTTTATTGTAGAACATTGTTACAAATAACATGTATTTTGTTTGCTGTTTTGTTTCTTTCATGCGAATTTTGCGTCTTTTTTATGTAAATAGTTAATTCATATAGTAATTTATAATACAGTTATGGCAACAGTAAAAACAGTATTAGTAAAGGGGCGGTGTAATAGTCGCGGGGCCTATCCATTGGCTGTGCAGGTCCTTCATAAACGGAAAAAGAAAGTTTTTTATACAGGATACAGCATTACCCCCTGTGAGTTTGATTCTTTTAGCGGACGAGTACTCTTTAATGGTGTATATACCATGGAAACTGTCCGACGCATGAACCGTACATGCCGGAAAATTTGTAAAATCTTGGATAAAGCCATAGGCATATTGGAAAGGGAGGGTAATGAATATACGACATGTGATATATCCAGAGTCTATGAAACCCTGACTGGCAAAGTGGGTTTTTACAGCTATTTCCGTGAGAGAATCCGTGTGCTTTTCGACACCGGGCATGAAGGGACGGCAAAAGCGTATGAGGCGACCCTGCATTCCATGCAAAAACATTTGTGTAAGACTGATTTTCCATTTGCACATCTTTCTTCCCGCCTTGTCATTAAGTATCGTGATACTCTCCTGGAGGCCGGTGTGGGCAAGAATACGATAGGGTTTTATTTACATAATATGAAAGCGGTGTACAGGCGTGGATGTCTTGAATTGAATCTGGTATTTCCTTCACCTTTTTGCAATATCAGAATCCGGTCTGAAAAGACCGTCAAACAAAGTCTTCCTATGAAGCAGGTGAAGTCTCTTGCCAACCTGTCACTTTCAGTCGGAACACCGGAATGCTTGGCCAGAGATGTTTTTATGTTCAGTATCTATACTCGCGGAATGTCATTCGTAGATATTGCTTTTCTAAAAAAGAGCGATATTTTTCCCGGGGTAATCCGCTATAGAAGGCAGAAGACCGGTCAGTTGCTTGAAATAGGTATTAACCGGCAGATACAGAATTTGCTGGAAAGGTATGGAGATACTTCCGGTGACTATCTTTTCCCTCTGGTTGATGAATCTGAAACTCCTTATTCGGGGTATAAAAAAGCTTATAACAGGATGAGGTATGCGCTGAAAAAGGTTTCCTGGAATATCGGTATGAGCATTCCTTTGCGCTTGCATGCCGCGCGTCACTGTTGGGCAATGATGGCTCGTGAGAACGGTGCTCCGCTTCATACTATCAGTGAATGTTTGGGACATTCCTCGGAGAAAGTGACCAGAATCTATCTGAAAGAACTTGACCGGTCGGTACTGGACGAAGTGAATAATCACATAGCAGATAAAATATGTTAATTTTATAATTATAATACATTATTTAATCATGAATATAATACATTTGTAAATACACTCTATTTACTCTCCATGACAGAGAGTGAAAAATCACTTGTTTGTCATTTTTTATCATACGGAAAAGCGACATAACAACATTAATATTAATTGTGTGCAAAAATAGATAACTCTCAATTAAACACAATTATCTAAAGAGTTCTTCTTTTTATCTTTTTCGCTCAATTACACTCTACCGGAGAGCTTTCCTGGAGTTTTATCCCTATTTTTCAGTAATTTTCTCCATTCTCCGGGAGTGTATCCGAAGTTTCTTTTACAGTACCTACAAAATTGGGGGTGTGAAGAAAAATGCAACTCTTCAGCTATATTCCCTATCGGTATATCCTCATCAGCCAGTTTATATTTAATTATATTATTTATTTGTTTCTGTAACCAGTTACCCGCAGGTTCTCTGAACTCTTTTAAAAATTTCCTTTTAAAAGAAGAAAGGGGAGTTCCACATAGTCCGGCAAGTTCCTTTACTGTCCTGGCATTTCTATAATTATTGAATATCTTTTTTTTAAAATCATAGTCATTTCCCAATATGGGATGGAAAAAGGCGGCTTGTTCCGTTTTTGTATAATAAAACCGTATGCTCCAGAAGAGCTCTTTAAGCTTCGTTTCATGAAAATGAACGCAATTGGCTCCGTCTTCCAAATAACTTATTAAAAGCTTGAGAAACAAATGCAACCTGTCTCTGATTTCAAGAGGATATATTTTATCACCGGGGGAATCCAGGCTGTTAAGTTGTGCGAATGAAATCTTTTCACAACTTTGCACGGCATTATCAAATTGTGCAATAACAATACTCCCTTTCCCTCGTGAGTGGATCTTAAATCTACTCCCCCTACCGAAACAAATCATATTACCAGCCAAAAGCTTCATTTTTTTTCCGTTGCAAGACATTTCCAGTTCTCCTTCTATTACAAATAAAATGGAATCAGTCTCATTTATCTCCTCATCCATTTCTATATCACAAAATTTGTGATATAGAAATCCTTCCCGGATGCATTTTGTGTAATTGTAACAGGAAGTATGTTCTTTTAAATATAATATTCCCATTGTTTCTGTTATTTAGTAAAAAATATAAGGTTATATTATTGTATATCTACGGATTATTCTTTTTATATATATTATTTTCCAATTTATATTCGTACAAAATGCATTTTAATGCCTGTATATGCATTTCTCTCTCTATTTTCCACTCTCTGTCATGGAGAGTGGAAAAATATATTTTTTAATGATTAATGTTTTAACTCGTTTTGCTATATGTAAGTATGTTGAATAAATTATATCACTACTGTCCCGTAAAAGTGGATAAATAGTTCTTTGAAATTATTGAAATA
>OHCS01000725.1_pt1 | contig 17092 bp, 10 predicted proteins | sample 1566741 | NCBI WGS metagenome assembly OHCS01 (sample SAMEA3879604, study PRJEB24766) | human gut metagenome | biome: human-associated habitat; feature: feces | place: USA | collected 1985/1987 | reverse complement strand
TATCGTATTTATCCAAGATACGTTCTTTGAACTGTACCTTGCTCACTTCACCGAGGTCTCTGAGTTTCAGTATATCTTCAGCTGTCATGTGCAATTACGACAATATTGTTTTAAATATTATTTCTGCATTATATCTATTATAACTCCGGAATCACTTCAAAAAGCTCTTCCAGCTTCTCGGAAAGGTTATTGTAGGTCTTTTCCTTCTTAAAATGTTCAAGTGGGGTTATCTGTAACCGGTATTCATCATCATCAATATAACTACTTCCCTCTATCGTTTCAAGTAGTTCTTTTGCATATTTTTTTGTTTTACATTCCAATTCAAAGCACAACTCATGATGCTGACAGAAACCCACCCAAAGAGTACATTTATGCCTTTCTTGTTTAAGCCAAATGTCCTTACCAAAACTATCACCATATTCTTTGTACATACCAAGTTGATTCTCGTCATTATAAACGAAACCATAGTTCTGAACAATGTCATAGGCAATTTGAGATCGCTCGGTATCTAACGCAACCTTAGCGAATTGCTTTCTTGGAATAGCAATCATTATATGCCCTTCATACAAATAGATCCTGAATACAGATTTTTTCTGTATTTCCTCGTTGACAATCCAATCATATAGCTTAACATCCCTTCGTAATCTTTCGACTGCCATGTCACAGTATTCTTTATCAGTGTATGTTGCGCCAAACCAAGGAATAAATCCTTTTGCATTATCAATGTATGATGCTAATACACTCTTTATGCCATCTTCATTGTCTTGGCTAAGTACATCAGACAACATAAGGCGCACTTTATCATGCGAGGCAAGAATGTTTTTCAGATACTTGTTTATTTCTGCTCTTTCTGTAACATAACGCTCTTTAAGTTCATCCCAAGTAGTAAATTGACTGACAATTGCACGAATAAGCAGGTGCTTCTTTCTGTATATTTCAGAAATACCATTCTCATCAAACATATCCTTAGCAAGTTCATAGCTATGTTTGTATTCAGCTAATGACATACCTTCTTCATAAAAGAATAGTACCATACCTTTGAAAAATGGATGCTGCTCTGCCTCTACAAAAGCATCAAGCCAGTGTTCTTCTTCTGAGATACGTTTGGCTTTCTCAACTTCCTCTATCAATGCTCTGTTCTCACGTTCGTCGGTGTTATCATCCTTCCATTGAGACAGAGCTTCGTAAAACACAATGCCTTCTCCGGATCTCCTCGCTATATTACGAATAACAGCAGAGAATTTTCTAATCAAAGATGATACAGGTGTCAAGCTGTCAATGTTTGTGTTCTCAACCACATTCCATACAACACGCATCCATTGTCTGAATGTATGAACATCAAACGTTCTGTAAGCTTCAATAAACTCAATGACAGCTCCAAAAACAATAAGCTTAGTCTGAGTCATCTTAGATGCTGCGTTGCAATAGAAGTCATCACCTCCTTTAGAAATATCTTTCTCCCATGAAGGAACCATCATTTCATAGATAGCCTTCTTTGCATCCTTGTAGTCGTATTCGTAAAACACATCAAGCACTTTGTCAAGGGTAAGTACATATTCGGGATGCCTATTAAGTAACTGCTCGAACTCTTGGAATCCGAGATATTCATTTGCTTCGCTTCTGTTTTCCGCTTCTGTATATATATGACGCAAAGTCTTATCCTGACGCATATCTCTGTCCGTGACAATATCTTTTGTTGAAACGATATACTTACAAGCAAATAAACGTGAGAAGAAACTCATGTAAGCGGCATCAAAGTTTTCAAAGCCTTTCTTCCAGAAGATGTCAATCCACTTGGCATCAAGTTTTACGGAGAAATTAAAATTAAATTCAGCCTTCTCCCCACTATCTTTCTTATACAAAGAAACCTGTTGTTTGAATGGCTTGTACTCCTTACCACTGATGAAATTCGTTAAATCCGCCTTAAAGTTTTCGAACGGGCTCAACTGCAAACCACGGGCATTCATCTTAATGTACAGCTCCTCAGAAAGATTGAAATAACCAAGTGACTTTACATAAAACTGAATATTATCCAGTTTCTTGTAAAGTTCATTGCTTTCCTGATTATTGTATCTTACATGGATAGCATCAAGCATAGTAAGCATGGCACAGATAGTACTATCTCTGTCAAATGATTTAAAGTACCACTTTGCTTGTCTTATAGCTTTAGAAGGTATTGTTTCTGACAAGTCAATTCTATATGACGACAGTTTCTGGCAAAATACAGTAGAAGTTGAACGTGTCTCATAAACAAAACGGCTCAAGACATCACGAATTTCTTTATCAGTCTCATCTTTCTCATTAAGTTCCCGGTTAGCTATATACCAATGAACAAGGAATAGCGTTGTCATCCGTTGCTGACCATCCAGTAATTCCATGATGTATGTGTCATTAGAAGGGCGAACAATACCATATATGAAGTTGAAGTCAAAAACTTCATCTGTATTGAAGTTCGCAAACATTTCATTAAGAAGCGTGTTACGAACGTATGTACAAACACCATCTTGCCGTCCCTGGGCGTATGGACGTTGAATCTTAGGGATGACTATCTGATTGACCTTTACCTTTGTATCTTTGTTTAGGTCAAGATCTTTCTTATATATATCTATAAATGTATATCTTTCGCTCATTGTTAGTCCTCCTCATTATTAACATAGGTAATAAGTGCATCATAAATGTACTTGTGATATGCTTCCATATCTTCCTTCATCCACAAAGAACGGTTTGTTCCTTTGGGGTCAAAGAACTTGGCAAAAATATATTGCGTTGCGACAGGTACGAATACACCTTGCTTTATACGTTCAATGATGATGCGACGTTTGGTACAGAACAGACTGTTGCCATAAGATCTATTAGTAGAAGCATCAAGAAGAGTTAAGTTGCCGATAGTATTCTTGATTTCTTCGTCTGCTTCTACCTCCTGAGCATTCTTCTTCAGGAGGTTGATAGCATCATCCAAAGCATTCCCTTCAAGTTTCTGCTGAATCAAAGATTTTTCTTCGTCCTTTAAATCCCCCGAGCGGTCATCCATAGCTGTCTTGATCCAGTCTTCCTTGTCTTTGTCCTTCTTTAAGTTATTGGTGTGGAAAGAGTCAATATGCTCTATATCCCAATTTTGAGCACTAAGCACATCGAAGGGAAACTTATAAACATCTGATTCTGATTCCAATTTCTGATTCTGTTCGTTCAGAAGATGAATATTGAGAGTCAGCAACAACTTATAGATAGTATCATGTTCCTTATATGTATTGAGAATAGCCTTTTTTTCCTGATCAATCTTGGTACCACGCAAATGATATGAAATACGTTGTTTCAGATAGTTTTCAAAATCCTCTCGACATGATGTCTCTGGCATATACTCGAAATGAAGAACAAGTCTACATAAATCTTCGCCACACTGACTGAGTAAGCCAATGAAGTTGTATGTAGAAGGAGAACAGAACCAGTCATCAAGGGTACGAAACAGTTCCATTACCTCATTCCATGCTGATGCTACCTCATGTTGCAGATCTTCACCCATTTTGCCTTCAAAGCGATTGTAGTAGAAACGGAATATCTCGCTCTGTCTTGTGTCTGACAATAGTTCATCAATCTCTTTGATCTTATTATCCCATTCATCTTCGGAAACCTCTTTGAGAGCATTCTTCTTATATATAAGATTAAAAAGAAGGTCAATGCGGTTAGGCATATCGGAACTTTTCTTCTGCAAAAAGTACCAAAAGTTATTGGCATGAAGAGTGTTTTCTATAAACTCCCATTCCAGCGACAACTCTGACTGTTTGATATACTTGTCACCTGAAGTAAAATTCTTCTTCAACAGGAACAGGCCTTTTATAAGTTCGGCATCTGTCAACCGAATTTTACCTGTATTAATCTTTTGAAATTCCTTGACATTATTCTTTTCCTTAATCTCCGCAATTTCATACCACAGCACTTGAACTGAACCTCCCTTTGTGTCGCTCATTCCATTCAAAAGTTTAAAGAATGATGTGCGTATGTTATCAAGGCTACCACCTAACTGATAGCGAATATTTATATTCTTACCTTCGGTCTTAATCCACTCACCAATATATTTAAAAGCATTAGCCATATGGAAGAAGTCAACATTCTCCTTAATGTCATCCTTATTACTATCACTAAGGGTTTTCATTGATAACCCCTCAAGGAACTTTGAAGAACCATCACGAGTTGCATAACAGATATGATATAGCTCCTTTCCATCTTCTTCTTCCCTCAGTGTCTCTGCATTCCATCCCTTTTGGTCGAGCAAATATTTGTAGAGTAGAAAAATGGTGGTAAGACGCTGCTGACCATCAATAATCTCCCATACGCTATGCTCCAGAATACTATCATTATACTCCGTTCCGAGGATGGATTTCAACTTGTCTTTGTCAGTAATAGGACGCGCAATCACCGGTTGAAGACAGTAAAACTGATCTTGTTTCTTTTCCTTGCCTTCATTTGCAAAATCGTTGGCAAAGCAAAGTAAGTCGCGAAGCAAATCGCCAACCTGCTTTTCTGTCCAGCGATACCCCCTCTGATAAGAGGGTATATAGAGACACCGTCCATCAAGAAGTTCACCTATAGCATATTGTTTTATAGAATTGTCCATTGTTCTTTTTATTTTATTCGTTGTAATACATCACCCAATTTAGCATAGTTCACCACCACCCCATCATCAAGATCAAGAGGAATGGCTTGTTCGGCTACTACGGCGAGGCGGTCGTGATATTCGCGGCACTCTTCGAGCTGCTTGTTCAGTGTATCAAGATGTTTGCGCTCAGCGATGCTGAGGTCGGCTGCACGGGCGGTGAGATCGGCAATCTTGCGGCCCAACGTTTCGATGAAGGGCAACAGGTATTTGCTGCGGATGCGCTCAGGGGTATAGGGCGTCATGCGATGCAGGTAGGCAATACATTGAAAGGTACCTTTCTTGCTCGCAAAAAGCCAGTAGATAGGGCGGTTCTGATACATCTTCTTATGGTCTTTCCAGAAGTCCTTCTGCCAATACTGCTCGATGGTCTTACCAAGGGTACGTTCTATGTAGTTGAGATTCTCCACCTGATGCTCGGCACCAAACACGTCGCTTACGAACTGGGCAGTACGCAGGCAGGCATTGTCGGTGAAACCGCTATCGGCGGCCATAAGAGGGAAAATACCGTCATCGTCTATCTCGATGGTGTGACCGCGATAGGTGTAAGAAGCCAGCTCCTCGGCCATAGGTTCAGGGTGAGCGATATGCAGACCGGGCTTACCCAAGCGATAACGCCCCATCCATGCACCGGCGGCATAGCTAAGAAGTTGCTTTAATATTACTTCGTCGTGCCATATCAAGGCATTGCTTTCGACACCCACTTCTCCCTGTTGTAAGATGGTGACTTCGTCAAGGGGGACATCGGGCGTAAGTTCATCTTGCAGGCCATAGATGTCGATGAACTGACGGTTGAGTTCTTCTTCGTTGGCGTGGAGTTGCATGAACTTGGTTTCCCACTTGGTTTTATATACGTTCATACGCCACTCCAAGCTGTTAAGTTCAGGAGTGGCAAGATCAGCACAGATGCCGTGGAAGGCAGCATACTCATTCATGATGTCAAGGTATTTATCTTCGTTATCGAAGGCAATAAGCTCGTTCTGCTCAAAGTTCCACGAGGTTTCGTGAGAGTCCCAATCAAGTTTACTAATTGCAATATTTTGTTGAACCATACCATTAATATCAGAATACCTTTCTTCAATATTACAAGCTGGTATTCTTGAAATTTGACCAACTTCAAAATTTAATGTAGGAGATAATATTTCAAGTATCCTATGCACAAACTTTGAATTCAAGTATGCCAAGTAGTAAGAGTATTCTTCATCACTATTAAAGAACATACTCATTGCCGCACAATCATAGATAAACCCATCTGGATAATATCTGAAGGATATATCATTAGAACATACTTTAGGCCAACTTAAGCTATGTTTAAAATAGTATGAAGGGTTACGAATAACAGCCCCTTTAAAGGCGTATAGTTTCTTGCCATTATCCATCCAATTTATTACATAATCTTGATTACCATACCAACGTCTGAATCCTCCACCCTTATTATGGGCAAACCATTTCAGTCCCGACTCCTTTGCCTCCTCAGCCGATTTCATTCCAAAGCCAATCTTTTCAAGATTGACTTCATGCCAATATCTGAGAAATCTCGCATTGTCTGCTGTTTGCAAGCCAACACAGGGCTTAGCAACAGCAGACAATGCGAGATTTCCCGCGAAGCGGGATAAAAATTTTTCAGAAACCCAGTATCCTATTGGGCATCCCGGAATCTTCTCAAAGTTTTCCTGCAGCACATTGGGGTAGTATATCTTTGCACCTTGTTCGACCGTATGCAAAAACATCCGTTCCTTATCCACACAGCATTTGCCTTCCACCAAGCGAAAATACGCTCCGCTTCGATTGGCATTGTGCTTTGCCACCACGAAAGTTGTATTCTGCACCACTTCCCCACTCAACTCGTCAAAAGTACGAGAACCGAGATGAAGCATACTCTCAATGTGACAATTGTCAAGCAACGTCTTACGTAATTTCTCGAACGAAGAGAGGAACATCCAGCTCTGCATATTAATCATACCGTAACGACCATGCGCCTTCAGTCGGTCGATGGCAAGTTCCATAAATACAGAGAAAAGGTCAGCCTTTCCATCCTCATAATTCTTCTTCACATACTTACTCAACACCTCATTCATATTGCCTCCACCCATATACGGTGGATTCATCACCAAAGCATCATATTGCTCTGCCAATGCTATCACCAATGCTGCCGCTTCATTCTCAGTTACCAAAGAAGCCACCCATTCCCAAGCAGCGGGTGTAAGGTTAAACTTCATGATGCTACCCAAAGAGTCGGCATCCTCCAGCAAGGCATTGACGGCATCAATCTCTACCGCTAATCGGGTATCGGTGGGCAAAGGCAATTGTACCTTCGGCATCGTCAACACCCGGGGCAAGCAATGCGCATCAGCAAAGCTATGATCGTGTTGACAAGCCTTCAGCGTCAATGCAAAGAGCGAAAGCTGCTGTGCACGAGGATCGAGGTCGATACCAGTGAGGTTGTCCATGAAGATATGCGTGATGGCTTCGCTACGAGTGTACCCCTCTGTAATATAAAGATCGTAAAGCAGATCGAAGCACTCATTAAGGATATGCCCCGAACCACAAGCGAGATCTGCCACCTTGAGGTCAGTCAGTTCATTGTAATGAAGTACCGCATCGGCAGGTGTCGGTTCGGCTGAATCCACAAGATATTGCCACTTCGACTTCATCATCGAAGTAGCAGAAGGATTATTATCAAGATAGATACGCCCCACCGTATTCTGTACCATGTACTTCACAATCCAGTTAGGCGTAAAAATCTGCGTGGCGGCAGGAATCTCATCAGCCTCAAACTTACCCTTCTTGGCAAACACCTCGTCCTTGCGCTCACTGATGTAGAACTGGTAGAGCCAGCCAATGAGTTCGGGTGAGCGAAATTCCTCATCAGTAATAAATTCGGTGTGATTCAGGAGGTCGATAAAACCATTCTCCGCTAAGATGTTGGCAGGAAGCAACAGTTCGGTATAATCTTCCATCGTGCCGAAGCAACGTTGCAGGATGGGATTTGCATGACACCATGCCACCAAAAGTACGGCAAACTGCTCGGTAACCTTCGTATCATCATCGAGCAACTCCAGAAGGTGACGCTTCGCAACTTCCTCCATCGGCGGGAAGAGTCCTTGACGGGCTTGGTTCACTATCTGCGGAGTGCGTGCAGAATCAGCGTATGTACTTACCGGTTCGCAGAGTCCGTTCTTCTGCAAGATGCGAATAGCTACAAGTCGATTGAACCAAGTATAGGCTGCCTGCTCGTACACTTCATTCACGCCCTTAGCCTGCACTTGCTCATAGAGACGCATCCATTGGTGGTAAAAGCCTTCGGGAAAGGTCTGCCCGTTCCAAAGCGTGCCGCCTTGCAAGAGTTGCGGTTTCAAAATCTCGGGCACTTCGCCCTTGCGGTTGAAGCCCAAGCCGGTCAGTTTGGCGGCAATACCCGCCTTGAGTATATTGCGTGCTTCAGTAGCAAATTTCTTTAATCTATTGGTATCCATCTATCCAATTTCTTTATTCATTATTTGATAATCATCACCGTCTCGCCTTTCTCTATATGCGCCATCAGTTGCTTCTTGAGTCGGGCAAGATACTTATCCACATCAGCCTCAGTGCCAATGGGCAAAGTAGTACGAGTTGTCAAGGCGACCTGTGTAGGATGCTTCTTAGCTAAAGTTTCGTCATCATCGCCATTCTTATCATCGTCACCACCAATCTTTGGTTTTGACTTCGGCTTCGCCGCCAATATCTTTGCCGACTGTTCGCCAAAGAATGCATTAGTATCGAGGTTGGCCTGCAATACGGGGATACTATCCGATTGCGTTTTGAGTTTTACCGTAGCCTCTCGGTCAGAGAGAACAGAAGTCGATACCTCATTATCCTTGCAGCCTTGCTCCAGCTGAGCATACGTCTTGGCATACTCTTCAGAGATCTGTTTACGCAGTTCCGTCCGCTTAGCGTCAATGGCTGCGGCAAGGGTGTTGCGAAGCTTCATATAGGTGCGGATGGCAATGGGCCATGCTGCACTCTCGATACCCAGCAACTGCGTAGTCTCTTCGTGAAGTTCGGCAGATACGAAGCTAAAATTATCCCGATTATCACGCACAAATCGGAGAATATCTTTATAATTGGCCATCTGATCCTGAGCGAATTGCACGACTTCTTTGCAAGTGTCGAAAAGAGTGCGTGCCTGTTCCTGCTCGTCCATCACACGACGAAAATACTTCAACGGATCGCGCTCAGCAAGCCAACCTTCAAGCAGGGTCACCATCTCGTCGAGCGGTGCACTGAAAGAGTATGCGGCATTATCCTTGTAGAGTTGCTTGTAGCGTGCTACTACATTCTCAATACCTCGTACATTCTCCTTTTCACGACTGAGACGGAATAGTTGGGTACTATCGGTAGTGGAGAAAGATTCGCTCACCCCAAAGATGTTCTTCCAAGCGGCAATGAAGCCATTAATCACCTCGGGCGAAATGGCAACAGCCGGACGAATGGTAAACTTGTTGGTTTCGCTCAGCAAACGGTTTGCCACAATATTCACTTCTACAGTAGGATTGTTACTGTAGCTATAGTCACGCTTATGCCGACGCACGAGTTCGTTCACTACATAAAGGGTACAGATGCCATCCCAACCGTATGGAGCTTTGGAGAACTTGGCTACCACGTCGCTTACGTTCAGTTCCTCATATTGCTTGTTGAGGTAAATCTCCACTTCGTGCTCGGCTTCGGTAAGCGAGGCATTTAATCCTTCGTAATCACCCGGATTCACAGTACGAGAAATAGCTGCTCTGAGCTTGTCGCTGTTTCGGGGGATTTGCAGTAAATCTACCAGTCCAGCTTTAGTATAGATGCCGGAGAGATGTTTCTCGATGGCAGCCAGGTATCGGTCGTTACCTTTTTTATTACCCAACTCTACATCATCAATCACAGAGAGACCACTCACCAAGGGACAAGTGTCGAGAATCTTCTGAAACTCCCGTTCAATGATACCGGTCATCACTTCGCCGGCACGTTTCTTGAACTCTTCGCGCACGGCAGCATTCTCGTCGCTGGTAGCAGGATTGGTAGTCATATAACTCTGCACCTTGCAATACCAATAAAAGTTATTGCGCAGGCGAGCATTAGCCCGGAATTGCGGCCCCACATAGTACACCAACCGATTGGACTGGTTTTGCAAAGCAAGCAGTTCGGGCGTATCATAATCATCATCCATCATAAACTCCAGCACTACATCCGGGTTATTACTGAGGTAGTTGCGCTGATTGATGGTCATACCCACGGCAAACGCACGGGTTTTGTATTGCTCCTTGTTCTTCAACCCTTTCAGGTAGCGGTTAAAGATCTCTTTCAGCTCACCGGCCTGTAGGTTGTTGTCGGCTGTCTGGCTCTTAATCAACTCGGCTACCTTCATCTCCTCTTCGCTATAGAATGAGAAGTAGTCGGGCGCACCTTGTCGGCCCTGCTCACGACGAATGATATTGTTGTCGCAAAGGAAGTCCACCACTTTTTCCACCTCATTCTTCAGATTGAGGCGAGGCGTGGTCATATCGTTAATCAGCAACGTAGTGATATTGTCGAGCGTTGCCGGGAAAACCAGTTGATCCGTTTGCGAAATATTGCAAACCATAAAAAGGACATTGGCTACACGTACCGCCAGTTTCGGATCAGCGTATGTACGGGCTATGCGGATGGCATTGTCCACAGCCTTCTGTCCACGAGCTTGCAGGCCCTCCTCGAACATATTGTTGTAAAGTTCATCAAACGAGACGAACTTACCCACTTCGCCCTGAGCATTGTTGGGAGCCTTGGCCGTAGCGTGAATCACTTTGATGATGCTTCGTTCGTTACCTTTCACCTCCTTAGCCACATACCCCAAGGCAAGGAAAGAATCGAACACCTGCATAATGAGTTTGAACTGATAAGGAACAAAGGGGTAGAAGTCGATAAAGTCTGTCTCCGTATCATAACTCTTATACGCATTGGGTAACTTGAACTGGAGACTAAAGGCGCCTTGCTGCTGTTCGTACATGGCAGCTAAGTCGGTTTTCACCTCCGGTTTCTTTTCCAAGATACGCTTCTGCGTAATCACTTCGGGTTGCGTGCCTTTGAGTGACACCTTCACCTCGAAACGACCTTTAATCTTTCCCTCCTTGTCCTTTTCTTCGCCAATATTGCAGTCGTCCATAATCTCGCTGAGGTCTTGCTGGGCCGTACAGGCCACCCATACCTGATTGTGGCAGGCTTCAGAGAGTTTGGTAATAATCTCCTGAAGATTCAGGTAACGGTCACGTTCCTTATTGATAAACTGGCTCACCTCATCGGCCAGCAATATCAAGCGGTAGTCTTCGCCTTTGTCCTTGAGATAATCGGCCAGCTCCATGCCGAAGCGTTCGATACTGATGGCATAGTCGCGCTTGTCGATATGGTTATAGAGGGAGTTGCGATCAAACTGCGGATTGAGTTCGACTGCGGCATCTATGACCATCTCCAAGGCTTGATCCACCAAGTCGGCAGCCTCGCTAGGATTGTTCCAATCGCCACCCATCTCGACAATGGTTTCCTTAAATTGCTCCAACAGTCCACGTTCCATCAGCGGCTTTTCCAAAAGCTGCGCCAAGGTGAGATTGAACTTGTTCAGTCCACGTTTGCCGTTAAACTCATCCCAAAACACCTGCAAGAAAGCCTTTTTCTTGTCGGTAGCCGCATTGTAGGAAGTTTCAAGGTTGAAGATGCATGTATCAATGGTGGCAATTTTGAGCCACGAAACAATATCCTGAACCTGTGAAAATTCAAACTGAAGGTTGTGCTTACCATCGAAGGGGTCAATCTCCTTCACGGCATCAAGTAAACGTTCTAAGGCTACATCACGGGTTTCGGGTGTGATGCAGTAGTCGAGGTACTTCAAGAAGTGAGATTTACCCGAACCGTAGTAGCCATCAATCCAAATACCTACATGGTCGTAGGGTTTGTTGTTCTTGATGGCATCCAAAATGCGGTAAAGTCCATTGAGGATTTCATCGGTAAAGACGTATTCCTTGATTTCAATATCAATGGTCTCTTTATCGAACTTGGTAGCAGAAACAGCCGGATTGACCGAGCGATTGATGGGCTTGATATATAAGTCTTTTAATTGCATAGTTTATTCGTTTATTAAATAGGTGGCACGATAAGTATGGTGGTCGTTCAGGGTATCAAAGAGTTTGAACGAATTTTGTTCCCGATGTCCGGGATAAAAGAGAATGATTTTATAACGTCCGGTTTCATTGTAATCTTCATATTTTGCCAATAGTTCATTGGCACGCAGATAGGGATACATGGTACCGATGCCATACATAAACACGTATGGTCGGCGGTATTCATCATCAATCGTAATATGCGCTACGATGCGCTCATGCAGGTATTTCACGAACTTCTCACTATGGGCATGACGCTCCAATGTGCTGAATATCTTATCACTCGTATCGGGTTGCGCCTGTTCTTTTTCGAGCAAATATTGCAGCATAGAGTCGAACTTGAGGAATTTCTGCCCATCAAGATAATTACAGAATTCTTCAAACAAGTCGAGCGTGAGTACATCCACATAGTTCGTAGGGCGGATAAGGTTCTGCTTGAACTCCTGTATCTGCCTACGAATATCATACTCCTTCTCCGCCGGATATTGGTAGATGAAAAAGTTATAGAATAAGTCACCGTTCTCAGTATCCTGAAAGCCGGGACTATTAAGTTTATCATCCAATTCTTTTATGGTCATATCAAACTCTTTTTTATCTTTTCAATTTGATAAGGCTGCAACAAACAGGCTTCCAAAAACCAAGATTCACCAATCTGCAAATAGTATGGATAGTTGGTACAATCAAGCACTTGCAGTTGGTTAGTTCTATCGAGCATTCCTACCTTTCGCAAAATAGACAAATAGGCACTAATTACCTTGTTCTTCGTAGCTTCACTCCATGAATCAACAAACGCATCACGAGCAGATATTTCATTAAATTCCATGAGGATATCTTCCTTGTTTACAGACTTAGCGACGCTATTCCAACGACGTATCGTCACGTTTACATGAAAGTCAAAAAGTATTTTGTATGTCTTCAACAACACAAAAAAAAGGGCAATAGGCTGCTCTACGGAGGTCATCGCTAAAAAATCTTGCCAAAAAGCAGGAGGCATTACGTCATAACGACGGCTAATCTCTGCGATTGCTCTTTTTCTCGATGTTTCAGCATTAATCATCAGCACATGGTTGTTCAACTGTTCGTCTTTGAGACGCTCTCCCCTATCTGTGCTCTGCAAGAGAGGGAGCAGGGCAAGCGTCTCATTAAGGAGAAACCCTCCACCCGTAATTGCAGCGGTATAAGGGCTGTTCATCTTCATTGTCATATTTCATTCTTTCGATTTGGTTATCAGTTCTCGCACGTCAACATCCAAAGCATTTGCTATTTTGTTTAACGTCAAAAGATCGGGTTGTGACACGTTGGTGCACCACTTTGAAACTGTAGCCGGGTCCTTGCCTAACTGCTGAGCCAGCCATTTGTTGGTTCTCTTTTTCTCAACTAAGACTACTTTAATGCGATTCAAATCTGCCATAACTATATATAACATTGCGTTTGTCGCAAATTTAATGATTTTTTTGGGTCGAGCCATGGGTTTTGACGCCTTTTTTAGTGCGATATGTATCATTTTTCGCTTTATGATACAAAAAAATCCCCGAAGACTTTGTGGGAAAGAAAGTCTTCGGGGAGGGAGATTATGGGATTAGGAAAGGTTATGCAGCGGGAGTGGGAGTTACAGGGGTATCAGGAGTAACTTCATTACCAGCATCTTCAGTATTCCAATTATTGACATCAGTATCAAGGTCAATAGCGTCTCCACCCACAGGTAAAGTCAATTTATAACGAATATTTTGTCCAATTCCCCATGCAGGTGTCTCTGCAGGGAGAGTAACAGCCTTTGTACCAGTAAAGAAAGTATGCTCTCCCGATTTTGTCGTATAAGTTACTTCTATAGTTATACCAGCAGCAGCTTGAGGCAATAACATAAGTGAACCATTTGTATCATCTAATTTATAATACTCACCATCTTTTTCGGGCGAAGCAGCAATAGAATAAGAGTAGCTTTTATCTTCCGTAGCATTAGTAGTATTCCATACTCCATCACTTACACCAAAAGTATATTTAGCAGTTCCACCTAAAAGTCCCTTAATTTCTATATTGGATATAGCATAAGTATAATCAGGATTTTCGGGTTTATAAGAGAAATTTACGCGAGTTAGAATATGCTTAAATTTAAGTGTATATGTCCCATTATCCGCAGGTTTAGTTACATCAGAATGGTGAGCCACAACTAAATCAAGCTGACTTGCAGGCGAATCATTTACAGCAAAAGAAAAAGTAGGATAAGCTGTTCCTTCAGTCGCAAAATCTGTTATCGAAGAGGGATAAGCAAAAAACTGCATTTTTTCATCTATAGGCCAATAATAAGTTTTTGCTGCCTCCCATTTTCCTTGTCCACCCGTGTATTCAACTCCATCCATATAAGCACTGCCCAATCCTTTGGCTGGAATATTTGCTACATCAACAATATAAGCATTTACTTTAAAAGCCTTAAAGCTGGTGTTATCTGTCACAGCAGCTCTTGTAGTCTTACTTACCATCGTTCCAAAGTTAATCTCCGCCTTTTCACCAGCCTTCTCAATCTCTTCATTCTGTGAGCAACCTACGATTGCCAACGCAGCAACTGCTGCCAATAAAATCTTCTTCATAATCGTTTGTTTTATAAGTTAATATTTTTATTTGTTTACTTTCAATTCACAGGTAATTCAACATCCGTCTCATCATCCCAATCACCGACATCACCACCCATACCACCGCCTCCACCGGGAGGAACTTCCACATCATCCACTTCTATTTCTTCATCAATCGGTATTTCAATATCCGTTGCCGGATCTCCCTCTTCAGGAGGAGTAGGCGGAGGAGATGGAGCAGTTACAGCGGCTGTTATGTCAACCTTGACTTCCTGAACCGTATTATCTACCTTCACAAGTAGTAATTTCATCGTTACCTCGCTGCCTGAACGTGTGCCTGCTGATTCTGATACAAAAAAAGCAGAAAAGCTACCACGTATCACATCACCTCCTTTTCGGGCCTCTACATAAATTGGGGCAACACTTGCTGTACATGAGCCATTACTAATGTAATAAGAACCATTCATCCCGTCTACATTACAGATAATGCTTGCCACATTCTTCAATCCTTTCACCTTTATTTCAAAAGAATAGTGCTTGACTACCAACTTCGGCTGAAACTCCATCAAAAGCACATCTTCACTCTTTTCTATCCTCATATCATTCATACTTACTACATATAGAGGGTCCGGTGACCACACCATCTTTTCACTTGTTTCAAGCCCTTTGCAATAATCAGTATAAGCCTCAATCGTCTCATACGCCTCATCATTGCGAATCATCACACTCTCCGTATTGTAATTGTAAATCACCATGTCATAACGCCCGGGCGGCACTTTCACCTCTCCCCCTTCTACCGAAAGATAGCTATCCACCTTTCTGCCTTCTTCACTCTTCGGGTAGAAAATCACCCTCATCCCTTCGGGCAACTTATCCACTCCCTTCCAGTTAAACTTTATCTTTACTCCGCTGACGGGATACTCATCCAGTATGTCTCTGAAATCACATCCGGCTAACAGTACCGGCAGCCCGAACAAAAGTAAAATAAACGTACATTTCTACACCTCATAGCTATCGCCTCCTTCCCTTAATGAGCCATACCAAAGAGATTTTGGCTTTTGTAGGCCCCATAAAATGATAGCGTCCGCTACTCGTCCATATCAAATCGCCTTCGTAGGTGGTGTACTTACGGTATTCTGTCGCCAGATAACCAATACCCAAACTAAACTCAAGAGCCAGGTGCCGTGCCAGTTGATGGCTATACCCATACGTCAGACCGGAAGCTGCATAGTAGTTTCCCCGATATCCTTTGTCTTTGTCAAATTGAAAATCGTACACTCCCCCTTCGGCATATATTCCCAGAAAATGTCCTGTCAGTCGTTCACGGTTCTTACGTTTTCCAAGCCAGCAACGTGCCTCAACACCTCCCGAAAGAAGCTGGTAACAAAAGCCATGCTTGCTGTTCGACCACCAGGGACATTTATATTCCATATTCAAAGACCACCGCTGCCCTACGGGCAATTCCACCTCCACATTCGGAGCCAAAGCTAAATCATAAAGTATATTGTTCTTCAATGCAAGCACTGTTCTGTGCGGGGTTTCCCGCTTACTTTCCACTTCAACCCAAGGAGCGAAAGCCATAGTTTCCAATTGCTCCTCCGGCAAAGTATTCGCAGGCAATGTTAATGCAGCTACCGGCAAACTGTCCTTCATCTTCCCTGTCCGTTCTATCTTCCGGAACTGATGTTCCGATAAATAAGCGTAAGGTCTGCCACCATCCAAATAGCGCAACAGCTTTCTCAGCTTCTCAAAGTTCCCGAAGTGATACCGGATCAACATCAACACATCTTCTTTATCCGGCACTTGCGGGTCGTCCATCACCCATTGGTAAATTTTGCTCCAGGTTTCCGGCTGATTCATCCAATCCGATACTCTACAAGTATCTCCTTTCGCTGCATATCTTCCAGCCCGCGCCTCTTCTTTGCCTGATATCAAAAGAAAGAGTATCAAAAGTATATATAAACCGACGCGAACCTTCATAACTTTGCTTTGTATGGAGGCAAATATATATTATTATAATTGAAGAAATTATACGTTTTATAACTCTTTTCGTGGGGTGAAAGGTTCTGTGAAACGAATGAAACAGATTTGCAACTTTGCAACATAAAAGTGAAGCAGATTTCACTTCAATCAGTAAACAATTTCATCTTTCTAAGAAATAAACCGGGATAATTCCTACTTTTTTTTCTTTCCTTCATACCCTTCCACACCCCCGTATTTCCTTATCCATCAACCTTAGCGGGTGGAAGGGTATATCCACATACTTTCTATAACATTGTCAACGGATATTTTTCAATAACGGGTTATTAGCTATTCAACTAATCTATAATACATTATATTATTTTGCATAGGACATCCATAGCGTTTGATTACTGTCAGTAAGTTTACTGACAGTAATCAGCGTGCTTGCTGACAATAGTCAAACGACTTACCGACAGTAATCAACATACGATTATCCATATAGCAAAATAAACGTATCTTATATATATATGCCACCTATGCACTATGGTTATTCCCCTTTTCGCCCGATAATCATTTAGCCACTATCCACCCCTATATTATCTCAAAAAGACAGTTCGTGTGCGAAAACAGTGAATATCCGTGAAAGAATTATAAAAGGAATGCCAAACACTGACATATATTTGGAGGAAATAGGATGAACCCCTATATTTGTCATGTGATTTTTTTCATAGTATTAGATTTAAGGTTAACAAAGGTTGGAG
>OHCS01000721.1_pt1 | contig 17157 bp, 13 predicted proteins | sample 1566741 | NCBI WGS metagenome assembly OHCS01 (sample SAMEA3879604, study PRJEB24766) | human gut metagenome | biome: human-associated habitat; feature: feces | place: USA | collected 1985/1987 | reverse complement strand
GGCTGAGTTTGAGAAGGGGAAGGTCTTCGCTCGTAAGCCGGCGAAGAATAAGACGTTTTGTCGTCAGCACCGCGTTGTGTTCCATATCCCGATTATAGCCCCGTGACGCGCTGCGTTCAAGCTCTCGGAAAAATTTCGCGCAATGCGAAAATTACGCTTCCGTTTTATTGCCTTGAATTGTCTTAAATGTTATCTTATTGCAGAGGTGTAGATATGCGCGCTGTCACGCTGAAAAGCTACAATTCCACGCTCGGAGCGTGTTTTACGGGATATATCTGTCAGGCGATAGTCAACAACTTCGCCCCCTTGCTTTTTCTGACGTTTCAGAGCAGTTTCGGCATACCTCTTTCCCAGATAACCCTGCTTGTGACGATAAACTTCGGCGTGCAGCTGCTCGTCGACCTCCTCAGCGCCAAACTCGTGGACAGGATAGGCTACCGCGCCGCGGCGGTAGGGGCGCACTTGCTTATGGGTACGGGGTTCATATTGATGGGAACTCTGCCGTTTGCGGTGAGCCGTCCTTTTTACGGCTTGCTTGCGGCGGTCGTCATATATTCCGTCGGCGGCGGCGTGGTGGAAGTTATGCTCAGCCCGCTTGTCGAAAGCTGTCCGACACGCAACAAGTCGGGCACTATGAACCTGCTGCATTCCTTTTACTGCTGGGGCTGCGTCATAGTCATAGGACTCTCCACGCTGGTGTTTGCGGTCGCGGGGATGGAATTCTGGAACAAACTTTCAATGATATGGTCGGCAATACCTTTCCTTAACGCCGTGTTTTTCCTGTTTGTGCCAATTACGCGCAAGGAAGGGGAGGAAACGCGCTCGCGAATACTTCCCCTTTTCGGCAAGCCTATGTTCTGGGTGCTTATGGTGATGATGTTCTGCGCGGGAGCGGGAGAACTTGCCGTGGCGCAGTGGGCTTCCGCCTTTGCCGAAAGCGGACTCGGAGTGTCCAAAGTGCTCGGCGACCTTATAGGTCCGTGCCTGTTCGCCGTAATGATGGGAGCGGTAAGGATAGCCTGCATTCCTCTCGGCAAGCGCGTGAACCTGACTGCGATAATCGGGTTTTCGGGTGTGATAGGAGTGGCGAGTTATCTTCTCATAACGCTCGTGCCGAATGCGGGCGTTGCGCTTGCGGGCGTCGCGTTGTGCGGAGTGGCGAGCGCGTCTATGTGGCCGGGTACGTTCAGCGTGGCGGCAAAAAATATCCCGACGGGAGGGACCGCGATGTTCGCGCTGCTCGCGCTTGCGGGCGACCTGGGGTGCACCGCGGGACCGACTCTGGTCGGAATGGTGTCGGACTCATTCGGCGGCGAACTCAAAACGGGCATACTTGTCGCGGTCATATTCCCGGCGCTGATGATTGTCGCCTGCATAGTCTGCGCCTTAATGGAGAAAAAACGCGCGGCAGCGCTTCCGCCTATTGCCGACGGCGGAGCGGGAATGTAAGACAGGCGGCGTGTCGTCGAAGTGCGGAGGTGAAAATGATTGTAAGAAGAGCGGAAGAAAAGGATATTCCGGACATTGCGGAACTGCTTCTGCAAGTCGCGGGAGTGCACGCCGCGGGCAGACCGGATTTGTTCAAAAGCGGCGCAAGAAAATATACGGATGCGGAACTTGCCGAAATCCTCCGTGACCCCGAAAGACCCGTTTTCGTCGCGGATGACGAGGGGCGCGTCGTCGGATACGCGTTTTGCGTGAATGCCACCCGTGCTGACGACAACATACTCACCCCCGTGCGCACTCTTTATGTGGACGACATTTGCGTGGACGAAAGGGAGCGCGGCAAGGGCATAGGGAAAGCGATTTACGCTTATGTGCGCAACTATGCAAAGGAAGAGGGGTTTTACAATCTGACTCTCAACGTGTGGAGCTGCAATCCCGCCGCAATGAAGTTTTACATTGCCATGGGACTCGTGCCGTACAAAGTCGGCATGGAAACGATTTTGCAGGAGAAATGAACAAATTCGTCTTACGGATATTCGCATTAAAGAGCGTGGATTTCGGCAGCCTTTCCGATTACGGCTTCGAGGACGACGGAAAGGGCGGATACCGCTATTCCTGCCTGATTGCGGACGGAAAAATGCGCCTTGAAGTCACCGTTGACGCTCGCGGCGGCGTTTCGACAGAGGTCACGGACCTCGACACCGAAGAGCCTTATACGCTGTTTTTGGTGGAAGAGGCGGTCGGCGGCTTCGTCGGAAGCGTAAGAGCGGATTACGAACGCGTGCTCTCTGACATTGCCGAAAAGTGCTGTTACAGAGAGGTTTTCAAGTCCGCGCAGGCAAAGACCTTGCTTGCGTACGCGAAAGACAAATACGGGGACAACCCCGAATATCTTTGGGAAAAGTTCCCCGACAACGCGGTGCTTCGCCGCCGCGACAACCGCAAATGGTATGCCGCGCTTCTGACCGTCCGAAAAACCAAACTCGGAATGCAGGGGGAGGGAAGTACGGAAGTGGTCGATTTGCGCGGCGACCCGGCTTTCGTCGCCGGGAACGCGGACGGGAAAAAGTTTTATCCCGGCTATCATATGAACAAGACGCATTGGTTCACCGTCCCGCTCGACGGGTCCGTCCCCACGGACGAAATTCTCCGTCTTCTCGACGAAAGCTACATTCTCGCGCTCGGCACTTCCAGACCGAAAAAATCCTGACCGTCAATCCGCACGCATTTTGTGTGGGAACCGCCGTATTCAAAGTCACGCAGGCAGAAAAAGCGCGTCAGCGACGGGTAAGAATCCGCCTCCGTTTACAAAGAGAAAACCGCACTTGACAGTGCGGTTTTTTCGGTGGAGGTATGTGTTCGTCATAAGAACGGAGCATTGAGAAGAGTAGTATTTCGACAGGTATTACGTCATATAACGAGCGTTCGGAAAAGGCAAAAGCGTCCACTGTTCCTCGCGCAAATAAAAACTTTAACCGATTGTTCGATTGAGTTATTTGTTGATGGGAGGAGATGGATTCGTAAGGAGGAAGCGCTGCTTCCGACGGAATAGCGGTTTTTCTGCATCTGTTCTGCGTGCAAAGTCACGCAGGCAGAAAAAGCGCGTCAGCGACGGGTAAGAATCCACCTTCGTTTACAAAGAGAAAACCGCACTTGACAGTGCGGTTTTCCTGGTGGGAGGAGGTGTGTGTTCGCCATAAGTGCAGGGCATTGAAAGGGTAGGGCTTTGGCGTGCGTTGCGTCTTATCGCGAGCGGGCAGGAAAAGGCGAAAGCGTCTTGTGGTGCAAGCCGCCGAACCTGCGCGCACGGGTGAATTGCCCGCAAAAATTAAACAATATGACAAACGACGCACCACGCAATCGGCATACATTTGCGCGCATGGTTCGTCCACCGTTCCTTCCACAAACAAAAACCTCAACCGAATTGTTCGATTGAGGTTTTTGTTGGTGGAGCGTAACGACAGAAAATCGAATAAAAACTTTGAATTGCACAATTTTGTTCAGGGTTGATTTTGGCTAAGAGAGAGTATAGCGTAAATCGACCTATGATTAAAAGAGTAAATGCAATGAATCACTTGTATAAATGTGTTATTTCTTGGCAGTTTTACTTTTTGCATTGAATAGTAAATTAAGATTTTTTGAGTAGTGCAATGTAGGTTTACAATACATTTGTTACACAGTCGCATATCCGTAACAAGAAGGAGAGAAAGGAAAGGTAGCCGGAAACCAAACAGAAAACCTCCCCCTAGGGGGAGGCGCGGAATTGCAAAAAAAAGGTGGTGAGTTTTGCTCGATTTAGTTTATTATTTAATTGCACAAAAAAACAAAAGGAGCGCAACTCACCATGGCAAGTATAACACAGGATCTCAGATTCAAGCAAGCGGTAATCGAATATTCCTTCAAGCACGGTGTTACCCGTGCCGCCACGCGCTACAAGCGTACACGGCAATGGATCTATTTCTGGCGCAGGCGATACGACGGGAGTATACATTCTTTGGAAGAACAGTCGCGCAGACCGCACGGTCATCCGAATATGCACACGGAGGCGGAGCTGAAGCTGATCGGTAATTTTTTGCGTCGCAATCCGTCGGAAGGTCTCGTGGTACTGTGGGTAAAGTTAAAGCGACGAGGATATGCGCGATCACTTTCTTCGCTTTACAGGGTAATGCAAAGAGAAGGATATTTTGCCGAAAGGAGTAAAAAGAAACCTAAATACATACCGAAACCGTATACGCAGATGACCTATCCGGGAGAAAGAATACAAGTAGATGTGAAATATGTGCCGCAAGCATGCACGCAAGCAATGGGAAAAGGAACACGGCTGTACCAATTTACGGCAATCGACGAATACGGCAGGAAGCGGTATTTAGAGGGCTTCAGCGACAACAGCAGTTATTCCGCATCGATATTCGCAAGGAATGCGGCACGGTATTTCGGATTTAAGATTAAATGCATACAGACGGATAACGGACAGGAGTTTACCAAGACGTTCAGTTCGAGATACACTAAAGGAGAGGAGCTGCAACCGACGTTATTCCAAACGGTATTGCGACAGATGGGAATACGGCACAAGCAGATCAGACCGTATACGCCGAGACACAACGGCAAGGTGGAACGCAGTCACAGAAAAGACGGAGAGCGGTTCTATGCCGGCAGAAAATTCTACAGTTTGGAGGACTACAACAAGCAATTAAAGAGATATATGAACGAGTACAACAACTTCCCGATGCGCCCGCTGAATTGGCTTTCGCCTAACGAATATCTGGCTTCCTTTTTTTCTAAGCAAAGTGTAACAAATGTTTGACAAGCTTACACACATATTTAGATATATAAAGGAACTGGATATTGACAGAATTAATAATTTATGTTATAATGCAAAAAGAATTGAACTGTATGGGAATGTCCGATTGTGCGGTTGTTTCTCATGTCATTACAGGTTGACAGGAAGCAGTAAAACATTTCAATGCAGTTACAGGCTAATGCAGACCTGTCCTGGTATTTTTGCTTATTTTGAGAAACCTGACAGGGTAACTGTCAGGTTTTTTTGCTGTAAAATCAAAATGTAAGGTAGCTCCTTACAAAATTCAAAGCAGCGCTTGGTTGTTTTTCAGCAGGCTACGCTTTACAATGTTGGTAAAGGAGGGATAAGGTAATATGAAGCTTTCAGATAAAATCAGAATCATCAGAAAAGCTCGCGGTCTTTCACAAGAAGGTCTAGGAGAAAAACTGTCCAGATCTAGTCAATATGGAATCAGTCGTCAATCGGTTTCAGATTGGGAAAACGGGAAGACAGAACCTAAGCTTGAAAACATTCGAGATTTAGCCGAAGTATTGAGAGTATCATTTGATGCTCTGCTTGATGAGTCGATAGATTTAAATAGCCCGGAAACGCTAACTGCAGTGCTTCAAAATTCTCAAACTGAGAGCAGAAATGAAGTGGACAGCAGTTTCCGATATATTCTATATGCAAATAAATTATCGGTTCGTTCTTTTATCTGTTGTATTATTTTTTTCATATCAATCTTTTTGACAGGTTTGTGTTTCGGACTAGCTGCATGGACAACAATAGATATTTTTGGAATCATTGCCATCGCTTTTATTGTTCTTTCTATAGGTTGTATGCCAAGTGCAATTATTGAGGTGGTTCGAGCGATACGAGGAAAAGTTCGTAGTTATATGGGCGAGATGAATCAATCACATTTGATTCTTAAAACATATCAAAAAGCAGAAAACACCCTTGTCATTCCGATTAATAAAATTGTAAAGATGGAGCTTGGGAAGAGACAAAAACGGAGGCATGGCGAAGTTATAATAACAATTGACGGCCGTATGCGTCCGGTTACTATTATTGACGTTATGGATCCCAGACAGATGATTGATGTGTATGAAAGAATATCTGCATATAACGTTGATGAGGATTGTATAAAAATCTTTTAAGAAAAGGGGAAAGAAATGGATACGTTATGGTTGCAAAATATTATTTGTGATGAGAATGAATATTCTAAATTACATGATTGGATTAAATACATCGGAAAGGATAGATTAAAAAAGATCTATGAAATTGCTCGCGGCGAATTGTCCTGCGCTACTTATTATCAAATGACAGAGTGTGCGAAATATGATGCAAGAGTATCTCAGTGGCTTTTCAAAACAATTCGTGTTGTTGAAGGGCATATGAGGGCAATATTATTAAACCATACCGATTGTTATGATACGTTACTTTCCATAAAAGAAATTGAGAATAGACTTCCAAAAATACTTTCTCCGAATTATGCGGATGAGGATATAGGTGTTGTATGGAATCAATTGATTAAAAAATTAAAACGAACGAAATTAAAAACATTTACAATAGCAGAAATTTTAGATATCTGTGCTTTTTCGGAGCTTGGAAGATTGCATTCAGTGCTTACGGATGATGAAATATATGACGGGTGTGTTTTTAAAGGTAGAGAAGCTAAAGCAAGGGATTTGGGAATTATTAATCAGTTGCGAAATGCAATCTCTCATAATCATCTTGTTGTAAATTCATCAATTAATTATAAAAATGAACTCTTTACACTCAAAAGACAAATAGAAATTCTTCTATCATACATAGAGGACAAAGATATGCGGTTACGCCGTGTAAAAGAACTCAACGGATATGCAACATATACACGTGATGGAATATTAATGGAAATACCAGAACATTACAGAATTGTAATAGGGGAACAATGAAAATTATAATTTTTGATTTATTTGACACCTTGCTTGATAAGGTATGGTTTGATTATAATAAAGGTTTGGAATATCTTGCGGATAAATATTTTGACCAAAGACTCGATAAACTTACGCTTTATGCGGAAGAATACAGGAAACAATTCTTGCTCGATCGCAACGAAACACAACGTGAGAAAAGTTTTTTTGATCAACTTGTCTTTTATGAAAACAAATTCGGCAAAAAACTGGCGAAATCACGCGATGAGATAGAGTGGGAGGTTTTTTCTATATGCCGGGAAGAACGTCTTGCAGTCGGTGCAAAATCTCTGCTTGGCTATCTTTTCGACAGGGGATATACGCTGGCAGTGCTCAGCAACAGCATTTTTTCGTCAAAGACGCTTAAAAAATATATGGCTGAATTTGAAATAGAGCAGTATTTTACTGAAGTAGTTTCAAGTGCTGATATTATTTATCGTAAGCCTTCCGGGGAAGCATTTCAATTTGTACTAAACACATTAGGTGCTTCACCGTCTCCCGAGATTTATTTTATCGGAAATAAACTCGACAAAGACGCCATGGGAGCACTGGATGCCGGGCTAACACCGATTTTGATTTCTAAGGAAGCTGTTATTGCTCCTTGTATTATTTTGCAAGATTTGAACGAAGTAAAACATTGTTTGGAATCGGGTTATTTATATGTAAACAGCATTGCCGAAAAAGAATCACTGATTGACGGTCCGGGGCTAAGAACTGTGGTATTCTTTCAAGGGTGTACGAGGGCATGCAAAGATTGTCATAATCCGATGACATGGCCGCTGGCGACGGGAGAGCGTTATTCGATAAAAGAACTTGCCGAAATTTTAAAGAAAAAAGCGAAAAACAAAAAAATAACTTTTTCCGGCGGGGAACCGTTGCTTCAAGTTAAAGCAATTACAGAACTTGCCAAAGAATTGAAAGAATATGACCTTTGTATGTATACAGGAATGAATGTAACTGATGTTCCGGACGAACTGAAGGGGCTTCTGCACTATTTGAAAGTAGGTTCCTTTCAACGAGATAGTAGGACTACGGTAACACCGTATATAGGATCAACTAATCAATTGTTTATTGATTTAAGGAGAGAACATGAAACAGTTAACAAACGATAACGCAGCCAATCGGGCAAGTTATGTCGGAAGCGTATATAATGTCGGTGAAAAAGCCGTAAAAGAAAATCTTCTTGCTGCTTTTCCGAGTAAATGGTCAGATTTGCATCGGAAAGGGTATATCCATATTCACGACCTGGATGCTTATGGAAAAACATATAATTGCCTAACTTTTGATGTGATTACGAGATTTCCTTTTCAGTATTTCAAAGGACTTTCGGATACTGCAATTATTATCCGCCTTTTCGGATATTTTAAGACCATGTTTGCAGATATGGGCAATGAGCAATCGGGTGGAATGGCTTTTGCAAATTTTGATAATGATTTGGAAGAGATCCTTCAAAAGTTGAATGTGAAAGACAATTTGCAAAATAGGGAATTAATAGCATCTTGTATAGGCGATTTTATTCTTTGGTGTAACAATACGCATACCCGTATGGGGCAAACAAGCTATTATATTACTTTGAATATAGGCCTTGCGCGTAATGATCTGGCAAGGTTTATTGCCTATTCGGTTATTGATGAGTTTGAAAAATGCGGCGAAACGGTTTACAAGCCGAATATAGTTTTTAAAGTCAGCGCAGGTGTGAACAGAAACGAGGGGGAGCGCAATTTCGATCTTTATAAAAAGTCTTTACTTTGCACCGCAAGAAAAATGATTCCTACATATCTGCTCTGTGATTGTGAGGAAGACAACAATACTCCCGCGGAAAAACTTTCCGTTATGGGGTGCAGAACAAGGGTGGTTGATGATATTTACGGCTGTACGGGAGCTGTTGGAAGGGGAAATATCGCAAATATCAGTATTAATCTGCCTCGTCTGGCTTTAGAAACAGATCAAACTTGTGGCGAGAAAAAAAAGACTGAAAAAGTACTGCATTTCAAAAACAGATGGCAGGAGATTGCGGAGACGACAACAGAAATACTCCTTGATCGGTATCGAATAACGGCAGGGCTAAGCTCGGAGGATTTTCCGGCAAACCTTGCCCGTCAAATGTGGTGCGTCACTTTTGGAACGCCGAATGATGTGTTCAGGCACGGTACTTTGTCAATTGGATTTATAGGGCTTTCCGAAGCAATAGAAGTGCTGACAGGTTCGCGCTTTTATGCATCGGAGGAAGCCTATACTATTGCGCTGGATTTTGTAAAATTTATGCGCGAATATTGTGACAGGCAAAGAGACAAGTATCATTTTAACTTTTCATTGCTTGCCACAAGCGGGGAACTCATCAGTGGCAGATTTTCTGAAATTGACCGGACAAAGTTTCATCCTTCGTGTGATATTTTTTCCAAAGGATTCTATACAAATTCATTTCATGTGAATGTAGACAGCGGAATACCGGCAAGGGAAAAGTTGCGAAAAGAAGGGGCATTTCATATTTATTGTAACGGTGGTTCAATTTCGTATGTTGAGCTTGGTGAGGCGCCTATCGGAAATGATGAAGGAATCAGAGAACTTGTTGAAGAAGGCATCCAAGCCGGAGTAAGATATCTTGGTATCAATTTCCCCAAAGATATATGTAAATCATGCGGTACTTCAGGCGTGTTTGACGGTTGTCCCGTCTGCGGGTCAAAGGATATAACAAGAATACGCAGAGTGAGCGGTTATCTTGAAATTCTTGAAGGTTTTACAAGCGGGAAAAAACACGAAGTGAAAACAAGGACAACAAACTAGGAGGCATAAAATGCATATAGCAGTGGAGGGATTTGACGGAGTCGGAAAAAGTACTGCGGCAAAGAAACTTGCAGATAAACTTGGATTTCTGCTTGTTGAGAAACCATTACACTTTCTCTTTGACGAGGAAGGCGATAAAGAATATATCCGAATTCGTGATGTGGTAAATAAAAGTACAAATAAACAATTCACTGGATGGTTCTATGGCCTCGGGAATATATATCTGTATGAGAAATTCAAAGGACAGAATATAATTACCGACAGGCATATTCTCTCAAATTATTGTTGGAGCGGTGCTCCTGAAACTGATTATATCTTTGATGCCATTTATAAAACGATCGGGGCGCCCGATTTCACTTTTTTAATCAGCGCTGTGCCGGAAGTTATCGAAAAGAGGATGAAGAAAAGAAATCCAAACGACTCTGACCTTCGAAAAGTACAGTATATAAAAACTGCCTATGAAAAAATGCAATCGGTCCTTTTTCGGTATCAAATGCCCGGCATGGTGATTGATACAACTGAGCTCAACGAAGAAGCTGTTGTGGAACTTATGATAAGCGAACTGCAAAAGAGAGGAATGATCAATGGCTGAAAAAACAAAAGATACTCTGTTCATTGACATGAAGTATGTGATTTTATATCGTAAACTCGGGTACGATGAAATTGCCCCTGATATATTTGTATATCATTATCCTGATACGACGTTGACGATATATTCGGAAGAACAAAGGTTTGAATATTGGGAAGTCAGTTATCCTCTCGTTGCTTATAAGGACTTTGCCATATTGGAATGTATTGACCGTTTGTTGAAAAAAGGCTATGCATCGGGTGATATCGTGGTGAATGGTTTGGGTTATGATGTTGTTATAAAAAAACCGGACGGCGGGTTCTACTTGGGAATTTTAGCTGAAGGATGGGGAAAGAATTACGAGAATCTACTCCGTTCTTATGAGCGGAAATCAACGGTAAACGAATGCCTTTACACATCGCAATTATCGGGAGGACTGATAGATTTCAAATCTAAAATTTATGTAGGAGAAGAAACATTTACAGCCGGCGTATTTGAAAAAAAAGCAGTCAGATATTCTGAATATTATTATAATCCGGTCTCAAACGAGGATTTTCCATCCGAATTTATAGTGCAATGCGGAGAACTTCTGAAATATACGGGTAGCGAAAAAACAGTTATTGTTCCGAATGGCATAACAAGAATCGGAACAGGTGCGTTTTGGTCAAATCTTGCGATTGAAAATGTTGTATTGCCGGAAGGCGTTGAATGTATTTGCGGGGATGCGTTCGTGTACTGCGAAAACCTAAAAAAAGTCAATATTCCAAGCAGTGTTTCCGAAATGGGGGATGATCCTTTTGCCGGATGTCTCAATATTGAAATTGAAAATCAAAGTGCGAATTTTATAAATGAAAACGGCGTTTTATTCGATAGGACAAAGAGATTTTTGATTCACTATACTGCAAGTAAGCCTGACGAGGAGTATACGATTCCCGAAACCGTAACTTGGATCGGAAAGCATAGTTTTTACAAATGTGAAAATCTGAAACTTGTACGAATTACAAAAAATGTCAGATTTATGGGTAACAACGCGTTCTCAGATTGTCGAAATATTCGTCTTATCAATGAAAGCGCATATTTCAAATATGTGAAAGGTGTCCTTTACGATAGAAATGCAACGACTTGTATGCATTATTCCATGGGGTCAGGTGTCAGGGGTGTGGAACTTCTGGATACTGTCAGAACGATCGGAAGAAACTGTTTTTGGAACTGCGATATGATTGATAAAATCGTAATTCCGAAATCGGTTCGCCAAATCGGATATAATCCTTTTGCAAACTGTAAAAATGTCGTTCTTGAAAACCACAGTCCCTATTATCAGGTAATAGACGGAATTCTCTACGATGCAACTGTAAGAGAAATTATCTATTGTCCCCCTAAGGCGGCAAAAGGGAAAACCGTTGAGATACCTCAAAGCGTTGTCAATATCGGCAGAAGCGCATTTACAGGGTGTGAAACCTTGACAGATATTATTTTGCCGGAAGGGCTTAAATTTATCAGCAGAAGCTCGTTTAGCGGTTGTACGGCTCTCAAGACAATAAGTATCCCGAGTGGAGTAGAAGAAATTGCGGATTGGTGTTTCAACGGATGCTCTTCCCTTGAAACAATTTATCTGCCAAACCATATTAAAGTTTCGCAAAACACGCTGAAAGGATGTCCCGCTAAGGTAATAAGAATATGAAAAAGAAAGTCATACAAATTGGCGGTAATTTGAGGATAAACGGTATCTCATCTTTTATTATGACGCTTTATCGCAATCTGCAAGATGAGTATCAGTTTATTTTTATAAATACAGCCGAAGGAAAAGACCATTACCGCGCTGAAATAGAAGCAATGGGGGGAAAGGTATACGATGTTATTGTCAAAGGGAAGGGACTTACAAGAGCGTTAAGGCAGGCAAGAGAAATTCGGAGTATTATTCATAAAGAGAACCCTGTTGCCGTTCATTCTCATTATTATTCCAATAATGGTTTATACCTGAGACAAGCCTTTCTTGAAAACGTGCCTGTACGTATATCACATTGTCATCAATCAAATCCAAATGGCTTGACATTTGGGAAAAGGATAGCAAAATTCTTGTCTGCAAAAATGGTGAGAAAATACGCTACCCATTCCTTCGCCTGTTCTGATACTGCAAGAAAATTTCTTTATGGAACTGCCGGCGAAGTATTTTTCAATGCTGTTGACTATGCTCGTTTTTCTGTTTCTTGTGAAGATGTTTATGCAAAATACCATTTTGACAAAGGGAAAAGGTATTGCCTGTTTGTCGGTCGTTTTTCCGAACAAAAAAATACAGACTTTTTGCTATCCGTTTGTGATATCATGAAAGAAAATGATGCTTTATATTTTCTGCTTGTAGGTCATGGGCCCAAAAAGGAGAGTATAGAACAATTTATTGCAGAAAAAGGATTAAAGAATGTTTCTATTCTTCCTCCGGATAGCAATATTCCCGAACTTTTATCCATTTCATCGGCATTTTTATTGCCGTCCCGTTATGAAGGTCTTCCGATTACGCTTATAGAAGCGCAGGCGGTCGGAGTTCCGTGTATTGTTTCAGATGCGGTGACACGCGAGGTGCAACTCGGGCTGATCGATTATCTGCCGCTTACGCCTGAACTTTGGAAGAGTAAGATAACAGAGCGAATCAAAGCAGCGCCGCTGTTTATGCCAAAGAAATCCATATTGTTTGATGATAAGTTTCAGGCTGCATTGCTTGACGGTATTTATTCAAACGCTGATGCTGATGAGTGGATTAAAAGAGGAAAGGAATATTCGATAGGCAGCAAACGTTTTAATCGCAGTAAAGATTTATCTTTTGCATCGTTTAAGAGGGCTCATTTGCTTGGCAATATCCGAGGAACTTTTTATTACGCGCTTGGATTTTTCGAGGGCAACGGTACGACAAAAGACAGAGAAAAGGCAAAAGAATTGGTCGCTCCGATTGTGCTTGCTGTAGAACACAAGGCAAATGAAAACATAGCAGAATACGTTGTAATACTTGCAGACATGTATTCGTTCGGGTTGGGAAAAGAACAGGATTTTAAAAAAGCTTTTACGCTCTATTCGAAAGCCGCCGAGTTTGGCAATCTTGAAGCAATGTGCGATCTTGGATATATGTATCTCGTCGGTCAGGGCGTAGGAATGGATAAGGAAAAGTCTTCATATTGGTACAAAAAGTCAGCTGATCTCGGGTATGTTCACTCTATGCGTGATGTAGGACAAAATTATTTGCACGGATATGGGGTAAAAGATAACGCTGAACTTGCCGCAGAATATTTCAGGCTCGCTTCTGAAAATAACTATTCGCACGGTACAACGGATCTTGCGTATTGCTATCTGAAAGGGTTGGGCGTCCATAAGGATTTGGCAAAGGCTGAAGAACTGTACTTATTGGCGCTGAAGCAAGACTCGGAAAGAACAATGCGTGACTTAATATCTCTTTGCATAGACGTGAAAGCTTTGCTTGCTGGTAGGGGACTTTATTTTCTCGATATTACAAGTATCGAAAAAATTGACGAACAAAATTGTTATGAAGGGGTCGTTTACGTTTCCGAAAAGGTTGAAAAGGTCGATCCGGACTGTTTTTATTTCGCTGATGTTAAAAAAATTTTTGTGGAAAAAGAAAATCAATTTTATTCGGCGGCGGCAGGTGTATTATTTAATAAAGAAAAAACAATGCTTGTGCGCTTTCCGCCGAAATCGCCCGAGAAACGTTATACTGTGCCGGATGGCATAAAGATAATCGGAAAACACGCATTCCAAAATGCGAGGAATCTGACGGAAATTATATTGCCGGATACATTGGAGTCAATTGATGACAGCGCCTTTGATGATTGCAAAAACTTGCGCAGAATCACTATTCCGAATACGGTAACTTCTATTGGCGCGTGGGCTTTTCATGGATGCGATAAAATTGAGAGGATCGCTCTGTCGAAAAACGTAAAAACCATCGGATTATATGCGTTTGGTTCTTGCGAATCTCTCCGGGCGATAGAGGTCGATCAAAGAAATCCATACTATTGCTCACATCAAGGTGATTTGTATACAAAAGACATGCTCGAATTGCTTCAATACGCGATCGCAAAAAAAGATGAGACTTTTATTCTTCCTGCAGGAACGGAAAAAATTGCTTTTCGGGCTGTTTCGGACGCATATTATATCAAGAGCGCGGACTTACAAAATGTTCAAATTGTCGGGGAAAAAGCGTTCTATTATGCGACGTCTCTTGAACGTGTCATTTATAAGGGAACAACAGTAATCGGAGAAAAAGCATTTGCATTTACTTCGGAAAGATTAACGAAAGAGGTCAGAGAATGATATATCTTGCATCGGATATTCACGGTCATATAAGGCTCGAATGGCTGAGGCTCCAACTAAATCAATTATCGCTTAAAGAGTCTGATTATCTGATCATTCTCGGTGATGCGGGCATGATCTGGAGTCAAACAGAGCATCTTGAAGTGCGAGCGTATTATGAAGGATTGCCTTGTAAAACATTGTTTTTAGATGGCAATCACGAAAACTTTGATTTGATTTATGAATATCCGGTAAAAGAATTTTGCGGTGGTCTGGTTCATCAAATCAGTGACAAATTATTTCATCTGATGCGTGGCGAGATTTACTGTATAGACGGAAAGACGTTTTTTGTGTTTGGCGGCGGCTTTTCTGTAAAAAAACTCACGAACGCATCACCTGTTTATGTTTGGGAACAGGAAATGCCTACAGAAAATGAATATAGTAACGGCATTCAAAACCTTAAGAAGAATGCTTTTACTGTCGACTATGTATTTACTCATGTGGCGCCGACAGGAATTGCTGAAAATATAGGAGCAAAACTTCTATCCGAAGAAAAGATATTAAACGATTACTTGCAAAACATATCTGAAAAACTAAACTTTAAGAAATGGTATTTTGGACATCACCATAAGGATATTCATATCGAACCTTTTGTGGGTGTATTCGAATCGGTTTTAAGATTGGGAGAATAGTATGAAACAGCAATTTATTGATTATATTCGACGACTTGATATTTTTTGCGAAGAAATTGACGCGGATTTTTCTGATCCTGCTTTTGCTTATGACTATAACGAAGTTCAGGAACTTTACTTTGATGAAACCCAAAACAATTTTGTTTTTCTTGCAGGAGAATGCGGTTTACGCAAAAAGGATATGCTTGCAAGGATTTGCAAAGATTTACTTTTGCGCGGCATAGAGAAAGAAGATATTCTCTATCTGAACTATGAATTACCGATTTTACACGGTGAAGATGTCGTACAACTGATTTCAGATTTTTACTCCGCAAGAGCGGCAAGCGAAGCATTGTATCTGATTATAAATGAAATACAGGAATGCGGAGATTGGTTTGCCATCGTGACGGAAGTGAGAAATAAATATCCTAAGATAAAACTTCTCAGTGCTTCTTCTACTCCCCCTTATATCTACGAAAAAATTTACGACGAGGGTTGCGAATGGTGTAAAATTGTAGTGCTTTCAAAAAAGAACGCGTCAAACATAAAATATGAGTCGCAGACTTTCGGAGTATATGCGGAGTTCAAGTATAATCAAAAAGGTGACGTGGTAGAAATCAAAGGTATGACAAAAGAGGGAAAGAAGATGTCTCATCATACCGTACCGGAAACGATCAACGGGAAAACTGTTAAAATTATCGCAAGCGGGGCTTTTCACGACAGAAGTGAAATGCTTTCTATCGATTTGCCGGATACAATCGAAATGATTGGGGATTACGCTTTTTCAAAATGTTGTAACCTGTCTGAAATTTGCCTGCCGAAAAATCTGACCTACATAGGAGACCATTCTTTTTTAGGAGCGACAAAGCTTGCGAAAATTATCGGCGGTGATTTGGTTACGCATATAGGCAACAGCGCATTTTATAAAACGCCTTGGCTTGAAAAACAAGGGGATTTTGCAGTTATAGGCAAAACTTTGTACAAATATAAAGGGGACAACCGTTCAGTTCTTTTGCCGAAAGAAATAACTAACCTTGCAAGCTATGCGTTTGCCGATTCCGGTGTCGAGAGAGTAAAAGCAGTACACCGTGTATCTTTGGGCGAAGGGGTATTCTATCGGTGCAAAAATCTGTATGAGATAGCCATAGATATAGATAATATACCGCCTTATTGTTTTTACGACTGTGTGAAATTGAAGACGGAATTTTCAGTGGAAAACATCGGTAAATTCGGCCTTTACAACTGTCGTAATGTAAAATCAATAAGCGCAAAAAATGTCGGAGTATGTGCACTGGCTTATGCAAGAAAATTAGAGCATGTATATGGTGTAGATAAACTTCTTGACGGCGCATTGTTTTCTTGTGAAAATCTTGAAGGTTTGGACTTTAATACATTAGATACAATAGAGCGGTTTGCTTTGGCAAAAACGGGGCTTAAAAGTATAAAATTTGCAGGCAGCTATATCGGGGATTTTGCTTTATATCAGATACCAAAACTGTGTTGTGTAAAAATTCATTATAAAACACGGGTGGGCAGATCGGTTTTGCTCGATAGTGTATCTGTCAGAACTATGACGATAAGCGGTGAATATAAGCTGACTTCGTATTTTGGCGGTAAAATGCCTAAGGTTACAAAATTATACGTGCACGGAAATGTATCAGACGATTTTTGCAGAAATAATCCATATTTGCAGGAATTACAGATACTTCACGCTGAAAAGTTTGGCGGCTGGAGTTTTTACAATAATTCGGCTTTGAAAGCCGTAACCTTTACCGATGTGAAGACCATTGGGTGTTGGGCATTCGCTTACTGCGACTGTATCGAGAATATAATTCTTCCCAAAACAGTTGAGTTTATAGGAATGAATGCTTTCCGTTACTGTCATAATTTATCCCAAATAACAATAAACACCTTAAATTGCGTATTGTTTGGCGCAAATGCATTTTATTCAACAGCAGAGCATAAGATTTTTTATGTCAAAAGAGGACTCAAAAAAGAATATTTTAAGGCTGCTATTTGGACAGAATATATGGACTTGATTGAAGAAAGTATTTAATAAAATATAATGTTTCGCTTCTACTAATCGAGATGGATTAAAATTTATAATTTAGTTAAAATTTTTAATGTTTGGCACTGCGGCGTGTGCTTGTCTATGACAAG
>OHCS01000715.1_pt1 | contig 17225 bp, 12 predicted proteins | sample 1566741 | NCBI WGS metagenome assembly OHCS01 (sample SAMEA3879604, study PRJEB24766) | human gut metagenome | biome: human-associated habitat; feature: feces | place: USA | collected 1985/1987 | reverse complement strand
CACCTACGACCTCGCGAAGACCACCACCTACAAGTGCCAGGAGATCGCTACCGGCACCAAGGCTGCCACCGCTGCCAAGGCCACCGGCAAGACCATCGGCGACACCACCGACGGCTCTCCTTACGAGGCTTACCTCCTCGACAACAGCGCTGTCAGCGCCGGCTCCGCTTACGTGACCCTGTATGCCAGCTTTGGCCAGCTCGGCTACGTTGACGCTGCGAAGAAGACCGTCACCGCTGATGGCTACACCGTCGCTGCCGCCAACGTTCGCACCGACATCAGCAAGATCACTTACGGTGCTCCTGTCATTGTCGTTTACACCACCAGCACCACCGACAAGACCCTGCACGGCATGTACATCTACGCCGCCACCTCCACCACCGGCATCGTCAAGGGTGTCACTCAGGAGGCCGGCAATATCGTCTCCGTCACCCTGACTGACGGCACCGTGCTGAAGGTCTCCGGCATCAGGCTCCAAGACAACGTCGAGGACTACGTCATCGGCCACACCTACACCTTCGTGCTTGATTCCCACGGCCACATCGTTTACGCCACCAAGGATTACGCCCGTGACCTGTGGGCCTACACCGGCGACTGGAAGTTCGACAACGAGTACAACGGCTACAACAGCGAGCGCGTCATCTCTGCCAAGTTCGCCAATGTCACCACCGGCGAGGTCAAGGACTTTGCCGTCCGCTCCTTCAAGAGCGATTACTATGCGAATATCGGCGTCGACGACTTCTCGGAGTACAGCAACGTCCTGGCCAGCGCTCGCGGCACCTACTATGACCTGAGCGCCACCACCACCGAGAGCGGCATCTATGTTGCCACTGCGGTAACGAGCGCCAATACTGCAGCCAGCGCTTACGCCAGCAAGTTCGTGATCGGCAATACCAACTTCGTCAGGAGCGGCAACTACTGGGTCGAGAACTGGGATTTCAGCGGCAAGGGCATGTACTTCAACCCCGAGACCGTTACCTTCCTGGTCGGCTCCGGCCACGGCTCCACCTTCGAGGTCAAGACCTGCACCGGTGTTGCCGGCCTGAAGGAAGCCTTCAACGTTGCGTCCAACGGCATGCTCAGGCTTTCGAACGCTGCGTTCACCATCACTATCACCGAGAGCAAAGACTACCGTGTTGACACTGTCTTCGTCATGATCGAGGACATTGAGAGCACCAGCAACTACGTCTTCGTTCCGAGCGATATCCTCTACGGCAACTGGTCTACCGTCACCGGCGATCAGGGCAAGTACTATGTGACCTATAAGGGCGCGTATCTCAACGGCACCGCCATCGACGTCGTGTACCACAGCGATCTCCTTGTGGGCGACAAGATAGTCCGCGGCTTCTACACCGCCGTCAAGTGGTATGACGCCTACGGCAAGGAGTACATGAGGCTCGAGCAGAAGGTCGACAACGCTACCAACGAGCTCTGCTTCTACGGCCTGCCGACCATGCGCTCCACCGGCTACAATGGCATTTGGGAGTTCTACGGCCCGAATGCTTCTTGGTGGAACGCCGACAGCAACACCAAGATCGTCGACTTCACTGGCCATGGCATCAACAGCCTGAGCAGCCTCTACCAGTATGTCACTTCGCATAAGTACAACGTGGCGTACACTGTTGACCCGAACACCGAGAGGATCGACTGCATCTACGTCACCGGCACCGGCTGGGATGCGAAGTACACCTTCACCCTGTCCTCTGAGCTGAAGGCTGCTGGCTGGAAGATTCTGCTCGGCAAGGATCCCACTGCTACTGGCGCGCTCGTCGACACCTATGAGCTGAACGACGAGGATGCTATCAAGAAGAGCGGCCAGCAGGTTACCATCACCCTCTACAACGCCAATCTCGCCAAGGAGCAGACTGTTGCTACTAAGTATGCCATGACTCTGACCGAGAACGGCGCTGTTAAGGATGGCGCTATCACCAATGCCCCGCTGAACAACGGCGCGATTGACGCCGTGTTCAACCTGAGCGCGTTTGACCACGATAGCACTAAGACCTTCAACTACGTCATCGGCGGTCTGTCCCTCGGCACCGTGAAGTTCGCTGCCAATGAGGGCCTGGCCATCTACTCCGGTGCGGAGAACAAGAATGTTGTCCTCGGCCAGTCTCTGACCGTCCAGGTCAAGACTTCCGGCAACGTGCAGTTCAAGCTGCCCGATCAGACCGTTCCTTCCAGTGCTCTGTACAACTGGCGCGGCACCGTTACCAACGCTGCCAACGCTGGTGACAAATGGACCGTCATCGGCACGCTGAACAGCAACTCCACCGTCGTGACCTTCAGCTTCACCCCGATCCACATCGACGGCACCTACAACGTCGGCGGCGTTGACTTCCCCCTCAAGTGAGGAGCCAGCAAGGCTGACCAATAAAACCTAATCGTTTTTCCCGCCCCCTTCGGGGGGCGGGTTTTTATTATACGGACGATTTAGAACTGTGAATGAACAAAGGCTGAACTTTTTGCTAAGACATCCTATTCCTGAAACGGAAGAAATTGTGCATGTTGTCGCTTGACAGGAGGCGCGCGGGGTGTTATGCTCATTCTCAGCCAAAGGCTGCGAAGGAAAGAGTAATCCGCTGGATGCGGCACAGAGAGCCCCGGTTAGGTGGGAGCGGGGCGCGCTGATGCGGGTGAACATGGTTCCGGAGCCGCGCACCGAGCCGGGGGGGAGAGAGATCCCGGTAAGGCTGCGACGGGTGCGCCCGTTAAAGCGTCGGGGGTATGATGGTACCCCGTGAGGCCCCTGCCGTGAGGCATGGGTAAATTAGGGTGGTAACACGGCTTTTTCGTCGTCCCTGATGCATTATGCATCGGGGACGATTTTTTTATTCGGGGTGATATCTCTTGGCGCTCATTGAAATCAAAAACCTCAGCAAGACCTTCGGCTCCGGCGACGGCGCCGTCCACGCCCTTGAGGACGTCTCCCTCAGCATCGAGGCGGGGGAAATTTTCGGCATCATCGGCCTTTCCGGCGCGGGCAAATCGACCCTCGTGCGCTGCATGAACCTGCTGGAGCGGCCCACGGCCGGCTCCGTCACGGTCAACGGCGCGGAGCTCTGCCGCCTGACCGACAAGGAGCTGCGCCGCGCCAGGCGCGACATCGGCATGATATTCCAGAGCTTTAACCTGCTCATGCAGCGCAACGCCCTCGCGAACGTCCGCTTCCCCCTCGAACTCGCGGGCGTCCCGAAAAGGGAGGCCGACAAAAGGGCGCAGGAGCTGCTGGAGCTCGTCGGCCTGGGCGACAGGGCCGGGGCCTACCCCGCGCAGCTCTCCGGCGGCCAGAAGCAGCGCGTCGCCATCGCCAGGGCGCTCGCCACGAACCCCAAGGTCCTGCTCTGCGACGAGGCCACCAGCGCCCTCGACCCCACCACCACCGAGAGCATCCTCGAGCTGCTGCGCGACCTCAACCGCCGCCTCGGCGTCACCGTCGTCGTCATCACGCACGAGATGCGCGTCGTCGAGCGCATCTGCTCCCGCGTCGCCATCATCGCGGACAGCCGCATAGCCGAGCTCGGCCCCGTGCAGGAGGTCTTCCTCCACCCGCAGACCGAGGCCGCCAAGCGCCTCGTGCTCCCCTCCCGCGCAGGCAAGCTGGAGGGTTTCGCCAAGGACGGCGAGAACCGCGCCGTGGACGAGTGCCGCGGCAGCCTCATCCGCCTCGCCTTCGACGGAGAGACCACCGACAGGCCCATCATCGCGGACATGATACTCTCCCTCGGCGCGCCCGTCAGCATCGTCTACGCCGACACCCGCAGCATCGAGGGCCGCCTCTACGGCCACACCGTCCTCCAGCTCCCCAGCGACCCCGAAACCGCCGACAAAATGCGCCGCTGGCTCGAAAACGAGGGCATCATCTACACGGAGGAGGAATAAAAAATGCTCGACCTGGTGCTCAAGGGCCTCTGGGAGACCATATACATGACCGTCGGGGCAACGGTGCTCGCCTACATCGTGGGCCTGCCGCTCGGCCTCGTCCTCGCCGCCACGGCTGCCGACGGCGTCCGGCCCAACCGGGGCGTCAACCTCGTACTCGGGGCCGTCGTCACCGTCCTGCGCAGCGTGCCCTTCCTCATCCTGCTCTACACCGTCATCCCCGTGACCCGCTTCGTCGTCGGCACGGCCATAGGCACGAAGGCGACCATCGTGCCGCTGTTCATCTCCGCCTTTCCCTTTGTGGCGAGGCTGGTCGAATCCAGCGCAAGGGAGGTGGACCGGGGCGTTGTTGAGGCGTCCCTATCCATGGGCGCGAGCGTCGGGCAGGTCATCCGCAAGGTCATCCTCCCCGAGGCCCTGCCCAGCCTCATAAACGGCGCCGCCATCGCCACCACCACCATCCTCGGCTACTCCGCCATGGCCGGCGTCGCCGGCGGCGGCGGCCTCGGCGCCATCGCCATCAACTACGGCTACTCCCGCTACAACACCGCCGTCATGCTCACCATGTGCGCCGTCATCGTCGTCGTGGTGCAGTGCTTCCAGAGCGCAGGCACGCTGGGCGCAAGGCTCAGCGACCGGCGCATCAGATAACCGAATTTTGAAAAGGAGAAAACGAAAATGAAGAAGCTGCTTTCCATCCTGCTGTGCGCCGCGCTCGTGCTCGGCCTCGCCGCCTGCGGCACCGCCGCCGAAGAGCCCTCCGCCGCCCCCGCCTCCGACGCCCCCGCCTCTGAAGCCCCCGCCAGCGAGGCTCCCGCCGAGCTCGAAAAGCTCGTCGTCGGCGCGTCCAGCACGCCCCACGCCGAGATCCTTGAGGCCGTCAAGGGTGAGCTTGAGGCCCTGGGCTATGAGCTTGAGGTCAAGATCTTCGACGACTACATCATGCCGAACCTCGCCCTCGCCGACAGCGAGCTCGACGCGAACTACTTCCAGCACGAGCCCTACCTGCTGAACTTCAACGCCGAGAACGGCACCGAGCTCGTCTCCGCCGCCGCCATCCACTACGAGCCCATGAGCATCTACGGCGGCAACAAGGCCAGCCTCGACGAGCTGGCCGAGGGCGACATCATCGCCGTGCCGAACGACGGCACCAACGAGGCCCGCGCCCTGCTCCTGCTCGAAGCCGAGGGCCTCATCACCCTCAAGGAGGGCATCGACGCCTCCACCGAGACCGCGACCGTCCTCGACATCGCCGAGAACCCGCAGAACCTTGAGATAATCGAGATGGAGGCCAAAAACATCCCGCACAGCCTGCCCGACGTGGCCTTCGCCGTCATCAACGGCAACTACGCGCTCCAGGCCGGCCTGACCGGCGAGGACGCCCTCGCCAGCGAGAGCGCCGACTCCGACGCCGCCCAGACCTACGCCAACATCCTCGCCGTCCGCGCTGGCGAGGAGGACAGCGCCAAGACTCAGGCCCTCGTCACCGCCCTCACCAGCGAGACCTGCCGCCAGTTCATCGAGGAGACCTACGACGGCGCCGTCGTGCCCATCTTCTGATATCCGCGCAAAAAACGCCCCCGGTCGGATGACCGGGGGCGTTCTGTCAGGCGTATTTTATTCGATGCCCGTGAGGTCGTAGCTCTCAAGCCACTTGCCGGCGGCCCCGGCGATCGTGCGCATGGCCTCCTCGCCGAAGGGCGAGTCGAGGCCCGCGCCGGCGACGAGCTCCTTGAAGGTCTTCGTGCCCGCGGGGCGGGTATAGGCCATGTACTTCTCCCAGGCGGCCTTCGAGTCCTTCTGGATCTCCGCCCAGAACTGGAGGGAGACGGTCTGCGCCAGGCAGTAATCTATATAGTAGAAGGGGCTCTCGTAGATGTGGTGCTGCCGCTGCCAGGCGCGGCCCTCGCCGTAGAAGGGGATGTCGTCGAGGCGCATCCAGGGCATGTAGACGGCGGTGAGCTCCCGCCAGGCCTCGTTGCGCTCTGCGGGGCTCATCTCCGGCTTCGCGTAGACGAGGTGCTGGAAGTGGTCCACCATCGTGCCGTAGGGGATGAAGGTCAGCGCGCCGGACAGGTGCGTGTAGCGGAACTTGCGCGTGTCCGGGCCGAAGAAATACTCCGCCCAGGGCCAGGCAAAGAACTCCATGGACATGGAGTGGACCTCGCAGGCCTCAAGAGAGGGCCACTGGCACTCGCCCGGGACAATGAAGCGGCCGGTGAAGTTGGCGAAGGCGTGGCCGGCCTCGTGCGTGATGACCTCGACGTCGTGCGAGGTGCCGTTGAAGTTGGCGAAGATGAAGGGGCAGTGGTAGCTGCCGAGGGTGGTGCAGTAGCCGCCGCCGGCCTTGCCCTTGCGGGATAGGACGTCCAGCAGCTCGTTGTCGTACATGAAGTCGATGAACTCCGCCGTCTCGGGGCTGAGCTCGTGGTAGAAGCGGCGCCCGGCGGCGAGGATGTCGTCCGGCGTGCCCTGGGGCTTCGGGTTGCCGCTGCGGAACTCCAGGGCGTTGTCCGCGTAGTTCATGGGGTAGGCCTTGCCCAGGCGCTCGGCCTGGCGGCGGTAGACGGCGTCGGCCAGGGGGACGATGTGCTTCACGACGGCCTTTCGGAAGCTCTCGACGTCCTCCTTCGTGTAGCAGTTGCGCTGCATACGGTCGTAGCCCAGGGGGACGTAGCCCTCGTGGCCGAGCTTTTTGCCCATCGTGTCGCGCAGGCGCACCAGCTCGTCGTAGATGGAGTCGAGCTTTTCGGCGTGGGACATGTACCAGGCGCCCTCGGCCTTCCAGGCGGCGAGGCGGCGCTTGTCGTCCGGGTCCTGCTTGAAGGGCGTGAGCTGGGAGAGCGTGTAGACCCCGCCCTCGAACTCTATCTGCGCCGAGGCCAGGAGCTTTGAATACTCCGTGCACAGGGCGTTCTCGCGCTGGAGCTCGGGGACTATCTCGGGCGAGAAGGCGCGCAGGGCCAGCTCCTTGTTGAGGAAGGCGACGCGGCTGTATTTCTCCTCCAGCCCGGGCCGCCAGCGGCTGAAGACGAGGGCGCGGTTCCAGCGGTCGGCGTACTCCTGCAGCTCGGGCAGGGCGGCGTCCGCGAACTCGACCTCGGCGTCGTAGAACTTGTCCTCGGTGTTGATGTCGTGGCGGATGTGGGAGATGGTGAACATGGTGTCGAGCTGCGTGCTGCGCCCGTTCACCTCGACGAAGACCGCGTCCGCGGCCTCGAAGCTCTCTGCGGCCTCCAGGCGCGCGGCGGCCTGGGCCAGAAACTGCTTTGCCGCCTCGATGTCGGGGCGCTCATAGGGCATTTCCGGGAATTTAAGCATGTTACAGATATACCTCCTGATATTCGTCCCCGTATTCGAGGGCGGTTTCGACGAGCTCATTCGGCGCGGCCTCCGCCGCCTTCGCCTGGCGCATGAAGTAGCCGCCTATGAGCGCGCCGGCGATGATGACGACCGAGACTATGGCGGTGACGATGTAGGGCTCCCAGTTGCGGTGGTGGTAGATGCCGCAGTAGGCGCCTTCCTTGCCGAAGTTCAGGGTCAGGACGAAGACCCCGTCCGACCAGGTGGCGCGGAAGCCTTCGCCAATGTCGGAGAAGGTACAGGGCTTTTTCTCCTTCGGCTCGCCGCAGGCGGCCACGATGCTGTCGTAGCTGTGGTGGGAGAGGTTCCCGAGGGCGACCATTTTCTTGTGGAGCTTGCTCATTTGCTGTCCTCCGTTCTGACTTGAAAGTTCTCTCATTTTATACCTTTCCTGCCGTTTTGTAAATCCCCGGCGTGTGCGCTATATGGATAAACACGTAAAAAACCCGTCGAAAAAGGTCTAAATTGTTCAAAAAGCCAGTTGCGCGCGGAGAAAAGATGTTGTATCATAGAAATGATTTTTGTACCGGCGGAGGCCGTTACTTTTGGGATGGGAGTGAGCGCCTTGCAGCTTCTTGAGCGCCGCATAGCGGAGGACGGGGTAGTCCTGCCCGGCGGCATATTGAAGGTAGACGGGTTTCTGAACCACCTCATGGACCCCGTGCTCTTTACCGAAATGGCCAGGGAGCTGTATCGCCTTTACGAGGGCGAGGGCGTCAACAAAATACTGACGATAGAAGCGTCGGGCATCGGACTGGCCTGTATAACGGGCCAGGTTTTCGGATGCCCTGTTTTGTTTGCCAAGAAGAACCGCACGCGGAACCTCTTCGGCGATTTCTGGACCGCCACGGTCCACTCCTTCACCCACGGCAACACCAACACCATCCTGGTCTCGAAGGACTACATCGGCCCCGGGGACAGGGTGCTCATAGTTGACGACTTCCTGGCAAACGGCGCTGCCCTGCACGGGCTCATCTCCCTGGTGCGCCAGGCAGGCGCCGCCGTGGTCGGCGCGGGCATCGCGATAGAGAAGGCCTTCCAGCCCGGGGGCGAGCTCATCCGCTCCGAGGGCGTCCGGGTCGAGTCCCTCGCCCGCATAAAGTCCATGACGGACGACGGGCAGATCGAGTTCTGCTGAGGGCGGGCTGAAAAACTGCATACTGCAACCCGATATAAATTGGATGATATGGTTCCGAGGTCTCTACCCGGCCGCCGTAAATGGCCGGACTATCGGCAAGGCGGGGGCGCAGCGCGCCTCCTGCCGCGCTGTTCGCGGGAGGCCTGAGGCCCCCCGCTTTCCTTTTTGTTCTTGAGGCTCCGGCCTTTAAGATAAACACTATTTTTGGAGGAGAAAAAATGAAGAAGTTTCTTGCGCTTCTGCTTGCACTTGTGATGGTCTTTGCTCTCGCCGCCTGCGGCGAGGCCGAGCCCTCCGCCGCCAGCGACGCCCCTGCGAGCGAGGCTCCCGAGGCCAGCGACGCCCCGGCCAGCGAGGCCCCCGAGGTCGCCGGCATCCCCCTCGACGAGATCAAGGTCGGCTTCATCTTCCTGCATGATGAGAACTCCACCTACGACCTCAACTTCATAAACGCCGCCAAGGCCGCCTGCGAGGCTCTGGGCCTCTCCGAGGACCAGTACGTCCTGCGCACCAACGTCCCCGAGGGCCAGGAGTGCTACGACGCCGCCGCTGAGCTCGCCGACGACGGCTGCAACATCGTCTTCGCCGACAGCTTCGGCCACGAGGACTTCATGATCCAGGCCGCCCGCGAGTTCCCCGACGTCCAGTTCTGCCACGCCACCGGCACCAGGGCGCACACCGAGGGCCTCGACAACTTCCACAACGCCTTTGCCTCCATCTATGAGGGCCGCTACCTCGCCGGCATCGCCGCGGGCATGAAGCTCAATGAGATGATCGAGGCCGGCGAGATCACCGAGGACCAGGCCAAGATGGGCTATGTCGGCGCTTACACCTACGCCGAGGTCATTTCCGGCTACACCAGCTTCTACCTGGGCGCCAAGAGCGTCTGCCCCAGCGTCACCATGGACGTCACCTTCACCGGCTCCTGGTACGATGAGACCGCCGAGAAGGAGGGCGCCAACAACCTCATCGCCGGCGGCTGCGTCCTCATCAGCCAGCACGCCGACTCCATGGGCGCCCCCACGGCCTGCGAGGTCGCCGGCGTGCCCAACGTCTCCTACAACGGCAGCACCATCGACGCCTGCCCCAACACCTTCATCGTGTCCTCCCGCATCGACTGGGCTCCTTACTTCGAGTACATGATAAACTGCGTCGTTAACGGCGATCAGATAGCCGCCGACTGGACCGGTACCCTGGCCACCGGCTCCGTCGTCCTGAGCGACGTGAACGAGGCCGCCGCCGCTGCCGGCACCGTCGAGGCCATTGAGGCCGCCAAGGCCGAGCTCGAGGCCGGCACCCTGCACGTCTTCGACGTCTCCACCTTCACCGTCGGCGGCGAGAGCATCACGAGCTACATGGCCGACGTGGACACCGACCCCGACTACACCCCCGACACCGAGGCTATAGTGGACGGCTACTTCGCCGAGAGCACCGCCCGCTCCGCCCCGTACTTCGACATCCAGATCGACGGCATCACCCTGCTCGACAGCGCGTTCTAAGTTAAGCCAAGGCAGACTGCGGCATCCGCGCCGCAGTCTGCCCCCAAAGGACAGCGCAGCGGATAAACCCTGCCGCGCTGTCCTTTGGGCCATTTTATGTTATTTAAGGAGTGAAGCCCGTGGAAGGCAAGACCGCAGCGGTACAGATGCGGAACATCACGAAGCGCTTCGGCACGGTGGCGGCCAACGACAAGGTCTGGCTCGACATCTACCGGGGCGAGATCCTGGCGCTGCTGGGCGAAAACGGCAGCGGCAAGACCACGCTCATGAACATGCTCTCCGGCATCTACTACCCCGACGAGGGCCAGATCTTCGTGGACGGGAAGGAAGTCTCCATCCGCTCGCCCAAGGACGCCTTCGGCCTCGGCATAGGCATGATACACCAGCACTTCAAGCTGGTGGACGTGCTCACCGCGGCGGAGAACATCGTCCTGGGCCTGCCCGGCAAGGGGCGGCTCGATTTGAACCGCGCCACTGAGAAGATAAAGGCCATCTGCGAGGCCTACGGCTTCGAGGTGGACGCGAAGAAGAAGATATACGACATGTCCGTCTCCGAGAAGCAGACCGTCGAGATAGTGAAGGTCCTCTACCGCGGCGCGGACATCCTCATCCTGGACGAGCCCACCGCCGTCCTCACGCCTCAGGAGACGGACAAGCTCTTCGCCGTCCTGCGCAACATGCGGGACGACGGCAAGAGCGTCGTCATCATCACGCACAAGCTCCACGAGGTCGAGGAGCTCTCCGACAGGGTCGCCGTCCTGCGGCGCGGCCAGTTCGTGGGCGACATGCTCACGAAGGACACGACGGCCGCCGACATGACAAACATGATGGTCGGCCGCCCCGTCAGCCTCAACATAGAGCGGCCCGAGCCGAAGGACCCCCAGCCCCGGCTCGTGGTCGAGAACCTCACGGTCCGGGACGCGGACGGCGTGCTCAAGCTCGACGGCGTGTCCTTCACGGCCAACTCCGGCGAGATCCTGGGCGTTGCGGGCATCTCCGGCTGCGGGCAGAAGGAGCTGCTGGAGGCCATCGCGGGCCTGCACCGCGCCGAGGGCGGCTCCATCCGCTACATAGAGCCCGAGACAGGCCGCGAGGAGGAGCTCATAGGCAAGGACCCCGCGGATATCAGCGACATGGGCGTGGCGCTCTCCTTCGTACCGGAGGACAGGCTGGGCATGGGCCTCGTGGGGAACATGGACCTCACGGACAACATGATGCTCCGCTCCTTCCGCCGCGGCCGCGGCCTCTTCACCAACCGCAAGGCCCCGCACGACCTGGCCGAGCGCGTCGTGGCGGAGCTGGAGGTCAACACGCCCAGCGTCTCGACGCCTGTGCGCCGCCTCTCGGGCGGCAACGTCCAGAAGGTGCTGGTCGGCCGCGAGATAGCCTCCGCGCCCACCGTGCTGCTCACGGCCTACGCCGTGCGCGGCCTGGACATAAACTCGTCCTACACCATTTACGACCTCATAAACAAGCAGAAGGAGCGCGGCGTCGCCGTCGTCTACGTGGGCGAGGATCTGGACGTGCTGCTGGAGCTGTGCGACAGGATACTCGTGCTCTGCGGCGGCAGGGTCAGCGGCCTCATAGACGGGCGCGGCGCCACGAAGCGGAAGGTCGGGCTCATGATGACAAAGCTGGGAGGTGCGCAGGAGGATGAATAACAAGAACCACGCGCCCCTGGTGCACATCTCCAAGCGCGCGGCCCTGCCCTGGTACGGGGCCTGGGGCATCCGGGCGGCGGCCATAGTCCTGGCGCTCGTAGTCTGCTCCGTCGTGACGACGGTTTTCACGGGCGAGGACCCCATCGCGGTCTACGCCGCCATGTTCGAGGGCGCCTTCGGCACGGCGCGCCGCACCTGGGTGCTGCTGCAGAACCTCGCCATACTGCTGTGCATCTCCCTGGCCGTCACGCCCGCCTTCAAGATGCGCTTCTGGAACATCGGCGCGGAGGGCCAGGTCCTGGCCGGGGCGCTGGCCGTCGCCGCCTGCATGATCCTCATAGGCGACAGCGTGCCGAATTGGCTGCTTATAGTCATCATGGCCGTCGCGGGCATCGCCGCGGGCGCCATCTGGGCCTTCATCCCCGCCTTCTTCAAGGCCAAGTGGAACACTAACGAGACGCTCTTCACCCTGATGATGAACTACGTCGCCACCCAGCTCGTGGCCTACTTCATCATCATCTGGGAGGTGCCCAAGGGCGCGGGCAAGGTCGGCATCATAAACCAGAGCACCATGGCCGGCTGGCTGCCCCAGATAGGCTCCAACAAGTACCTGCTGAACATCCTCATTGTCGCCGTTATCACCGTGCTCATGTACGTCTACCTCAGGTACAGCAAGCACGGCTACGAGATAAGCGTCGTCGGCGAGAGCGAGCGGACGGCCCGCTACGTCGGCATAAAGGTCGAGCGCGTCATCATGCGCACGCTGCTGCTCTCGGGCGCCATCTGCGGCGTCGCGGGTCTGCTGCTCGTGGCGGGGACGGACCACACCATCACCACCACCCTGGCCGGAGGCCGGGGCTTCACGGCGGTCATGGTCTCCTGGCTTGCGAAGTTCAGCCCCGTCTTCATGGTGTTCACGAGCCTGCTGCTGGTCTTCCTCAGCGAGGGCGCCAGCGAGATCTCCACGGATTTCGGCCTGAACAGCTCCTTCGGCGACATACTGACCGGCATCATACTCTTCTTCATCATAGGCTCCGAGTTCTTCATCAGCTACAAGCTGAACTTCAGAAAGCCCGCGCGGGCGGAGGGAAAGGAGGCCAAGGCCGGTGTTTGACTTTGTATCCTTCTTCCCCCGGGCCGTGGCCCAGGGCATACCCCTGCTCTACGGCAGCACGGGCGAGACGCTGACCGAGAAATCCGGCAACCTGAACCTCGGCCTGCCCGGCATCATGTACGTCGGCGCGATCTCCGGCGTCATCGGCTCCTTCATGTACGAGCAGAACGTCGCCGCCGCGCAAATGAACGCCTTCCTGGCCATAGGCATACCCCTCGCCTGCTGCCTCCTCGGCAGTCTGCTCATGGGGCTTCTCTACTGCTTCCTGACCGTCACGCTCCGGGCCAACCAGAACGTCACGGGCCTGGCCATGACCACCTTCGGCGTCGGCTTCGGCAACTTCTTCGGCGGCTCGCTCATTAAGCTCACCGGCAGCGAGGTGCCGTCCATCGCGCTCTCGGCCACGAGCTCGTATTTCAGCCGCTCCCTGCCCTTAGCGTCGGAGCTGGGCTGGTTCGGCAAGCTCTTCCTCTCCTATGGGATGCTGGCATATCTGGCCGTCGTCGCCGCGCTGTGCGCCTCCTGGTTCCTGAAGCGGACCCGGCCCGGCCTCAACCTGCGCGCCGTGGGCGAGAACCCCGCCACGGCGGACGCCGCGGGCATCAACGTCAACCGCTGCAAGTACCGCGCCACCTGCATCGGCAGCATGATAGCCGGCCTCGGCGGGCTCTACTACGTCATGGACTACGCCAGCGGCGTCTGGTCCAACGACGCCTTTGGCGACCGCGGCTGGCTGGCCATCGCCCTCGTCATCTTCACCATCTGGCGCCCGGCGCTGAGCGTGCTGGCCTCCATCCTCTTCGGCGGGCTGTACATCCTCTACCTCTACATCCCCTCCGGCATGAACCTCGCGGCGAAGGAGCTCTACAAGATGCTGCCCTACCTCGTGACCATAGCCGTGCTCATAATTTCGTCCCTGCGCAAGAAGCGCGAGAACGACCCGCCCGCCAGCCTCGGCCTGGCCTACTTCCGCGAAGAGCGATAGTCTTTTTGCCCCCCGCCAAAAACGGGGGGCTTTTTTTGTAGCCTTGTTTACAGGCGCTTCATTGACTTAGAGCGCGAAAAAGTGGTATAGTAAGATGAATTGGAGCCCTTTGAGGGTAGTTTGTCCATTGAAAGGCGGAATTGGAAAGCATGTTCAAAATAGCTGAGAAATACCCCCTCAACACCTCGAAGACCATCTTCAGGGTCAGCATCGAGGCCCCGCTAGTGGCGCGCAGCGCCCAGCCCGGGCAGTTCGCCATCTTCAGGCTCGACGAATACGGCGAGCGCTTCCCGCTCACCATCGCGGATTACGACCCCGAGGTCGGGACGGTCTCCTTCAATTTCCAGCCCGCGGGCAAGAGCACGCAGATGTTCTCGCTCATGGAGCCGGGCGACTATATCGCGGACATCGTCGGCCCCCTGGGCCGCCCCGCGGAGATAGACCCCGCGGCCAAGCGCGTCTGCGTCGTCGGCGGCGGCACCGGCTGCGCCATCAACTACCCCGTCGCCAAGGAGCTCAAGCGCCTGGGCATCGCGGTGGACATGATCTGCGGCTTCCGCTCCAAGGACATCGTCATCATGGAAGACGAGTTCCGCGCCGCCTCGGACAACCTCTACATAACCACGGACGACGGCAGCTACGGCGAGGCCGGCTTCGTCACGACGAAGCTGAAGGCCCTGCTTGAGGCGGGCGTGCAGTACGACTACGTCCTCACCTGCGGCCCCATCGTCATGATGAAATACGTCGCGGAGACGACGCGGCCCTACGGCATCAAGACCAACGCCAGCCTGAACCCCATCATGATAGACGGCACGGGCATGTGCGGCGGCTGCCGCCTCACCGTCGGCGGGGAGCGGAAGTTCGCCTGCGTGGACGGCCCGGAGTTCGACGCGCACCTTGTGGACTGGGACAACCTTCTCGAGCGCAACAACTTCTATCTCGGCGAGGAGGCCGACCAGAACGAGCACGTCTGCCGCATCACGGGCGGCGTGCGCCGCGGCGAGTACAAGCCCTCCGAGGCCGACGGCGGCGAGAACCCGGTAAAGCGCCTCACGAAGCACCCCATGCCCGAGCAGGACGCCGGGATCCGCGCCAAGAACTTCAACGAGGTCGCCCTGGGCTACGGCGCGGAGGTCGCGGTGCTGGAGGCCATGCGCTGCCTCAACTGCAAGGACCCCCAGTGCGTCAAGGGCTGCCCTGTGAACGTGCGCATACCGGAGTTCATCTCCAAGGTCCGCGTGGGCGACTTTGAGGCCGGCTACGAGGTCGTGGCGGGCACGAACTCCCTGGCCGCGGTCTGCGGGCGCGTCTGTCCGCAGGAGCGCCAGTGCGAGAGTAAGTGCGTGCGCGGCATAAAGGGCGAGCCTGTGGCCATCGGCCGGCTGGAGCGCTTCGTGGCGGACTTCCACATGGAGCACGGCGCGCCCGGCGCGGGCGTCGAGAAGGCCGAGCCCAACGGTCACAAGGTCGCGATAATCGGCTCCGGCCCCAGCGGCCTGAGCTGCGCGGGCGACCTCGTCCGCAAGGGCTACGACGTCACGGTCTTCGAGGCCCTGCACAAGTGCGGCGGCGTCCTGGCCTACGGCATCCCCGAATTCCGTCTGCCCAAGAGCATCGTGGACAGGGAGGTCAAGAACCTTGCCGACAGCGGCGTCAAGTTCGTGAACGACTGCATAATCGGCCGCACGATGCCGCTCGACCAGCTCTTCGAGGAGGGCTACGAGGCCGTGTTCATCGGCTCCGGCGCGGGCCTGCCGCAGTTCATGAACATCCCGGGCGAGAACCTGCTGGGCGTCTACTCCGCCAACGAGTATCTCACCCGCATAAACCTGATGAAGGCCTACCGCAGCGACTATGACACGCCGATAAAGTCCGACGCGAAGCGCATCGCCGTCATTGGCGGCGGCAACGTGGCGATGGACGCGGCGCGCTGCGCCAAGCGCATGGGCGCAGACGAGGTGTTCATCGTCTACCGCCGCGGCCGGGACGAGCTGCCCGCGAGGGCGGAGGAGGTCCACCACGCGGAGGAGGAGGGCATCCAGTTCCGGCTGCTCAACAACCCCGTGGAGATCCTGGGCGACGAGAGCAAGCATGTCGTGGGCCTCAAGTGCGTGAAGATGCGCCTGGGCGAGCCGGACGCCTCCGGCCGCCGCGGCGTGACGCCCATCGAGGGCAGCGAGTTCGTCATGGTGGCGGACGCGGTCATCGTGGCCATCGGCACGACGCCGAATCCGCTGCTGCGCACGACGACCCCGGGCCTCGACTGCAACCGCAAGGGCTGCCTGGTGGTGAACGAGGAGACGCTGCAGACCTCGCGCGAGGGCGTCTTCGCCGGCGGCGACGCCGTGACGGGCGCTGCCACCGTCATCCTCGCCATGGGCGCCGGCAAAAAGGGCGCCGAGAGCATAGACAAGTATATCCAGAGCAAGTAAGCGCAAAGACAAAAACCTGGGTCGATACATATCGACCCAGGTTTATTTTTCCCTGCCCAGCAGCCAGTCGGCGCTGACGTTCAATATATCCGCAAGCGCGGCCAGCTCTATGTCTGAGACGGGGCGCTTCTGCCCCTCCAGCAGGGAGAGCGCAGGTATGCTTATCGCCACGCCGTGCGTTTGCAGCCGTGCAAGCAGCTCCGTCTGCTTCAGTCCCAGCTCCAGCCGGCGGCGCGTCACACGCTCGCCCACTATGTTCCTGTCTCCCAAGCCCAGCTTCCTCGTGCGCATCGCAACGCCCCCTTTGCATGAAGTATAAGCAAAAAGGCGCTTGCCAAATTTGGTAATACCAAATATAATGAATTTAACTACGCCAAATTAGGCAAACTCATACGTAACCGCAGGGGAAGCGCGATAGGCTTCCCCTGCGGCGTTTTATGGGGGCAGTGCGAATTTCATGCAAAGCGCTGATTGGCTAAACCGTTAGACTGTGCTATCATACGGTGTGGATATAAAAGGAGGTTTTCCCAGTATGGAAAAGCAAGGCGTGCCCATCCTCGGGCGCAAAGTGTTTCTGTACCTGACCAGCTTCTTTTCGGGCATGTCCGTCATGGCCATAGAGCTGGGCGCCAGCAGGCTGCTGGCTCCGTACTTCTCCAGCTCGCAGATAGTCTGGACGGTCATAATCGGCACCATCATGATAGCCATGGCCATAGGCAACGTCTGGGGCGGCCGCAGCGCGGACAAGCACCCGGAGCCGGAGCGGCTGTTCAAGCGGCTGCTGCTGGTGGCCATATGGACGGCGCTGATACCCTTTGTCGGCCGCTACGTGATCGCGGGCGTCTCGGGTCTGCTGGCGCTGTTCGTCCACTCCAACTTCCTGGTCTGGGCGTCGCTGTGCTCCTGCCTGGTGCTGTTTGTCTTCCCGCTGATGCTGCTGGGCACCGTCTCGCCCTCGTTGATGAAATACACCACCGACAGCCTGGACGACAACGGCAAGACCCTCGGCGAGCTGGAGGCGCTGAACACCATCGGCAGCATCATCGGCACCTTCCTGCCCACCTTTGTCACGATCCCCGCCGTGGGCACGGCGCGCACGTTTTTGATCTTCGCCGCCATCCTGGCCGTGATCTCCCTGGCGTTCTTCATCT